>Ga0224741_10210_pt1 | contig 11041 bp, 8 predicted proteins | sample LIM_E_Water_Pos_FD_161629 | JGI IMG/M metagenome (GOLD analysis project Ga0224741, IMG submission 161629) | Enriched cells from gastrointestinal tract of the lab mouse from Pacific Northwest National Laboratory (PNNL), Richland, Washington... | ecosystem: Host-associated > Mammals > Digestive... | reverse complement strand
GATTCAGACCATCGCCTCCTGGCAGACCCAGGCGGTAGAATACGATACCGGAATCCCGATGCTCATCGGCGTGGACGAGGAGGGGGGAACGGTGGTCCGGGTCAGCTCCAACCCCCATCTGCGGAGCAGGAAATTTTCCAGCCCCCAGCGGCTTTTACAGAACGACGGCGGGGAAATGGGGGCGGTGGAGGAGGAAACCAGGGAAAAAGCCCTGCTCCTCAAGGCCCTGGGCTTCAACGTGAACCTGGCCCCGGTGGCGGACGTGTCCACCAATCCAAGCGATTTTATCTACGACCGGACCACCGGCCGGGACGCCGGGGAAACCTTCTACTTTGTCTCCCGGGTGGTGCGGACCCAGTCCCGGTATGGCCTGGGCAGCGTGCTGAAGCACTTCCCCGGCTACGGGAACAACCGGGACACCCACACGGGCGTTGCCGTGGACGAGCGGCCCCTGGAAACCTTCCAGGAGCAGGATTTCCTGCCCTTCCGGGAGATGGTGGCCGTGGGAAACCTCTTTCCGCCGGGACCCGCCGTGCTGGTGAGCCACAACATCGTAAACTGCATGGACCCGGATCTCCCCGCGTCGCTGTCCCCGGAGGTCCACCGGATTCTCCGGGAGGACCTGGGCTTTGACGGCGTGGTCATGACGGACGATTTGGCCATGGACGCGGTAAAGGCCTACGCGGCGGAGGGGAACGTGGCGGTGATGTCCATCCAGGCCGGAAACGACCTGGTGGTGACCACGGATTACCGGACCCAGATTCCCCGGGTCATCCAGGCCGTGAGGGACGGCGCGCTGGAGGAGGAGGCTGTGGACGCGGCCTGTCTCCGGGTGCTCCGGTGGAAGCTGGAGCTGGGCCTTTTGGAACAGACGGAGGAGGGGACGTTGAGGTCTGCCCTCTGACGGGGATACGCCGCCCAGATTCTGGCGGAGCTTCTGATCCTCCCGGCGGAGCCGGTGTGGAGGGCCGTCACGGACACGATGTTATAAAGAAAGGCGAATGTGAACATGGAAACCCAAAAGCTCTACTATCAGGACCCCACTCTCCGGGAGTTCCCCGCCACGGTCCTCTCCTGCGAGGCCGCCGGGGAGGCCTGGAAGGTGGTCCTGGACCAGACGGCCTTCTACCCCGAGGGGGGCGGACAGCCCGCCGACCACGGCGTTTTGAAAACCGCCGGAGGGGAAATCGCCGTCACCGATGTCCATGAAAAAAACGGCGCGGTGGTCCACACCTGCGCCGCTCCGGCGGAACCCGGCACGGTGGTCACCGGGGTTTTGGACTGGGCCCGCCGCTTTGACCACATGCAGCAGCACTCCGGGGAGCACATCCTCAGCGGCATCCTCTGCCGTCTGTACCACTGTGACAACGTGGGCTTCCACCTGGGGGCGGAAACTGTCACCATTGATTACAACGCGGACATCACCTGGGAACAGGCCCTGGAGGCGGAGCGGCTGGCGAACGAGGCCGTCTGGGCGGACCGGGAAACCGAAATCTTCTACCCCTCTCCCCAGGAGCTGGCGGCCCTGGACTACCGGAGCAAGAAGGAGCTCACGGGCCAGGTCCGCATTGTGGAGTTCCCGGAGGCGGACCGCTGCGCCTGCTGCGGCACCCACGTGGAACGGGCCGGACAGGCGGGCCTGATTAAGGTCCTCTCCTGCCAGAAGTTCCGGGAGGGAGTCCGCATGGAAATCCTCTGCGGGGCCCGGGCCCTGCGGTACCTCTCCAGCGTCTACGGCCAGGCCCGGGCCGTGGGCCAGCGGCTCAGCGTAAAGCCCCTGGAGATTCAGGGGGCGGTGGAGCGGCTGGAAGAAGAGCTCTCCGCCGCCAAGGCCCGCATGGCGGACCTGGAACAGACGGCCTTTGCCGCCCTGGCCGCCGGGCAGGCGGGGCGGGGGGACGTGGTGCTGTTCCAGTCCCCCATGCGCCCGGACAGCCTCCGCCGTCTGGCGGACGCGGTGGGGAAATCCTGCGGCGGTCTGGCTGCGGTGTTCTCCGGGGAGGGGGACCAGTGGAGCTATGCCCTGGTCCGGGGGGACGGGGCGGACATCGCCCCCCCCTGGTGAAGGAGCTGAACGAAACTCTCCATGGCCGGGGCGGAGGCCGGAACGGCTTTGCCCAGGGCAGCGTCCAGACGGGACGGGGAGAGATTGAAGCGTTTTTCAGGAGGTGACGGGATGCGCTATCTGCTGGCCGAGTGGACCCACCAGGAGGAGGACGAGCCCTATCTCATTTATTCCGAAATGGACGAAGAGCGCCGGGAGACCCGCCGGGTGGAGTTCTACCGGAACGGGATTACCTTTTCCTACGGCGGGGAGCGGGGAAACGAGGGGGCCCTGCGCCAGGAGCCCTTTCCGGAGGACCTGCGGGACCTCCAGCCCCCGGAGGGGGAGCTCTCCGCCCGGGAGATTTCCCCGGGGCTGTTCTATGAGATTTGGAACCAGGCCCAGGAGCGCCCCGACGGGTTTATGGGGATGTTTTTTTGAGCGTATTTGATGGCGCGGAGGGCGAAGAAGAAGGACGGACACACAGGTCCGCCCCTACGGTTCCTCTATCAATAGAACACCCTGTAGGGGCGGACCTGTGTGTCCGCCCTTCTTCTTGTTTTCCTCATGCCCCCGGGGGCAGGTTCATCTCCTCCGTAATGTACCGCTTTCCATACACCGCGTCATACACCACCGCGTCCCGGAGCTCCAGCAGCTCCAGGGCCCCGGGGGAGAGGCCCGCCTCCTCCCGGGAGAAGCTGGCCCGGCCCTCTCCGTCCACAAAGTAGAGGTCCGTCTGGGTCAGGGCAGCCTGGCTCACCTTCTCCAGCAGGGCCCAGTACCGGCTGACGGGGCGCCCCGCCAGCTCCAGAAGCTGGGGCCCCAGGGCGGTGATGCTGCTGTCCCTCCGGGTTCCCGCCAGGTCCCCCAGCAGGTCCGGGTCGTTGGCCCAGATCAGGTAATCCGTGGAGTACAGGTCGTTGATTTCCTCCTCCGTCCAGTTCAAGGTGTCGTTCTCCGGGCAGAGGCCCAGGAGCGTATACACCGTGTCCCCGCCGGGCATGAAGAGGTTGGGACGGTGGTCCCCGAAAAAGACCACGATCGTGGGTTCCTCGCTCTCCCGCAGGGCCGTTACCAGCTCTCCCAGGGCCTGGTCCGCCCGGGTAATCCCCTCCAGCATCACCCGGATGATGTCCCGCTGGGCGGGGGTGAAGTCCGGGGCGACCAGGGGAATCTGGCATTCATAGTTGAACTTCTGGGGCTCGAAGGGCTGGTGGTTCTCCATGGTGATGCCGAAGAGGAAGGCCCGCTTCCCCGTCCTGTTCACCGCCTTCATCCGCTCCAGCATCCCCTGGAAGAAGTAGCCGTCCCGCATGTAGAAGCCGCCGTAGGCCCCATCTGCCCGCTCAATGCCCATTTGTTGAATCTCATCAGAAAAATACAGATCGTTGAATCCCAGCAGGGGGTAGGTCACCGTGCGGTTATACAATGTGTTATCATAAGCGTGGAGCATTTCGGCGGTATAATCACCAGAATTGGTAAACTGCTCCGCCAGGGCGTCAAAGCGCTCATAAACCGCCTCGTCCTGGAAGCAGATGTTCGTCCCCGGGGGCAGGTCCAGGGCGTTCAGGCCGTAGAGCATGGGAATCTCCAGGTACCCGGTGCCGTAGCCCAGGTAGTGGCTGTGGAAGGTTCCGCTGACGCTCTCCGCCTCCAGGGCGTGGAAGTTGGCCAGGGGGTCCCCCTCGTATTGAAGGGTTGGCAGGCGGGTCAGGTCGTAAAAAGACTCGGAGAGAATGAAGAGGATGTTGGGCTTGGCCTCCGGCTCTTCCCGGGCCTCCGTCAGCTGGTCAATGCGGGCCAGCACTTCCAGCATGTAGTCTTGGTCGTATCCCTCCGGCGGGGTCTTGGGCTGGGGGAAGGCGTCCCGCCAGAGGCTGAGGGTGAGGCCGTGGAGGCTGTGGTTCTCCGCCGGGTCCATCCGGGTGTAGAAGTCCACTCCCAGCCAGCCTCCCACGGCCCGGGTTCCCGTCCCGGTGAGGAGAATGCCCGCCAGGGCCAGGGAGCCCAGGCAGGCCCGGCCCCGGGCGGTCCCCTCCAGGGCGGTGAGCCGCCGGGTGAGGAGCAGGGCCAGGACGCAGAAGAGAAGCCCCGCCGCCGCCAGATAGAAATCACCGGGCGGCGTCAGGTCCCCGGCCAGCCCGGCCACGTTTCCCGCGGCCCCGGCCAGCCCGAAATCCGCCAGTTCCAGTGGCGTGCCGTTGATGGCGTTTTTGAAGTAGTCCACCAGGGCCAGGGCCAGTCCCGCCGCCCCTGCGGGCAGGGCGGCAATCCACAGCCGCCCTGTGACGGTCCCCAAAACGCCCACAGGCAGGGCCCAGAGCAGGGCGGACATGGCCAGGTGGCTGGGGTAGTCCCGGGCCCACTCCAGCACGCCGGGCAGGGTGCCGATGGAAATCCACTGCATGGCCCCGGTTATGGCCAGCCCCATGCAGAGGGCGGCGGCGGTGAAGAGGCAGAGCCGGAGCCAGGGGGGACCCAAAGGGCCCCGGTGTTTTTTAAGAGCAATTTGTTTTTTCATGTTTTACAAAGGGGCAGGGGCCGTGGGGATTCCCCACGGCCCGGTTGGTTTGATTTAGTACGCCAGCTTCTCGGCAAGGTAGGCCTTCAGCCCGCTGATGGGAATGCGGACCTGGGCCATGGAGTCCCGTTCCCGGACGGTGACGCAGTTGTCCCCGGCCTTTTCCGCGTCGCCCACGGTGTCGAAGTCCACGGTGACGCAGTAGGGGGTGCCGATTTCGTCCTCCCGGCGGTAGCGCTTGCCGATGGAGCCGGTTTCGTCAAAGTCCACCATCCAGTCCTTGGAGAGCTCCTGCTGAATCTCCTGGGCCTTGGCGCTGAGCTTCTTGGAAAGGGGCAGGACGGCTGCCTTGAAGGGGGCGATGGCGGGATGGAAGCGCATGACGGTGCGCACGTCGTTCTTGGCCTCGTCCACCACTTCCTCGTCGTAGGCCTCCACCAGCAATGCCAGGGTCATCCGGTCCGCGCCGAGGGAGGGCTCGATGACGTAGGGGATATAGTGCTCGTTCTTCTCCTGGTCGAAGTACGTGAGGTCCTGGCCGGAGTGCTTCTGGTGCTGGCCCAGGTCGTAGTCCGTCCGGTCCGCCACGCCCCACAGCTCGCCCCAGCCGAAGGGGAAGAGGTACTCGAAGTCCGTGGTGGCCTTGGAGTAGAAGGCCAGCTCCTCGGGCTCGTGGTCCCGGAGGCGGAGGTTTTCCTCCTTCACGTTCAGCCCGGTCAGCCAGTCGTGGCAGTAGGTCCGCCAGTACTGGAACCACTCCAGGTCCGTGCCGGGCTTGCAGAAGAACTCCAGCTCCATCTGCTCAAACTCCCGGATGCGGAAGATGAAGTTGCCCGGGGTGATCTCGTTGCGGAAGCTCTTGCCCACCTGGCACACGCCGAAGGGGAGCTTTCTTCTGGTGGTCCGCTGGATGGCGGGGAAGTTGACAAAGATGCCCTGGGCGGTCTCGGGCCGGAGGTAGACCTCGTTGGCGGAATCCTCGGTGACGCCCTGGTGGGTTTTGAACATGAGGTTGAAGCGGCGGATGTCGGTGAAGTCGTGCTTGCCGCAGCCGGGGCAGGGGACCTGCTTTTCCCGGATGAAGGACACCAAATCCTCCTGGCTCATGGCCTCCACGTTTACGTCCAGGCCGTTTTCCTGGACGAAGCCCTCCACCAGCTTGTCGGCCCGGTGGCGCATTTTGCAGGCCTTGCAGTCGATGAGGGGGTCGTTGAAGGTGGACACGTGGCCGGAGGCCACCCAGACCTGGGGATTCATGAGGATGGCGGCGTCCAGGCCCACGTTGTAGGGGTTCTCCTGGACGAACTTTTTCCACCAGGCCCGCTTCACGTTGTTTTTGAGCTCCACGCCCAAGGGGCCGTAGTCCCAGCTGTTGGCGAGGCCGCCGTAGATCTCGCTGCCGGGGAAGACAAAGCCCCGGCCCTTGCACAGGGCGACGATTTTTTCCATGGATTTCTGCTTGTTGTCCATATCCATTCTCTCCTTAAAACATAAAATGCCCCAAGCCGAAGCTCAGGGCGAACTTAAAAAAAGTCCGTGGTTCCACCTGAATTTCCCCTTGCGGGGACACTCTGTCCGGTAACGGCGGGAATCCGGCGGGGCATTGCCTCCCCGCAGCGTGAAAAGGGGCGCCAAGCGGTTCCCCTCCCGGGAGGGCTCGCACCGGACCGCCCTCTCTCTTCACCGGGATGGGGGAGGCTCCTCCCCTTTATGCTTTTGAACTTTCGCCACTGTATCATGTTTTGGGCGGATTGTCAAGGGGGAGGGATTTAGGGGGAGTGTCCTTTTCGCGCATTTTATAACGGTAATGATTTGTGGGGACGGCTCCCTGTGCCTCCCCATTCATCAGGGTCCTAGAACGGAAGCCAAAACGTCGTCGGAAGAAACTCCGCCCACTTTGTCCCCGCCTGGGGCGGGGACTGCGCTCTGCTCCGTTCCTTCCTTCTCTCCCCACGCGGCAGGCCGCGCGGGGGCCCCAGTTTTCCTTCCAGAAGAAAAAGAGAAAATGGGGGGTGCAATGCACCAGCCATCTTCATGGCTGAAATCCCCCCCCGCCCGAAGGGCGAGAACAACCCTCCCCGGAGGTATCCTTGCCAAACAAGCCCCCATATGCTATCATAAGACCCATCATAAATAACCAGCCGAGAAGATGACCGGAAATGAACGAAACCCGCAAAAAGAGGGCCGTGGCTACGGCGCAAGCACTCTGCCAGGAGGTGACCGCTCAATAACATAAGGAGGCTTTTATGCACAATATCCCCAATCCCGGCGTGGTATTCCCCAACGAATACGGCACGACCGTCTTTTTAAAAAATGTGATTTCCGCCCCCAACATCACCGTGGGGGACTACACCTATTACGGCGATCCCGTGGATCCCGCGGCCTTTGAGAGGAACAACGTCCTCTTCAACTGGCCGGAGTTCGGGGACCATTTGGCCATCGGGAAATTCTGTTCCATCGCCAGCGGCGTGAAATTCATCATGGGCAGCGCCAACCACCGCCTGTCCAGCGCCAGCACCTACCCCTTCCATGTCTTCGGCGGCTTTTGGGCCCAGCGCACGCCGCCCCACCTCTCCCAGCTCCCCTTCAAGGGGGACACCGTGGTGGGGAACGACGTGTGGCTGGGCCGGGAGTGCGTGGTTATGCCCGGCGTAACCATCGGCGACGGGGCCATCGTGGCCGCTTACTCCGTGGCGGCCCGGGACGTGGAACCCTGCACGGTGGTGGGGGGCAATCCCGCCCGGCCCATTAAAAAGCGCTTTTCCCAGGAGCTTATTGACCTGCTCCTCCGGCTCCGCTGGTGGGACTTCCCGCCGGAGAAGCTGGCGGACTTCCTGCCGGTACTCTGCCAGGAGAACCTGGAGGAGGTGCGGGAGATTCTTCGGGAAATGCTGGAGCGTTAAAAGAAGGAGCGGAGGGCTTTTGGCCCTCCGCTTCTTTGCTCATTCCTCCGGTTTCACCAGGGCGATGTGCAGCTCGTCCAGCTGCTTCTGCCCCACCTCGCTGGGGGCGCTCATCATCACATCCATGGCGTTCTTGTTCATGGGGAAGGGGATGATCTCCCGGATGGAGTCCTCTCCCGCCAGGAGCATGACCATCCGGTCCACCCCCGGAGCGATGCCCGCGTGGGGCGGCGCGCCGTAGGTGAAGGCGTTGTACATGGCGGGGAACTTGGCTTTCACGTCCTCCTCGCCCAGGCCCACCATCTGGAAGGCCTTGACCATGATCTCCGGGTCGTGGTTCCGCACTGCGCCGGAGCTCAGCTCCACGCCGTTGCACACCAGGTCGTACTGGTCGGCGGTGATGCTCAGGGGGTCGAGTTCTCCCCGGATGGCCTTTTCCACGGTCTCCAGCCCGCCGGAGGGCATGGAGAAGGGGTTGTGGCAGAACTCCAGTTCGCCGCTCTCCTCCCCAATCTCGTACATGGGGAAGTCCACAATCCAGCAGAAGGCGTACTGCTCCTTCTGGAAGTGGTTGGGGCAGAAGGCGCCCAGCAGTTTCAGAAGCACGCCCGCCGTCTTCTGCGCCGCGCCCTTGGCCCCGGCGGCCAGGCCTACGAAGCATCCGGGCGTGAGGCCCAGGGCCTCCACCACCTGGTCCTTGATGGGCTGGACGAACTTGGCGATGCCGCCTACGATTTCTTTCGTCTCGTCATAGCGGAACCAGTAAGCCTTGCTGCCGGACTGGACCTCCGCGTCGGCGCAGAGCTTGTCAATCTGCTTGCGGGTGCCCTCGAACCCGGAGACCACCACGGCCTTCACCGTCAGGGCCTCGAAGGGCGGGAAGCCGCAGCCCCCCAGGACCTCCGTGGCGTCCTGGACCGTCAGGTCGATGCGCAGGTCCGGCTTGTCGGTGCCGTAGGTTTCCAGGGCCTCCAGGTAGGGGATGCGCCGGAAGGGGGCCTGGGAGGCGGCGCTATACTTGCCATACTGGGCGAAAATCGGGGGCAGCACGTCCTCGATGACGGCGAACACGTCCTCCTGGGTGGCGAAGGCCATCTCCATGTCCAGCTGGTAAAACTCGCCGGGGGAGCGGTCCGCCCGGGCGTCCTCGTCCCGGAAGCAGGGGGCGATCTGGAAATAGCGGTCAAAGCCGGAGGTCATGAGGAGCTGCTTGAACTGCTGGGGGGCCTGGGGCAGGGCGTAGAACTTCCCGGGGTGGTTCCGGGCGGGGACCAGGTAGTCCCGGGCCCCCTCGGGGGAGGAGGCGGTGAGGATGGGGGTGGTGATCTCCAGGAAGCCATGGTCCGTCATGGCCTGGCGGATGGCGGAGACCACCTGGCACCGCAGGACGATGTTGCCCTTTACCTCCGGGTTCCGCAGGTCCAGGTAGCGGTACTTGAGCCGCTGGGCCTCGTCGGCCTCCCGGCTGCGGTTTATTTGGAAGGGCAGCTCGTTGTGGCGGCAGCGTCCCAGGATCTCCATCTTGGCGGGCACAATCTCAATCTCCCCGGTGGGCAGCTTGGGGTTCTTGCTGGCCCGCTCCCGGACGAGGCCCTCCACGGAGATGGTGGATTCCTTGTTGACGGCCTTGAACTGGGCTACCATCTCCGGGGTCTCGGCCACAATCTGGGTGGTGCCGTAGAAGTCCCGGAGGACGATGAAGGCCAGCTCGGAGCCGACCTCCCGGATGTTCTCCATCCAGCCGGAGAGCTTGACGGTCTTCCCGGCGTCGGCGAGGCGGAGCCCGCCGCAGGTGTGGGTGCGGTTTTGTACCATGATGGTTCCTCTTTTCTATTACAAAATGGAATGATTATTTGGTAAGCTACGGATTGTACTCGCCCTTCGGGCGGGGAGGAATGGATACCAGCGATGGCTGGTGCATTGCACCCCCCATGTCGTCGGAAGAAACTCCGCCCACTCCGTCCCCGCCTGGGGCGGGGACTGCGCTCTGCTCCGTTCCTTCCTCCTCTCCCCACGCGGCAGGCCGCGCGGGGGCCCCAGTTTTTTCTTGCCAGAAGAAAACGAGACTGCGCCCGCAGGCGCGTGCCGGAGGCCAACCGCCGCGAAGCGGCGGCTCTTAGGCCGCAGGCAAACGGGCCGTGCACGGTCCAAAAGAGAAAAAGAAGTATGCGCCCTGCGGGGGACGAGGGACGGGGGACGCGCAGGGCGTGCTTCCTCCGGGTACGCATGTCTTCTGCCCACGGCGTAGTTTGAGCGGGGGTTTGTCCCGTAACGAATGGATCAGCTCCTCTTTCCGCTGCCGCTAATTTGGTGGCAGGGGTAAGTGTCCGCCTTTTCCGGGACTGCCTTTCTATCGATAGACCACCCTGTGGGGCCTGGCCCCCTGGTCAGGCCATTTCCCCAGAGTTCCCACGCCAGGTGGGGTCGTCGGTGACGCCTAGCAGGTAATCCGTGGAGACGTGGAAATATTCCGCCAGTATGACCAGCTTTTCAAAAGACGTCTCCCGGTTCCCGGTTTCCATCATGCTAATTGCGTTTGCACTTAATCCAATCTGTTCCCCGAGTTCCTTCTGTTGTAGCTTTGCTTGTTTGCGGAGCTGTTTCAGGCGGTCTTTAAATATAATTTCTGTTTTCATAAATTCCCTTGACAATACACGAAACGTGGGTTATACTCAATATATCACACTAATTGTAATATTTAAAGGAGGTTTTTGAATGTCGTCCATATTGCGTGCTTTTTATTATGACAGCCCGCTCAACCTTGAGACGCTTTCCAACTTGGACAATCCCCAATGTGAGGAAGAGCGGAAAATCGTAACGCAGCTCCGCGTGGTGGAGGAGGAGGTTGCGGAGGCGCTGAAGCCCAGCATGGAAGCCCTGGCGGACAAGCAAGCGGAGCAGTCTTTTTATAGGGGGGTGCGTTTTGGCGCACAGCTAATGGCGGAGCTGCTGGCCCGTTAAGCATGGAAGCAGGGACCTGCGTCCGCCGCTGGCGGCTTTGCCGCTTACGGCGGCGGCGTCCCCCTTGCGGGGATGTGTCCGCCTTCTCCCGGGGTTTCCCCCTTCTATCGGTAGAACGAATGCCACTCCTCCTGGTACAACTCCCAGAGATAGGCCCCCAGCGCACGGCCCCTCTCCTGCCCGTGAAGGACATAGAGGGGCAGACTCCTGTAGTCCCGCCAATACGTCAGGTCAAAGCTTAGGCCCCGGAGAAACCGTCCCTCTTCGCCGTAGGCGAAAAATTGAATCCGGTAGTCCTTTTCCGGGTCCACCTCCGTGACCCGGGTCCCCTGGGGGAGAAATCGCAGGACCACCTCCAGGGGGTTCCGGTGAAAACGAATCTCCTCCAGCCGCTCCAGGACCGCCTCCATCTCCGGCTTCCCGGCGGTGAGGGTCAGATTGCCATAGATGACCTTGGGAAATTCCGATTGGGGAAAGATCGAGATTTGGAGGTATCCCAGCGTTTCCCCGCCTATTAAATCATAGATATCCAGCGGCCGGGCGTACCAAAGAGCCCAGAGGACCAGTAAGGCCGCCAGCCCCCATGAAAGCGCTTTTCTGCGCGCTTCCCAA
>Ga0224741_10207_pt1 | contig 11098 bp, 8 predicted proteins | sample LIM_E_Water_Pos_FD_161629 | JGI IMG/M metagenome (GOLD analysis project Ga0224741, IMG submission 161629) | Enriched cells from gastrointestinal tract of the lab mouse from Pacific Northwest National Laboratory (PNNL), Richland, Washington... | ecosystem: Host-associated > Mammals > Digestive... | reverse complement strand
GCTATCAATCAGAGTAAAAATAACCGCATGGTTCTCAGGTATTATGGCATTTATTGTTGCCGTAACATTTGGCATTATTTTCTGGGTGAGCAATTCAGTCACCCAGAAAAGCATACAGGATAATTTAATTGAAATCGTAGAATTAAATGTGGACGAAATTGAATTTTGCGAGGAAAAAAATTACAGGAAAGAGCTTCAAGATGACCAGTATATTGAATATGCGGACGGATATCTGGAAATAGATGATGATTTTCTGGATCAGGTGAATGGAATTTATTCTTCCCTTTATCAGGAAACAGGAAAGCTGTTGTATGGGGAAAATCCGTCCGTCAGGGCAGGTATGGAAATCCCTTTTTCGGACGGCATTGTCAAGAAAGTAACATGTAACAGGACTGTCTATTATGTATATGACCGTTTGCTCTCCGGTTATGGTATTGACGGGCTATGGCTGAGAGGAATGGTTTCCCGGAATCAGGGTACACAACAGCTTCAGTGGCTTGTCCGGCTTTCCATAATTACACTTCCTGCTCTTTTGCTTCTGGCCGTCATAGGCGGCTACTGGATTGCCGGAAGGGCATTAAAGCCGATACACCAGATTACTCAGACGGCGGCCCGGATTAGTCAGGGACAGGATTTAGATAAACGGATTCATCTGGGCGGTGGAACGGATGAGCTTCACCAGCTTGCAGATGTGCTGGACAACATGATAAATCGTTTGGATCAGGCGTTTAAATCAGAACAACAATTTACTTCCGATGCTTCCCATGAACTCAGAACGCCTATGTCTGTAATTATGGCACAGTGTGAATACATACTGGAGAATACGAGAACACCGGAGGAATATGAGGCGGCTTTGAAGGTGATTCAGCGACAGGGAAGAAAAATGTCGAAGCTGATTGAAGATATGCTTTGTGTTGCGCGCCTTGAGCAGAATAAGGACAGTTATCCCAGAGAAATGGTTGATTTCAGCGCACTTGTTCAGGATATCTGTATAGATATGGCACTCCTGAAAAGCAAACATATTGTGCTTGACCGGGAGATTGAACAGGGAATATTTTTGATGGGAAATGCCATGTTGCTCACAAGAATGGTTACAAACCTGATAAGCAACGGTTACCGATATGGAAAGCAGAATGGAAGGATTTCCATTCGGTTAAAATATAACAACGGCATTTTGTTGTCTGTCGAGGACGATGGAATAGGGATTCCCATTGAACAGCAAGAAAGGATTTTTAGGCGTTTCTATCGGGTAGAATCTGCCCGGTTCAGTGAGGGCGCAGGCCTTGGACTTGCCATGGTGGAGGATATAGCAAAATATCACGGAGGAACTGTAGAAGTTGTTTCTGCCGTAGGGGAAGGAAGCAAATTTACCGTAAAGTTTCCTGTATAATTTTCTGACTCTAATGTTTTTCTAATCTTTTTCTATTATACTGATCTAAAAATAGGAAAGCGGGGATAAATGATATGAAAAAATTATTCAGTACACCAAAGAAGATGATTATTTTGGTGATTTGTATAGTGGTTGTTATGATAGCCGCCAGTGTAACAGCATTCAAAAGTGCTCTGATTACCAAGGCAGAGGCAAAGATTGTCGCTCTCAAAGATGCCGGTTTGAGCGAAGCAGAAGCATCTGCTCTGCGCGCACGGCTCGAATTTGATGACGGACGTTTTCAATATGAAGTTGATTTCTACAGCAACGGTACAGAGTATGAATATTTAATTCAGGCTAAGAATGGAGAGATTATCGCAAGAGACATTGATGGTAAAGGAAACGGGAATAATGATATGCAGGATATAGGAAATCAGTTTGCCTCAGACGAAAACAGTTCTGTACAATCGCGGAAAGATGCAGAGAATCAGCCTGCTGCAAACGGAAACAGCACGGCACAGCCACAGGAAGATTCTCTTGATGAGGCGAAAGCTGCAGCGCTCAAGGATGCAGGCCTGTCTGAATCAGATGTCACATTTAAAAAGACCGAGCTTGATCATAGCCATGGAACACAGGTATATGACATTGAATTTTATACTTCTGATACAAAATACGATTATGAAATCGATGCTTCCAACGGAACGGTACTTGAAAAGAATATTGAACAATTTCAGATCCAGACGACCCCAACAGACAGTGCCATAAACAGCTCCGGCAATGATTATATTGGAGTTGACCGCGCGAAAGAGATTGCACTAAACCACGCCCGGATGAACGAATCAGATGTACAGTTTGCAAAAGCAAAGCTGGAGAATGATGATGGTGGAGTGGAATATGAAATTGAATTCTATTCCGGCAGAACAGAGTACGACTATACTATAGATGCAGTTTCCGGGAATATTATCGAGTACGATGTGGACTATGATTGAACAGGAGGTGTACAGAGGGCTTAAAAGTAAAGGACTTTTAAGCCTTCCATATGGGGCTGTTGAAGGAGGCGGAAGGATTGAAGTTCTTTCTATCCCCCCTCTGAGCGGCATAATACTGGCAATTTTTCAAAACACCAAAAACGGGCGCAAAAAACAGGAAACCTTTTCCTGATTTCCTGTTCCCCGCTGGTGAGGATAACTGTCTGACCGCATACTGTAAGGGGCTATTCTTTACAGGGGGCTTTAAAATATTTGTCTGTTGTGCCTGAGAGGTAAAACTTTTCTTCTGTGCAAGGCATAGATGCTCCCCCCTTCTCCCACATGGGGCAGATTGATATTGTTAGCTGATAACGGTTAATGTTAATCAAATCCTCTGTTTCGTTCGTCCATTTTTTCAAAACTTACAGAATCTTCACGAATTATAATTGTTATGTTATCGTTACTGTATTCTGCCGCAATTTCTTTCAGCTTACTTACAATATCATCTTCTGTCATACTTAACATTTCTTCCATATCTGTTCTGTTCCAAAAATCCAGTATCCCGTTCATCATATTGCCGATACAATCGTCACGTTCTCCAACAGTAAGAGCTTCCTTGTCTGCGATGTGATAGGAAAACTGGTAGAACAGATCGCACCACGCTCCGTATCCGATAGATATGCACATACTCATGTGAGAGGACATATTGCAGCTGCTTTTCATTGTTCCAGTCCATTTTTTTCGGCATTAAAATAACAGGACGGAAAATGCCATAAGTTAATGGGGTCAAAATCCTATCAGATTGCCTTACCCAAATTGGACGTTTCAATGGGCGTTCTTCCAGCCACTTTTCTATATAATGGTTGTGGACGGGTAAAGCTGCCCGAAATTCAATCAGACAACGCAAATAAGACATTACGAAAAACAATGCGGTAAGTATGATTCCTGCACACCATATCAAATTCCCGGCGCCGGCATTCTTTTCCCTCACTGTAACGATAAAGGCGGTCTGATAGGATTTGGATACCCCGCCGGCATCCGCAAGCCTGGACATGGACGCATTTTTACCCTTCTTATCGTACAGGAAGCCAATATTCATAGACCGCATCTTCCGGGTCTGCATGGAGATACACCTCAATATCCGGTACGTTCCCATTTCCCTTTTGCAGTTCCACGGCGGACAAAGACAGCCTGCGCCGCCGTATGTATTCCCGCAGTGTCATGTCTGTCATATATAAAAACATTTGTTGGAAATAATAGGAAGGGCAGCCCGCAATCCCGGCTGCCTCCTCATAATCCAATTCCCCATCCAGATTCTCTTCTATAAAATCAATCGTCTGGTTCAACCGTTTTATCCAGTCCATCGTGTTCCCCCCTGCTGTTTTAAGTATAGCCGATTCTCTCACAAAAACCTCGCATTTGAACGATACGGATTGATAGCCCGGAAAAACTCATTCCCATTTAAAAAATTTCACCGCCGCACCTGCGCACAGAATGGTAACGATTCCCATAACCGCTGCCGGTACCCGGACAGATTCCATATGTATTCCCAGAAAAGCCGCCTTCATAAGCTGTATCCCCTGTGTCAGCGGGAAAAGGGCAACGATTTTCTGCATCATCTTGGGCATCACTTCAAAGGGCAGCGTGGCCCCGGAAAAAATCAGCATGGGAAAGTACAAAAGGCAGGCAATCACACTGGCCATTTTTTCATTTTTCGCAATGCCGCCCACCATCATCCCGATGCTTAAGGTGGAAACCAGGGTAAGGAGCCAGCTCCCAAGGAATGCCGCCGGGCTGCCGGGAATCCTTACGCCCCAGAATACCGCCGCCATAAGAAAAACCAGGGCCATGGAAACCGCGGCATACAGCACATAGATGGTAAATTCCACCCCCAGCAGCATCACCGGGCTGACGGGCGTCACCCGGAACCGTTTGAGGATCTTCCGCTCCCGGTACCCGGCTACCACCAGAGGCAGCCCCATCAGGCCCCCGGCGCAGATGGAGATGGTGCAGACCGCACTCATGGACTGCTCCAGGAATGTGTACTCCGCCCCCGGAAAAGCGGGCTTTGTCCGGTAAATGAAACCAAGGATGACCAGTACCACAACCGGCATAATGACGGCAAAAATCACCATGTTCATATTCCGGATATTCAGCTTCAGTTCTGTTTTTAAAAGACTGAAAAATGTTCTCATGCCACAACCTCCTCGTCCGCAAATTTCAAATAGGCATCCTCCAGACGCTCACAGCCGCTCTGCGCCTTAGCCTGCTCCACAGTGCCGTAAAACACAGCCTCCCCTTTTCTCAAAATACAGATCTCATCGCAGAGGGCTTCCACCTCATCCATGAAATGGGAAGTGAGGAAGATGGTCAGCCCTTCGCCCTTTAAATCCTCAAGAATCTTCCACACCGTCCGGCGTGCCCTTGCGTCCAGCCCGGTAGTCAGCTCGTCCAGGAACACAAGCTCCGGGTTCGGTATCAACGCCAGAACAATAAACAGCCGCTGACGCTCCCCGCCGGAAAGACTTTTCACGGTGTTTTTTATCTTATCCCCGATTCCGAAACGTTCACACAGCTCCCGCCAGTCTGCCGGTCTCTCATACAGGCAGGCGGTTTCCCCGCAAAGTTCGGATACCCTGATTTCCGGCTGGTAATCCCCTTCCTGAAACTGGACGCCCACTTTCTGAAACACGGTGCGCCGCTCCTTTTTTGCATCCCGCCCCAATACCAGTGCGGTTCCTCCATCCGCCTGTTTCGTTCCCAGGATGCATTCGATAGTGGTACTCTTTCCGGCGCCGTTTGCCCCCAACAGGCCAAAGACCGTGCCGGCCTTGACTGACAGGTTCAGACCTTTCAGCACGGTTCTTCCCTGATAGCTTTTGGTCAGGTCCTTTGTCAGGACAGCTTCTTTTATCTTTTTATGGTTTCTTTTTATGGTTTCGCTCATCTTATCCTCCCTTTTCCGGCAGCGGCATGCACCGTTACTCCTGCTGCTTTTTAATTGCCCGAAGCTCGATATATCCCCTCTCCCCTCTGGGTTCCAACTGGATGCGGGGGTTTTCCTCATCCCACTCATACCCAATCACAGAGGGGTCATAATGGTCGATAGCATACTGTACGGCAAGGATCGCCTGGGAATAATCCTCCTCCCGGAAAGGCTCCCCCTGAACCATCAGATACTCGGCGGCAGGCAGGGAAATGACATCAAATCCCTCCGGAATTTCCCCTTCGTAATCCGACTCTGCCTCCACGCCCTGTACATAGGTGGAAGTGCCGGGCTTTTTATAGGCTCCCGGCAGCCACAGGCAGACCGGCTCCCCGCAGAGGGAACCCATGCTTTTTAATATCCCCCAGACCTCGCAGCTGACTTCTCCACAGTACGCAAAATAATCTTCCGCTTTTATCCCCCGTTTGATGATGACTTTTCTCTCCGGTTTCCGGATTACCTGGACAAATACGCTCTGCGGATTCTTCCTTTCCATATCCAAAACATCCTCCCTCAGTTCTCTAAATTTTACGCCGTATGGGATAAACAGGACAATCGGCACCGGGTCCTTCAGGTATTCCCCCGGCCTGCAGCCGAATTCCCGGTAAAAGGCACGGGTATACCCGTCCACACTGCCAAATCCGCAGTCAAAGGCCGCCTCCGTCACAAGGCACTGTTCCTCCTTAAGCCGCATGGCGGACCGGGAAAGCCGGAGCCTGCGGATATATTCTGCCGGCGTCACCCCCAAAAACTCCTTAAACAGCCGGTAGGAATGCCATGGGGAAAACAGGGAGACAGCCGACAGCTGTGCCAGTGTGATATCCGCTTCCAGATGGGCTTCGATATAATCCTGCATCCTCTGGACCGCCGCTGTCTGTTCTTTCAAAATAAATCACCTCCTTCCTGGAGTTCCTATTTTATAATGCCCCCCGCTTTTTGTCTCGACTTTTTTTGCTGTTTTCGGATTCTTTAGGGAAACGCTGATTTTATCAGCGCTTCCTCAGATAATCAGCCGTAATTGTCTGTCCGTGCTCCGCCAGATCCTGCGGGGTTCCGGTAAAGACTACCCCGCCTCCCAGCGTCCCCCCGTCCGGACAGCCATAAAACCATGCCTTCAAGAGCTTCCCCGCTGCCAGGCGATACCATGATATCGCCGCCGTTATCCGCTTTTTCAGTAACAAATTCAACCACGGTCAACTGCCCGTCTTTCAGGTCTTTGGCATCTCCCTCCAGATTCGGCATACTGTCAACCCATTGTGCCGATGAGCCGGATGTACTTTTCGCCTCCGGCTGTTCTCTCTGTGTACTGTTTGTTCCTGAATTACTGTTTTCTCCGGATTCCGGCACCGTTTCAGCCTCTGGACTTTCCTGCTTGTCTTCGTCTTCTGTGCCTTCTGTTTCTGCGGATTTTTTGTCCACTCTATCAGAGTAGTCTCTAAAAAGCCTCCAAAAAATCAGAAACTATGGTATATGAAAACAATAATTCCTTCAAAAGGATAAGGTAAAGACAGATGAATAAAGTACAATATCCCCTTCACATCAACGTCCAGATAAGAACACCAATCTGCAATACAGAACAGTATCTCTCAATACGTTCTGTACAAAAACAAGCGCCGCTGCTTTTGTACAGTGCCGACTACTACGGATCCCCCTCATTCTTATATCCATCCGACATAAAAATTATGAATTTTTTCTCAACACTACTGCGGTAGTGTTGACAGCCCGATAAGAAAGGTGTAATGTATAACCACACAGAAACTACTGCAGTCTTATAGAAAGGAGAATAAAAATGGATATTAAACTTTTCGACTCAGAATTGAAAGTAATGTGTGTGCTTTGGCGTGAGGGCGATACCACGGCAAAACATATATCTGATGTTCTGAAAAAAGAAATTGGCTGGAACATGAATACCACCTACACACTGATAAAAAGATGTATTAAAAAAGGGGCGATTGAGCGTTCCGAACCGAATTTCATGTGCCATGCCCTTATTCCCAAAGAAGAAGTACAGGAAGCAGAAACAAATGAATTGATTGACAAGATTTATGACGGTTCAATTGACAAACTGTTTGCAGCCCTGTTAGGCAGAAAAAAGCTCTCCGCTGAACAGATTCAGAAGCTCAGGCAGATTGTGGAAGATTTGGAATGAGGTGGTGTAAATGAATTTACTGCAAATGAGCTTTTCGGGGGCTGCTTTCATTACTGCGGTAGTGATTATCCGTACGGTGGCAATCAATAAACTGCCGAAAAAGACTTTTCTTGTTTTATGGGAACTGGTAATGTTAAGACTGCTTATCCCGTTTTCGATTCCGTCAATGTTCAGTATTTATACGTTGTTAACTCACAGCATATCTTCTACAACCCTGCCGGAAGCCGGAACAGATTACAACATTCCCACTATGCAAGGGCTGTTTGTTACAACACAGGAAGCAGTGCATTCGCCAGCGGATATTTCACCATCTGTTTCCATGTGGTTTATTGTATGGTGTGCAGGAATCATACTTACCGCATTGTTTTTCGTAATGTCTTATTTGCGTTGTCTGATTGAATTTCGGGCAGCTTTACCCGTCCACAACCATTATATAGAAAAGTGGCTGGAAGAACGCCCATTGAAACGTCCAATTTGGGTAAGGCAATCTGATAGGATTTTGACCCCATTAACTTATGGCATTTTCCGTCCTGTTATTTTAATGCCGAAAAAAATGGACTGGAACAATGAAAAGCAGCTGCAATATGTCCTCTCACATGAGTATGTGCATATCTATCGGATACGGAGCGTGGTGCGATCTGTTCTACCAGTTTTCCTATCACATCGCAGACAAGGAAGCTCTTACTGTTGGAGAACGTGACGATTGTATCGGCAATATGATGAACGGGATACTGGATTTTTGGAACAGAACAGATATGGAAGAAATGTTAAGTATGACAGAAGATGATATTGTAAGTAAGCTGAAAGAAATTGCGGCAGAATACAGTAACGATAACATAACAATTATAATTCGTGAAGATTCTGTAAGTTTTGAAAAAATGGACGAACGAAACAGAGGATTTGATTAACATTAACCGTTATCAGCTAACAATATCAATCTGCCCCATGTGGGAGAAGGGGGGAGCATCTATGCCTTGCACAGAAGAAAAGTTTTACCTCTCAGGCACAACAGACAAATATTTTAAAGCCCCCTGTAAAGAATAGCCCCTTACAGTATGCGGTCAGACAGTTATCCTCACCAGCGGGGAACAGGAAATCAGGAAAAGGTTTCCTGTTTTTTGCGCCCGTTTTTGGTGTTTTGAAAAATTGCCAGTATTATGCCGCTCAGAGGGGGGATAGAAAGAACTTCAATCCTTCCGCCTCCTTCAACAGCCCCATATGGAAGGCTTAAAAGTCCTTTACTTTTAAGCCCTCTGTACACCTCCTGTTCAATCATAGTCCACATCGTACTCGATAATATTCCCGGAAACTGCATCTATAGTATAGTCGTACTCTGTTCTGCCGGAATAGAATTCAATTTCATATTCCACTCCACCATCATCATTCTCCAGCTTTGCTTTTGCAAACTGTACATCTGATTCGTTCATCCGGGCGTGGTTTAGTGCAATCTCTTTCGCGCGGTCAACTCCAATATAATCATTGCCGGAGCTGTTTATGGCACTGTCTGTTGGGGTCGTCTGGATCTGAAATTGTTCAATATTCTTTTCAAGTACCGTTCCGTTGGAAGCATCGATTTCATAATCGTATTTTGTATCAGAAGTATAAAATTCAATGTCATATACCTGTGTTCCATGGCTATGATCAAGCTCGGTCTTTTTAAATGTGACATCTGATTCAGACAGGCCTGCATCCTTGAGCGCTGCAGCTTTCGCCTCATCAAGAGAATCTTCCTGTGGCTGTGCCGTGCTGTTTCCGTTTGCAGCAGGCTGATTCTCTGCATCTTTCCGCGATTGTACAGAACTGTTTTCGTCTGAGGCAAACTGATTTCCTATATCCTGCATATCATTATTCCCGTTTCCTTTACCATCAATGTCTCTTGCGATAATCTCTCCATTCTTAGCCTGAATTAAATATTCATACTCTGTACCGTTGCTGTAGAAATCAACTTCATATTGAAAACGTCCGTCATCAAATTCGAGCCGTGCGCGCAGAGCAGATGCTTCTGCTTCGCTCAAACCGGCATCTTTGAGAGCGACAATCTTTGCCTCTGCCTTGGTAATCAGAGCACTTTTGAATGCTGTTACACTGGCGGCTATCATAACAACCACTATACAAATCACCAAAATAATCATCTTCTTTGGTGTACTGAATAATTTTTTCATATCATTTATCCCCGCTTTCCTATTTTTAGATCAGTATAATAGAAAAAGATTAGAAAAACATTAGAGTCAGAAAATTATACAGGAAACTTTACGGTAAATTTGCTTCCTTCCCCTACGGCAGAAACAACTTCTACAGTTCCTCCGTGATATTTTGCTATATCCTCCACCATGGCAAGTCCAAGGCCTGCGCCCTCACTGAACCGGGCAGATTCTACCCGATAGAAACGCCTAAAAATCCTTTCTTGCTGTTCAATGGGAATCCCTATTCCATCGTCCTCGACAGACAACAAAATGCCGTTGTTATATTTTAACCGAATGGAAATCCTTCCATTCTGCTTTCCATATCGGTAACCGTTGCTTATCAGGTTTGTAACCATTCTTGTGAGCAACATGGCATTTCCCATCAAAAATATTCCCTGTTCAATCTCCCGGTCAAGCACAATATGTTTGCTTTTCAGGAGTGCCATATCTATACAGATATCCTGAACAAGTGCGCTGAAATCAACCATTTCTCTGGGATAACTGTCCTTATTCTGCTCAAGGCGCGCAACACAAAGCATATCTTCAATCAGCTTCGACATTTTTCTTCCCTGTCGCTGAATCACCTTCAAAGCCGCCTCATATTCCTCCGGTGTTCTCGTATTCTCCAGTATGTATTCACACTGTGCCATAATTACAGACATAGGCGTTCTGAGTTCATGGGAAGCATCGGAAGTAAATTGTTGTTCTGATTTAAACGCCTGATCCAAACGATTTATCATGTTGTCCAGCACATCTGCAAGCTGGTGAAGCTCATCCGTTCCACCGCCCAGATGAATCCGTTTATCTAAATCCTGTCCCTGACTAATCCGGGCCGCCGTCTGAGTAATCTGGTGTATCGGCTTTAATGCCCTTCCGGCAATCCAGTAGCCGCCTATGACGGCCAGAAGCAAAAGAGCAGGAAGTGTAATTATGGAAAGCCGGACAAGCCACTGAAGCTGTTGTGTACCCTGATTCCGGGAAACCATTCCTCTCAGCCATAGCCCGTCAATACCATAACCGGAGAGCAAACGGTCATATACATAATAGACAGTCCTGTTACATGTTACTTTCTTGACAATGCCGTCCGAAAAAGGGATTTCCATACCTGCCCTGACGGACGGATTTTCCCCATACAACAGCTTTCCTGTTTCCTGATAAAGGGAAGAATAAATTCCATTCACCTGATCCAGAAAATCATCATCTATTTCCAGATATCCGTCCGCATATTCAATATACTGGTCATCTTGAAGCTCTTTCCTGTAATTTTTTTCCTCGCAAAATTCAATTTCGTCCACATTTAATTCTACGATTTCAATTAAATTATCCTGTATGCTTTTCTGGGTGACTGAATTGCTCACCCAGAAAATAATGCCAAATGTTACGGCAACAATAAATGCCATAATACCTGAGAACCATGCGGTTATTTTTACTCTGATTGATAGC
>Ga0224741_10205_pt1 | contig 11123 bp, 10 predicted proteins | sample LIM_E_Water_Pos_FD_161629 | JGI IMG/M metagenome (GOLD analysis project Ga0224741, IMG submission 161629) | Enriched cells from gastrointestinal tract of the lab mouse from Pacific Northwest National Laboratory (PNNL), Richland, Washington... | ecosystem: Host-associated > Mammals > Digestive... | reverse complement strand
AGATCCTGAATTTCTTTTGTAAGGACTCTTCCGTCGTCCAATATATTGTACTTGGTCAAGACATACTGTTTTCCGAGATCTTCCAAAGCCGGAATCTTGGTGTCATAAAACCAGCTGTCAATAGGGGTTCCGTCGGGGAAAAACTCTGTTCCGATAATCTTCGTATTTGCTGCTTCCATAGGTATCCTCACTTTCTTTTTCTGCTCCTCTAAATTGCAAGGCTCACCAGCCCTCTCACATCTTCTTTCATCCGATGCAATGCATTTTGTACTCCCCCAAAGTGCCGCGTACACCCTGTGGAAAGCATTTTTCAAACACGCTCTAAGCTTATTTGCGTGTTCTTAAATTGTTTACATTTTTCTCCCAATTTTTAAACATTGTATAATAAATTTCCATGTTTTACAACAAAATCTTGAAAAACTTGAAAACCTGCAAAAAATATTAATTTTTTTTCATAATTATGATATAATCCTTAATAGTAAATGCGTTAGTATATAATGGATCAAATCCAGCCCCCATTAACACCGCATGTTGAATATCATTCATTCCTGAGGATAATGAGTCAAGTTTTCCTTCGTCAAAATCTAGGGAAACGCTGATTAAAGCGTTTCCCGCGCCGGATTTGCGCTGCGGAGCAGCATAAACTGCTGCAAATCCGTGCGCATCCGCCGGAGGCTCTAAGGAAACGATGATTTAATCAGCGTTTCCCTAAAAAACTTGCTTTGAAAATTTTGATTCATAACAGCCATGGCGAATGTTGTGAGGTATTTGACTGAGCAAGGGATACAGAAAGGACAAAAGATATGTCAAAAACAGCTCTCGTTATCGGTGCCGGCCCCGCAGGACTTACAGCCGCCTATGAATTATTGATCCGGTCCAAAGATATGAAGGTAATCGTTTTCGAAGAAAGCGACTGCTTCGGCGGTATCTCCAAAACCGTAAATTATAAAGGAAATCGTATGGACATGGGCGGCCATCGTTTTTTCTCAAAAATACCGGAGGTCAATGCATGGTGGGACAAAATGCTTCCCATGCAAGGACATCTGGCCTATGACGACATCATTTTAAAACGCCCCATGCCGCTGACAAAGGGCGGTCCCGATCCGGAAAAGGAAGACCGGGTGATGCTCACAAGACATCGTGTTTCCCGGATTTATTTTAATGAGAAATTTTTTGACTATCCTATTTCTTTAAAATGGGATACCCTGAAAAATATGGGATTTTTCACCACCATAAAAGTAGGCATCAGTTACCTGAGAGCCATTTTATTTAAGAAGCCGGAGGACAACCTTGAAAATTTCTACATCAATCGCTTTGGCCGCAAGCTCTATTCCATGTTTTTCGAATATTATACCGAAAATCTGTGGGGGCGCCACCCCAGCGAAATCGACGCATCCTGGGGAGCGCAGCGTGTAAAGGGAATGTCCATTGTAACCATTCTTAAGGATATTTTCGGTAAAATATTTAAAGTAAAAAACCGCAAGGTGGAAACATCTTTAATAGAAGAATTTAAATATCCTAAGCTAGGCCCCGGCCAGCTCTGGGAAGTTACCGCGGAAGAAATCACAAAGCTGGGCGGCACTATCTATAAAAATGCCAAAGTCACTAAAATACACAAGAACTCGGATAATGTCATAACCTCGCTGACTTATGAAAAGGACGGAGCCGAACATGAGATTGCAGGAGACTATATTATTTCTTCCATGCCTATCAAAGACTTGGTGGCAGGCATGAATGACGTTCCCGCCAACGAATCGCGCATTGCCTCCGGTCTCCCTTACCGCGATTATATGACCTTAGGTGTACTGGTTCCCAAAATCAATCTGGTGAACCAAACGGATATCAAAACGGTAAACAATATTGTTCCCGACTGCTGGGTGTATGTGCAGGACCGCAATGTGAAGCTGGGGCGTTTCCAGATCTACAATAACTGGTCGCCGTATATGATCAAAGATTTAAAAAATACGGTATGGATCGGTCTGGAATACTTTGTAAATGAAGGCGATACATTCTGGAATATGACGGAAGATGAGTTCTCCAAAATAGGCATTCAGGAAATGATTCGGCTGGGTCTGATCGATTCTGCCGACGCGGTGATTGACACTCATATGGAAAAAGTCAAGAAGGCATATCCCGCTTACTTTGACACTTATGACGAAATTGACACATTGGTGGATTACCTGAAAACAATCGACAACCTGTACTGCGTGGGACGTAACGGACAACACCGGTACAACAATATCGACCATTCCATGTGCACTTCCTTTGAAACGGTAAAAGCTATTTTAAGCGGCTCCAAAAATAAGGATAAGATCTGGAATGTCAATACCGAAAAGGAATACCATGAGGAAGCCTCCGCAAATGAAGTGGATTAAGACTTTTGAAGTTAAAGTTTGGATGTAACCTTCCAAATATTGATTGGAGTGCGCAAGAGGGTGTAAGTGTGAAGGAAATCACTAAGCTCGAAAAGACCTCGCTAAGTGATTTCACGCTCTGCGAAGCAGAGCTTCTTCACACGTAAGAATCGCTTGCGCGATTCTTACGGACTTGCACCAATTCGTTGATTGTTTGTGCCGACTGCGTCGGCATATTTGGAAGTGTGAAGGAAATCACTAAGCTCGAAAAAACTCGCTAAGTGATTTCACGCTCTGCGGAGCAGAGCTTCTTCCAGACTTGCACCTATTTGTTGATTGTTTGTGCCGCCGTTGGCGGCATGTCTGGAGGGTTGAATAAAATGCATATTCAGCTATTGATTCAAGTGTGTTCCGCAGCTCTTTTTTAAGGTGATTTTCCTACTCGATTTCACAAAACGCCGTTATGACATCCGTACCGCAGTCCATGGGAACCAGAAGGAATCTGCCGTCCCCGCTGTAAATAAAGTCAGTATTCATAGTCATTCCCTCCATGTGGGCATCCAGCTCAAGGACATAACAGTCTCCCTCGCCCCTCCCCACTGCAGGCAGCTTGTCTAAGTCACTGGTTCTGGCCGTATAAAAGCATTTTCCCGAATCTATCAGGCAAAAATATCTGAGAAATTCCTGATCACTGTCCTGCTCCTCCACTTGGCTCCCTTCCAGCCTGTCAAAAAAAGAGTCCAAAAAAGCGTTATATTCTTCTTGTGTACTTTCAACGGATATCAGCTCTGTAGGGCGATGGGGTGCGATCAGAGGCTCCTTTATGGCGGCATAGTATCCGGACAACGCATCCTCCATCCGAAAAGAATCCGTCACTTTAATCATATCCAGCTTCTCCACGTCTATCACATCCTGAAGAGTTCCTTCCCGCACGTCTGTCTCTGCCACCCCAAAGGCTTCCGTCAGGAACCGTGGTGTCACTGTCTGCAGCGTATCCCCGCCGCCAAGAAGTTCCCCACCACAGATTCCGTTATATTGTTCTATGAACTCCCCCCACCCTTCGGGGAAAACATCATATCCTCTACGGTAAATATTTTCTTCCTTCCCTTCTTCATTCAAATATCTCAATATGATGTAATAGGAAAGGTTCTTTCCTTCCTGAGCTTCCGGTAATCCTTCCACATAATCAGTCAAATACCGAAAAACCTCTTTATCCTGCATAAGGTCTTCTATCTTTATGGAATCCGTCAGATCCAGCCGTTCCGTCCTTCCTCCGCTTTCTCCGTCGGCGAAAAAAGCATAGTAGCTATAGGGATATGCCGCATGATATATGTTCTCCGGGTTCACGGCTGCGGAATAGACTTCCAGACTTCTCAGCCAAGGTTGGTTTTCTCCCCCAATCTCTTTTCCCTGCCGTTCTACCTGTACACATCCGGCCAGTGCCAAAAACGCTGTGGATATAATGCTCATAATAAATATTATCTTTCTCACACTAACCTCCATAATTCCGCTCTGCGGAATCTCAAATCATAATGAAAAATGCCTGTTTTGGGATTTTCGGTGTGAAACATAGAAGTTTTCCGCGCAATGCCCTCTGGCATGAGCGGCCGGAACTTCTTTCCACACTTTCAGACATGCCGCCATCGGCGGCACAAACAATGAATCGGTGCAAGTCTGGAAGAATCGCGCGTGACTTACAATCACTTCTTACCATTCTTTTTTGATGTCCTCAGCGGGAATATCATACTTTGCGGTAAACTCTTCCATGTCCTTACCGTCTCTTATCACCATAACTTCCGTGAATCTCCCCGTGCGGACATCCTTAAATCCCGCCACCTGCTCACCGGTACATATGCTGGAGCGTATGACCGGCCGCTGGTTTTCCTTGTCATAAGATTCTTTTACCGGCTTTCGTTTAAACATAGATTCCTCCCTAACATTCATTCCCGCCATCTGCGCGCCTCACTTCGCGATATATTTGAGCCTGATTGTGGCGCACATCTGTCAGAAAAATTTTCAAACACGCCCTAATATTTTCTCAACAAATGCTTGTAAATGACATTCCATGCAAAAACCTGAAACACCATATATCCGCCTAAAAACAGGACAATCATACGGGAATCTCCGATAATCTCCAACTGTCCCAAAATCCCGAAGACGACAATGGAAACGCTGATCACGCCAAGCCCCAACACATAAGCATATCGCCCCGACTTATCCCTGAGCTTTACCTTCAATTCATCATGTATCTCGATTTCTTCTTGCGCCAGCTTCTCCGCATACCGCTCTCTGTTCCCTTCCGCATTCCAGTATAGATACCTGCATACCATGGAAATACCGGAACACGCCGCCATAAAGGCCATGCCGAACAGAAGGCTGCTCAAACGACTGTCAATCAGTAATGTTATCATAAGAAAAATTAAACCGCCGACCGAATATACAATGCCTGCTTTCAAATTACTTTTTCTCATTTCCACTTCTCCCTTCATGAATAAAAATTTCTTCAATTTTTTTACCGAAAAAGTCCGATATCTCAAATGCAAGTTCCAGAGACGGATTATATTTTCCGTTCTCGATTGAGCTGACTGTCTGCCTCGAAACACGGATCGCTTTTGCAAATTCTTCCTGATTCATGCCCAAGACTTTCCTCAGCTCTTCCACCCTGTTTTCCACAAAATTATTCCTCCCTTCCCTACCATTTTTAATGCAAGACTGTCATGTAACCGCATTATTTGAAACGTTTTGTTCAAATTTCTCAATGTAAAATAACTCTTTTTTGTCAAGTTTCCTTTACATTTTGTAGTATAACATAAACCTCTCTAATCGTCAAGGTTCCTTTACACTTTAAATTGCAAATAACTCTCTCTAGCCGTTTATCTTTCTTTTCATTTAAATTACAAATAACTCTCTCTAATCGTTTATCTTTCTTTTCATTTAAATTACAAATAACTCTCTCTAATCGTTTATCTTTCTTTTCATTTAAATTGCAAATAACTCTCTCTAATCGTTTATCTTTCTTTTCATTTAAATTGCAAATAACTCTCTCTAATCGTCTTTTTTCTTTTCATTTTTAATTAAAATTAACTCTTTCTAATTATCAATGTTCCTTTACATCTCAAATCATACTTGATACACGCATACGTTTAAACCGCCATAGATACGCCTGAGGCAAAATGTACGGAAGAACGCCAATACGAATTAAATTCCAGAAGCATCTGTTACAAGAAAGAATACGCCCATTGTCTCGTCCCGAAGCTCCCCTTTCAAGCAATGTCTGGCAATGCTTTTTCTGAAATTCTGCCTGCACCATTTAATGTGCCAAAATAAGCTTCCTTTGCTCATTTTGGCGCATCAACTAAACCTCCACATTTTTATCCATGGCGATACAGTTGGCTGCACGGGAGTTTAATTTAAGTTTCAAGAAAGTACACCCGTCCACTTAATTTAAGATGAACGGGTGCCTTTTTGTATTGTTTCGCCTGCAATGCTCTGAACATTTTGCTGGCAGTATCAATTTTTATAATATCGAGAGTCATAAAATGGGTCTGACAATCTTCCAGATAACCGTAACCCTTTTTATATCTATTTTCTATCATAATCTATTATTTCCAAATTACATGTGGATATATTGAAATCCTTTTTTACAGACAACCTTATTGAAACCGATTCATTCGGTGCCAAACCACCTCAACAAACATATATGTTCTCACTCCATTATTAGTAACTGTTGCCGTACATATGGTATGGGCACTGTTTGAACTGATATTTATGTCTGAAAAATCAATAACATCTTCTGCTTTTTCCGGCAAAACAATTACAATCCCTATAACCGAATATTTTTTATACCGACTAATTTCGCTTTTTTGAAATTGTTTCATTACCTTACTTTGTGAATCAATACCTTTTTTCCTCAGAAAGTCGGTTGCCACAATATTGGCAATATATTGCTTCGTCAGAAACTTGTTTTCCACATTTTGAACAGTACGTTATAAACAAATACATTTCAAAATATTACCAATCACATGTCCAAAAGCATTGTTTTGCCATAAATAACATATCCGCAACCCAGCGTTGACAATTTGCCATTCAAAAATGATAGAAAGAGGCAGCCTGATTTGATAAAATTAACCTACTAAATTCAAAGTAGGAGGACACCTATATGACATTCATTTCGGTGCCCTTTATTTTTTAGTCATTAAATCGGATCCGCTCAATCAGCGGGTCTTTCTTTACGGATTTCGCGATTCCCAGCGCCAGCCCGACCTGAACCAGAAGCAGCGTCACGGATATTATGAGAGCTGCTGCCCACGGGTAATGGTAGGTTGAAACCTCAAACATACCGGTATTCTTCGCATACAGGAAAAGCGGATAACCCAAAAGGCTCCCTAAGCCTATGGCTACAGCCAATGTGCTGAAAGTATAGAAAAGCCCTTCCATCTGAAGCATCTTAGCGAGCTGCCTGTCGGACATCCCAATCGCCTGAATCACGCCCAGCTCTTTTTTACGCATGTGGACGCTGTTAATCATGGTATTGATTAAGTTCATCACACTAATGACGGCCAGAATCCCAAGAAATGCATAACACGCTCCACTGATAAGAGCCATGGTGGTTTTCCACATTTCATACTCCGCCTTCCATGTATTCATCTCCAGCCTTCCGGAGGATCCCACAAGCTCTTTTAATGCTCTTTCCAGTTCCGGGTCATAATCCTCATTGGCAATGACATGGAAATATCCGGTAGAGTTATTTTCGCACAGCCGGTCTGCTGCCTCCTTCGCCATAATCAGATAATTATAATTGGTCAAACCATTCCTGTAATCGCCGATTGCCGCAATCTCAAACTCCTTTTCATAGGTGCGAAGCCCGTCATAAACGGTTACGTTCAATGTACTCCCTACCTCCAGCTCGGGATACCAATGCAGCAACGTGCTTTCTACAATCATTTTATCACCGGACTTTAATTCCTCATAGGTGACGCTGCCCTCTATAATCCCGTTTTCAATTTCTCCCGCATATTCCTCCGGTATTCCGCTGATGCCCTGATATTCTTCAAAGACTTCCCCGGTTACATAAACCTTGGTAAAAGCATCCACTCGAACCACACCGTGAAGGCTTTCCATCTGTGTCCTTAACGTCTCGTCCAAAGGATTATCCTGTTGGATATTTGTCCACTTCCGCTCCGGATGCTCCTTGTTATAATTATCAATGACAGGAGAGATTTCATACTGTCCCACTATAGAACTGTTGGTGCTTTCTCTGGGATTGGCACAAGAAATCACCGTGGATACCACCATCAATAACACTCCTGTAACCGCCATGGAAAAAACGGTAATTCCGCTCTTCTTTTTATTTCCCGACAGATTTCTTATGGCGAGACGGCCCACTGTCAGGTACTCATACCCTTTTCTCTTATTTCTCCCCTTAGTCCCGGAATCGTGAAACCGCATGGCTTCCACTTCCGAAACCCTTGCCGCCATATTCATAAGCTTCACAAGGGAAAGGTAAACGCTGCACAATGTCACTGCTATGGTCAACAGATAAATCTGCCAACGGTACAGGGGCGCTTCCCCCGTTTTCACAACTTCCTGCAGAACCTGCAGAAATTCATTTTCTTCCATGGCAAAGTCCGTCGTCTTTATCAACAGTGCCTTCGATACTGCCGTACCCAGCAACAGGCCAACGGGAATCGCCCCGGCGGCAACCCAGAGCCCTTCCCGGAGCACAATCTGCCGTATCTGCCGTTTTGTGGCGCCCATGGCTTTCAGTCGCCCGAACTCCGGTATCCTCTGATTCATGGACACATAATAAATACTGTAAATCGTAAGGATGCTTGCCAGAACCACCACCAGCATAATGGCGGCGATGGCGGGGATGACTGCCGGATCCACATAATTGGCGCCCAAATAATCTTGGTTAATGTTAATCATATTTTGCGGGATACCAAACTGCTCCGCTATCCTTTTGATAACATCCTCCATACCGTCCGTGGTGAATTGGCCTGTATCATTTACTTGGAAAAGGAAACGGTATGTTATCTTCTCTTCCGTCACCTCACTTATAATAAAGTCCTCCGATACCAGCGCCACAAAGGTCTGTTGCGCTATGGCGGTTTCATTATCTCCCAGAAAACCGCAGATTCTAAATTCCCTCTCTTGTACATAATCAAGGCTTCCGTCCCGTATAATCTGATAAGGGACGGTGATACGGCTGCCGATAGTCCCTTGCTGCCCCAATGCTTCCAATATCCCTTCAGAGACAACAATCTCGTCCTCCTGCTCCGGAAGGTTTCCGCTAATCAATTCTATTCTGTACAGCTCCGCCCCTTTTTCGTCTACGCTGATCATAGACACATCGGCATCTTCCAGATACATCATACCTGCGTCACTGCGCAGCCCCCATACCTCAATATCATGATGTGCCGCCAGCTTTTCCACAGTATCCTTATCCACTTCCCTGAAAAGTACATGCCATGTGGGATATGTCTTATTCACTGCCGCATTCTGCGCTTCTATTATGCCATATCCTACCGTGGGAATGACCAAAAGAAGGAACGTAGTCAAAAGAATGGCAATCCCCGTCAATATATTTTTACTCTTATGATATTTCATATTTTCTAATGCTACAGTTGTCGTCATTGTCATGGCTATCCTCCTAATTTACGGCCCTTCCGTCTTCTATTGCAATGATCCTATCCGCCATCTGCGCTATGGTTTCGTCATGGGTAATCATCACAAGGGTCTGGCCGAAATCCTGAACGCACTTTTTTAACAGGCTTATCACTTCCAGTTCCGTCTGAGAGTCCAGATTCCCGGTAGGTTCGTCGGCCAATATGATAGCCGGTTTTGTCACAAGCGCTCTGGCGATGGCTGTCCTCTGCTTCTGTCCTCCGGACAATACATTGGGCATGGCCGACTTTTTATCTTCGATGCCTATTTTTTTCAAAATCTGTTCCACCTCCTGCCTGTTGACCTTCCGATTGTCCAGCCCCAGCGGCAGAACGACATTTTCCCATACGTTCAAAGCGGGAATCAGATTATAGTCCTGAAAGATAAAACCGATTTTCTTGCGCCTAAACTGCGCCAGCCGGTCGCCTTTTAAAGAAAAAATGTCCTTTCCTTCGATAAGCACGCGTCCCTCGTCCGGTCTGTCCAGTCCCCCGATCAAATGCAGCAGTGTAGATTTTCCGGAACCGGAACGTCCCACAATGGCCGTGAACTTCCCTCTCTCGATCTGCAGGCTGGTATGGTCCACCGCCCGGACCAGATTGTCTCCGCTTCCGTAGTATTTTACCAAATTATCTAATTCCAGAATAATGGCTGTCTCTTTATTCATATTCTGCCTCCTTATTTTTCCGTAACTGCCGTAACCGCTTCCGAAAAATCCACTCACCTATCAGCCGGCCGCCTTTCCGCAGGCAGCAAGGCAAGGTATCAGATCAATCGTAAATCCGGTCAATTACATTTTCTGATCATTACAATAGCATCTCCGAATTACAAAACCCTTACAAAAACCATAACAGTTTTGTAAGGGTTCCCCGCAAAGATTCCATACCTATTTTAACCTTGACCATTCCATGCCATGTCTCCGATAGACAAAGGCAGGCTGTATTCTCCGAAACATGTCCTCACCCCGGCAATGTGATTTTAAATACGGTTCCTTGTTTCGGCCTGCGTTTGGCGGATATGGTTCCGCCTTGCTGCTCCAAGATCATCCGTGCCAGATAAAGTCCCACACCGGAGCCCTCTTTTACCTTCTCTCTGGCCTCATCCCCACGGTAAAACCTTTGATATATTTTCACCAGCTCCTCCGTACTGATTCCAAATCCCTCATCCTCCACCTCGATGAGCACATAATTTACCAAATGCTGCACACACACAGTAATCATCGTATTCCGGCCGGAATATTTCACTGCGTTATCCAACACATTAGTAATGGCTTCCGCAGTCCACTTTCTGTCATGGCAGATTTCCATGTCCCCATCCATTTTTACTTGGATTTCTATCTCTTTCTTTCTGGCTTTCATATAAACCTGACTGACCGCATCGGTAATGGTTTCCTTCAGACTTGCCGGAATAGGCTTAATCTGTATCATGCGCTTTTCCAGCCGCGACAAATTCACCAATTCGGCAAGAAGCATTTCCAGCTTTTCGATTTCTTTTGCTTCCTGTCTCTGGAACTCCTCTCTCTCCTCCTCCGTCACATGGTCGGCAGTGACCAGTTCATGGCTCATCCGCAGGGAAGCCAAAGGCGTTTTCAATTGATGGGAGATATCTGTAATCAGTGCTTTTGTGCTCTCTTCCTCCTCCTTGAGGCGCTCTTTCAAGCCCTCAAAATAGATTCCCAATTCCCGCAGGTTCTCCCACAGATTCATCCACTCTTCTGATCTATCGTCATACTCTATGGGCTGTCGGAAATTCCCTCCCCGGAACTGTTCCAGACACTCACATACCTTCCCATATGTCTCGTCAAAGTCAAGGCCCTTCCGCCTCCTGTACCGCTCCCACTGCATCAGCCCCAAAGCCAGTATTCCGCCAAAAACCATTCCCAATCCCCAAAAGAAATAGAACTGCCTTTCCGGCGCCACCTTATGTAAATCATATCCGTATTTTTCCTCTGCTGTCCGGGCAGCAATTTCAAGCCCTTACGTGCCCGTTTTCTGATCCCCGCCCTCATCGGCGGGCTTGTTCCAGAGAGCTATCAGCTCGGCCTCCCATTCCGGATGTGCCGCCATAAGCGTAAGCATTCTCCGGTGCTCCAAGGTTCTCCCA
>Ga0224741_10204_pt1 | contig 11152 bp, 7 predicted proteins | sample LIM_E_Water_Pos_FD_161629 | JGI IMG/M metagenome (GOLD analysis project Ga0224741, IMG submission 161629) | Enriched cells from gastrointestinal tract of the lab mouse from Pacific Northwest National Laboratory (PNNL), Richland, Washington... | ecosystem: Host-associated > Mammals > Digestive... | reverse complement strand
AAGAAGTGACCATAGGGGATAATGTATGGCTGGGCGGCAACACGGTGATCTGTCCCGGCGTGAAGATCGGCAGCAATGTGGTCATCGGGGCGGGCAGCGTGGTCACGAAAGATATACCGGACTGGTGTATTGCCGCGGGCAATCCCTGTAAAGTGATCCGCAGCATCACGGATGCAGACAGAAGAAAGCTGTTCCGAGAGGAGGAGATTGACCAGGAAGCCTGGGAGGACATTGTGGCCCAAACGGGGATTCTGTAAACGGATAGAGGGCCGGCGCACTGGTGACAGAGGCGTCGGTTTTCTGCAGAAATTGGATGGTTATAGAGCGCAGGAGGTTTGATAAGATGGGAAACAAGTATGTGATAGACGGGGAAACATATGCCCGGATGGCAAGAAAGGCCGCTGCAGAAGGGGCGGTTTTGCTGAAAAATGAGGGAAATGTACTCCCACTGAAAGAGGGAGAACGTCTGGCGGTGTTTGGCAGAATACAGTTTGATTACTACAAGAGCGGCACGGGTTCCGGAGGTATGATCAACACCAGGTATGTGGTGGGGATTCTGGACGCCCTGAAAGAGGAAAAGATCGTGCTGAACCTTGAACTGGAACAGGTTTACCGGGACTGGCTGAAGGAGCATCCCTTTGACAAGGGAAGCGGATGGGCCCAGGAACCCTGGAGCCAGCAGGAGATGCCTCTGAGCGGGGAAATGGTGAAGAAAGCCGCGGCAGAGAGCGATACGGCGCTGGTGATCATCGGCCGCACGGCGGGAGAGGACAGGGACGCCAAAGCGGAAAAGGGCAGCTTTTTTCTCTCAGAAGGGGAAGAGGACATGCTCAGGCAGGTGTGCGGTGCTTTTGACCGGGTGGTTGTGGCGCTGAATGTGGGCAGCATTATGGATATGAACTGGGTGGAAGCCTATGGTCCCCAGGCGGTGCTCTATGTGTGGCAGGGCGGTATGGAGGGCGGTCATGGGGTGGCGGACATCCTCATGGGCCGGGTGAATCCCTGCGGCAGACTGGCGGACACCATCGCCCGCTCCGTGGAAGACTATCCCTCCCATATCCATTTTGGCGGTGAGGACGGTAATCGGTACGCGGAAGATATCTATGTGGGATACCGCTATTTTGAAACCTTTGCCTCCGCCGGGGAAAAAGTGCTCTATCCCTTTGGCTTTGGTTTGTCCTACACATCTTTTTCAATACAAAGCAAAATGGAGGCGGGAAAAGAGAATTGCGTATTCCATGTTAAGGTTCAGAACACCGGCGCCTGCGCCGGGAGGGAAGTGGTGCAGCTGTATGTCAGTGCTCCCCAGGGAAATCTGGGAAAGCCGCTGCGCAGTCTGGCCGCATTTGCCAAAACAAAATGTCTTGCGCCCGGGGAAGCACAGGAAATGACGCTGCAAGTGGAGAAAAAGGTTTTCGCCTCCTATGATGACAGCGGGGCCTCCGGCCATAAATCCTGTTATGTGCTGGAGGCGGGGACGTACCGCTTCTATGTGGGCGGGGATGTGAGAAGCGCGCAGCCGGCGGGAACCATGGAACTGGAGGAGACGGAGGTTCTGGAGCAGTGCAGGCCGGCGCTGGCCCCTGTGGAGGCGTATGACCGCATGAAACCCGCGCAGGCATCGGGAACATTGGACCTCTCCTGGGAGAAAACGCCGCTTCGAACTTACAGCATGGCCCAAAGGAGCAGGGAGAACCACAGGGAGGATCTGCCCTGCACCGGAGACAGAGGATACCGTCTGGCGGATGTATATGACAACAAAATCTCTCTGGAGGAATTTGTGTCACAACTCAGTGATGAAGAGCTGTGCTGCATGGTGCGGGGCGAGGGTATGTGCTCTCCCAAGGTGACGCCGGGTACGGCGGCCGCCTTCGGCGGAGTCACCCAGTCTCTGGCAGAATACGGGATTCCATGCGGATGCTGCGCGGACGGCCCTTCCGGCATCCGCATGGATTGCGGGACTTACGCGTTCTGCCTGCCCAACGGGACTTGTCTGGCCTGCAGTTTTGACGAGGAACTGGTTAGGCAGCTATATGAGATGGAAGGGGCGGAACTGCGGAAGAACCGCATTGATATTCTGCTGGGGCCCGGAATGAACATCCACAGGCATCCCTTAAACGGTCGGAATTTTGAGTATTTCTCGGAGGATCCGCTGCTGACCGGGAAGATGGCCGCGGCCCAGATCCGGGGAATGGGGCAGTATCAGGTCACCGGGGCTCTGAAGCATTTTGCCGCCAACAATCAGGAGTTTCACCGCAGTCTTTACAATTCCGTGGTATCCGAGCGCGCCCTGCGGGAGATTTATCTGAAAGGATATGAAATTGCCGTGAAAGAGGGCGGAGCCTATGCCATTATGACCACATACGGGGCTGTCAACGGTCTGTGGACAGCGGGAAACTATGATTTGCTGACCACTGTTTTGCGCAGCGAATGGGGTTTTGACGGTCTGGTTATGACGGACTGGTGGGCTATGATCAACGATGAGGGACAGGCTCCTGCCCAGAGCAATCTGGCGGCCATGGTAAGGGCCCAGAACGATGTGTATATGGTGGTGCAGGATTCCGGCAGAAATTCCGGCGGGGACAATCTGGAGGCATGTCTTGCGGACGGCACATTGGGACGCGCAGACCTGCTGACATGTGCCATGAATATATTGAAAGTACTGATGCGCTCCGCCGTTATGGACAGAAGTCTGGGGAGAATCTGCCAGGAGGAACGGGAGGCGGCACAGAGTATGGAAGAGGAGGAGACCGCGTGTTTTGACCTGGATTGGTACAGTCTTGAGACAAAACTGGAACTGGATGGGAAAGACATAGACACGGGAAAAGGCAAGGCATTTCTGTGCGGCCTGGAAGCCGGCGGCATGCATCTGTATACAATCCGCCTGAAAGTGAAGGTGGATGCGCCGGAGCTGGCCCAGGTACCTGTCTCCATATTTGTAAACGGTACCTTGCAGGGGACGATTACTTTAAACAGTACGGACGGAGCGTATGTGGAGGTGGAGCAGATCAGCGGAGGGTTCACCAATTCTCACAATTATCTGAGGCTGTTCTTCGCGGAGGGCGGCGCACAGATTGATACGCTGACAATTGAACGCCTGGAGAAGGAACAGGCATAGTGAAAAGGAGATAAATACATGCATGTTTTATTGTTGAACGGAAGTGCCAACCAAAAGGGATGTACTTATACGGCGCTGGAGGAGATCGGACGGACCTTGCAGGCGGAGGGGATTGACTACGAGATCTTCCAAATGGGCGCGCAGCCGGTCAGGGATTGTATCGGCTGCAGGCAGTGTACGGAGCAGGGATGCATATTTATGGATGACCTGGTCAATGCTTTCGTGCGGAAAGCCAGAAGCGCGGATGGTTTTGTGTTCGGTACGCCGGTGTACTATGCCCATGCCAGCGGGCGGATCCTGTCTTTTCTGGATCGGGCTTTTTACAGCAGCAAGGATGCCTTTGCATATAAGCCCGCAGCGGCGGTGGCCTCGGCCCGCAGGGCGGGAACCACGGCTTCCCTGGATGATCTGAACAAGTATTTTGGTATCAGCCACATGCCTGCGGTGGGTTCCAGCTATTGGAATATGGTGCATGGCAACCGTCCGGAGGAAGTGCTGCGGGACGCGGAGGGTTTGCAGACCATGCGGAACATTGCCCACAATATGGCCTGGCTGCTGAAGTGCATAGAGGCGGGACGAAAACAGGGGATCGTGCCGGAGGCAGAGAGCGGAAACTGGACGAATTTTATCCGATGAAATTATGTTCCTGTTGGAGGGTAAAATGATTAAACGATATGAACCACGGTTAGAGGATCTTTGATTTCGCAAAAAATTTATTTTAGTAAAACAGTTATGAAACTCTTAAGCCGGTATGGGACAATTTTCCAAAAAAGGGAGATCTATTATGCTTGATTTACAGGACAAAAATTACTGCCCTACCTTGGAGGAGATCGGGCAATATGTGAGAAATCCCGTATTTTCACAATTCTGTTCAGAGGTGAAGAACATATATCAATGCCGGGAAAAGATAGAATTCAGTTCATGCAGTTGGGAAAAGGGATGGAATATCAAGTTTAAAAAGGCGGGAAAAACATTGTGCACGGTCTATCCCCGGGAACTTTATTTTACGGTTCTGTTCGTGGTGGGAGGAAAGGAAAAAGAGTCTGTTGAGGCAATCCTGCCGGAATGCGCGAAAGAGTTACAGGATCTGTATTGCCAGACCCAGGAAGGGAATGGGCAAAGGTGGCTTATGATCGATATTGAGGAGGAGGACAGCGTATACCATGATCTCTTCCGATTCATTCAAATCCGCCGGAACGGTTAATCTTTACGGGCCGGGCTCAAAGAGCCGGGGCAGTAAAATGCATGGGAAATGGAGTGAGCCGCATTGTGAATAACGCCTATGACAATGAAATATTTTTTGAAGAATATGCAAAAATGCCCCGCAGCACTGGCGGGCTGGCGTCTGCCGGAGAATGGCATCAACTGAGACGGTTATTCCCGCAGCTGGAGGGAAAACATGTTCTGGACCTGGGATGCGGATACGGCTGGCACTGTAAGTTTGCCGCAGAAAGCGGGGCGATGCGGGTTCTGGGGATTGATTTGAGCCGGAAAATGAGTGGGACTGTGTTGTTTCCAATCTGGCCCTGCATTATATTGAGAACATTAAACAGATTTTTCAAAAAGTATGTAGAACCCTGAAGCCGGGCGGCGTATTTCTCCTGAATATGGAACATCCTGTTTTTACCGCGGGGGTTGGTCAGGACTGGATCTATGAAAAAGACGGAACGCCGCGGCATTGGCCCGTTGATCATTTACGCAAATATTGATGGGCCTGTTAGACAGCGGCTTTGACCTTGAGGCGGTGGAAGAAGCGCAACCGCCTGAAGAAATGTTGGGGATTCCCGGAATGGAAAATGAACTGCGCCGTCCGATGATGTTGTTGGTCAGGGCAAAGGTAAGAAGCATGTCGTAGAAACAGATCGCAGCATCTAGCCAACTACCCCCAAATGTGGTATGATAACTGAACAGGCAAACCAGATGAAGCATTTGCCTTGCATGGGGCAAATGCTTTTTTGGATCACAGAGGCGTATATTTAAGTAGGGAGTGTAATTTAGGAGGAGCATATGAGTGAATACATGGAAAATGGGCAGGGACTTCAGACATATCTCCACAGGCAGCATACCAGAACCGTACAGATCGGCGGGGTCTGCATCGGCGGCGGCGCGCCTGTCGCAATCCAGTCCATGACCAACACCCGGACGGAGGATGTGGCGGCTACGGTGGCCCAAATCCATCGTCTGGAACAGGCGGGGTGCGAGATTATACGCTGTACCGTGCCCACCCCGGAGGCGGCCAGGGCCCTGAAAGAGATTAAGAGAGAGATTCGGATTCCCCTGGTGGCGGATATTCACTTTGACTATCGGATGGCCATCGCGGCCATGGAGAACGGCGCGGACAAAATCCGCATCAATCCCGGCAATATCGGTTCCACCGACAAGGTAAAGGCGGTGGTGGATGTGGCCAGGGAGCGGAATATTCCCATTCGGGTGGGAGTCAACAGCGGTTCTCTGGAAAAGCCGCTGCTGGAAAAATACGGCGGCGTGACCGCCCGGGGCATTGTGGAGAGCGCTCTGGACAAGGTACATATCATTGAGGATCTGGGTTATGATAATCTGGTGATCAGCATCAAATCTTCCGATGTACTGATGTGTGTGGAGGCTCACGAAATATTGGCACAGCAGACCGACTATCCTCTGCATGTGGGAATTACCGAATCCGGGACGGTGCAGAGCGGCAACATTAAGTCAGCGGTGGGGCTGGGCATTCTCCTGCACCGGGGCATCGGCGACACGATCCGGGTGTCTCTGACCGGGGACCCGGTGGAGGAAGTCAGGTCGGCAAAACTGATTCTGCGCACTCTGGGGCTGCGGCAGGGGGGAATTGAAGTGGTATCCTGCCCCACCTGCGGCAGGACCAGGATAGATCTGATCGGTTTGGCAAACCAGGTGGAAAAGTTGGCGGCGGACTATCCGCTGGATCTCAAGGTGGCAGTCATGGGCTGTGTGGTAAACGGTCCGGGGGAGGCCAGGGAGGCAGACATCGGAATCGCCGGAGGCGACGGAGAGGGTTTGCTGATCAAAAAGGGCGAGATTGTGAGAAAGATGCCGGAGGGAGAACTGCTGGAAGCGCTGAAGTATGAACTGGACCACTGGCGACAATAACAAATACATGCTTTGTTTCGGATGGTAAATCCCGGAGCGGGCAGGGGGGATAGAAATGGCAAAACCTTTTTTTGAGGTGTTTCCCACATTGCAATTACACGGAGCCGTGCATGATATACTGGAGCAGGCCAGCGTGGAGAAAATATCCGCCACCAGACGCAAGGATTTCCTGCGGATTTATCTGCAGAGCGGTCGTCTGATTATGAAGGGGGATATCTGGACTGCGGAGAGAGAGATCAAAAGGCAGCTTTTCCCAAATGCAAATATGGTGGTAAAGATCTATGAGAGATTCAATCTTTCCTCCCAGTACACGCCGGAGAAACTGATGGACGTGTACCGGGACAGCATTTTGGAGGAACTGCGGGAGTATAATCATATCGACTACAACAGCTTTAAGTCGGCAGAATTCTCCTATCCTGACTCCCGGCAGATGACCCTGACTTTGGAGGACAGCGTGCTGGCCCACAGCCGGGAGGAGGAATTCACCCAGGTGCTTCAGAAAATTCTGGTGGAACGCTGCGGATTTGACCTGGCCCTGCAGGTGGAGTACCGGGAGGCCCGCACCGGCAAATATGCCCAGGAGGATGAGCAGAAGATCCGGCTCCAGGTGGCGGAGATTTCCCGGCGGGCAGGCCGGGGGGCCGGAGGAGACGCGGGGTATGAAGGGCAGACCGATGTGCCTCCCACACTGGATGCGGCGGGTTTTGGAGGATATGGAGGAGACCGGGCCGTAGGCGGAACTGCTGACGGCAGCCAGGCGGGCGGCGGAACTGCCGGAGCGGGTCGTGAGGCAGGTTCTGCGGGCAGCAGCGCAGCAGGAACAGGTTATGGCAGCCAGGCCGCGGGCGGGGCGCAAGTTGCAGAGCGGAAGGGCAGCGGAACCCCGGGAGCGGGCCAAAGTGCCGGCCAGACAGGCAGCGGCCCGGGCCGTGGGGCCAGGAATACCGCCGGTCAGGGCAAGGGCGGCTACGGCATGAAAGGAGAGTATCCCCGGGGCGGCTATAAAAAGGGGGAGTTTTCCCGGGGCGGCGCCTACGGCAACAGCGTGAAACGCTCCGACAACCCGGATGTGATCTATGGCCGTGATTTTGAGGAAGAGGCCATGCGGATCGAGGACATCATCGGAGAAATCGGTGAGGTGGTGATCCGGGGTAAGATCCTCACTGTGGACAAGAGGGAGATCAAGAACGAGAAAACCATTATCATCTTTGATGTAACGGATTTCTCCGACACCATGACGGTGAAAATGTTTGCCCGCAACGACCAGGTGCAGGAAATTCTGGAGGGAATCAAAGCGGGGGCCTTTGTGAAGATCAAGGGCATCAGTATGATGGACAAATTTGACCACGAACTGACCATCGGCTCTCTGACGGGGATTAAAAAGATCCAGGATTTTACCACCGGCAGGGTGGATACGGCTCCTTACAAGCGGGTGGAACTGCACTGCCACACCAAGATGAGCGATATGGACGGAGTGTCCGAGGCCAAGGACATTGTAAAGCGGGCCTACAAATGGGGCCACCGGGCCATCGCTATCACGGATCACGGCGTAGTACAGGGATTTACGGATGCGGGCCATGTGTGGGATGACCTTTGGAAGGCGGAAAAGGGCAAGCGCAAGGAGGCCGGAGAGGAGAATCCGGACAAACAGGACTTTTTCAAGGTGATCTACGGCGTGGAAGCCTATCTGGTCGATGATTTAAAAGAGATTGTCACCGGCGATGAGGGGCAGGACCTGAATGCGGACTTTGTGGTGTTCGATATCGAGACCACGGGTTTTTCCCCGGTGAACAACCGGATCATAGAGATCGGCGCGGTGAAGGTGGAGAGAGGGGAGGTCACGGAGCGGTTTTCCAGCTTTGTGAACCCGGATGTACCCATTCCCTTTGAGATTGAGAAGCTGACGGGCATCAACGATTCCATGGTCATGGAGGCTCCCATGATCGAGGAGGTGCTGCCCCGTTTCCTGGAATTCTGCGAAGGCTGTGTGCTGGTGGCCCACAATGCCAGCTTTGACATGAGTTTTATCATGGAAAATTGCAGGCGACAGGGCTTTTCGGATCGGTTCACCTATGTGGATACGGTGGGGATTGCCAGGATTCTGCTGCCGGGCCAGGCCAAGCACACCCTGGACGCAGTGGCCAAGACAATGGGAGTGTCCCTGGAGAACCATCACCGGGCGGTGGACGATGCGGAGGCTACGGCTCATATTTTTGTTAAATTCATTCCCAGACTCCGGGAGAACGGAGCGGAGAATCTGAGACAGGTGAACGCCATGGGGGCTTCCAGCCCGGATATAATCCGGCGTCTGCCCACTTACCATGCCATTATTCTGGCCAAGAACGACCTGGGACGGATCAATATGTACCGGCTGATCTCCGAGTCTCATACCACTTATTACAGCAAGCGCCCCCGGATCCCCAAAAGCCTGATTCTGAAATACCGGGAGGGCCTGATTCTGGGCAGCGCCTGCGAAGCGGGAGAGTTATACCGGGCACTGCTGGAGGGCAAGGCGGATGCGGAGATTGCCCGTCTGGCCAATTTCTATGACTATCTGGAGATCCAGCCGGAGGGCAACAACCGCTTTATGATTCTGTCCCCAAAGCATCCGGATATTCAGTCCGTGGAGGACATACGCAATATAAACCGCCGGATCGTGAAGCTGGGGGAACAGCTGCACAAGCCGGTGGTGGCCACCTGTGACGTGCATTTCCTGGATCCGGAGGATGAGGTATACCGCCGGATTATCATGGCGGGCAAGGGTTTCGAGGACGCGGACGAGCAGGCCCCCCTGTATCTGCATACCACCGAGGAGATGCTGGAGGAATTTGCCTATCTGGGGGCGGATAAGGCCCGGGAGATCGTTGTCACCAACACCAATCGGATTGCGGATATGGTGGAGACCATCGCCCCGGTGCGGCCGGACAAATGTCCCCCGGTGATCCCGGATTCCGACAAGACATTGACCAAAATCTGCTATGACAAGGCCCATGAACTCTATGGGAAGGATTTGCCAAAGATCGTGGAGGACCGGCTGGAAAAGGAGCTGCATTCCATCATCACCAATGGCTTCGCGGTGATGTACATCATCGCCCAGAAGCTGGTGTGGAAATCCGTGGAGGACGGCTATCTGGTGGGGTCCCGGGGTTCAGTGGGTTCCTCTCTGGTGGCCTTCATGGCAGGCATCACGGAGGTGAACTCCTTAAGCGCCCATTATCGCTGCGGCAAGTGTTTTTACTATGATTTCGACTCCCCGGAGGTGAAAGCCTTTGCGGGCAACGCAGGCTGCGACATGCCGGACAAGGTATGTCCCATGTGCGGGGAGCCGCTGATCAAGGACGGCTTTGACATTCCCTTCGAGACCTTCCTGGGCTTTAAGGGGGACAAGGAGCCGGATATCGACTTGAATTTCTCCGGGGAGTACCAGTCCAAGGCCCATAAATACACGGAAGTGATTTTCGGCGCGGGCCAGACCTACCGGGCGGGCACCATCGGCACTCTGGCGGACAAGACGGCCTTTGGCTATGTAAAAAATTATTTTGAGGAGCGGGGAAAACATAAGCGCACCTGCGAGATCAACCGGATCACGGTGGGCTGCACAGGGATCCGCAGAAGCACGGGGCAGCACCCGGGCGGCATTATCGTGCTGCCCATGGGCCAGAACATCAATTCTTTCACCCCGGTGCAGCATCCTGCCAATGATATGACCACGGACATCATCACCACCCATTTTGACTATCACTCCATTGATCACAATCTGTTAAAGCTGGACATTCTGGGACATGATGATCCCACCATGATCCGCATGCTGCAGGATTTGACAGGGCTGTATGATCGGTAACACTTATTATCACAATTTTGTGACCCATCTGATGGAGGCGGCTTACCAGAGGGAGGTCTACAAGATTGTGGATGCCGGGGGCAGCGTACAGGCGGAAAGCCTGAGCAACATTATGCGGGATACCCTGCAGAAATTCTGGGGGGATGCGGTGGAGATCAACGAAGGCGCGGAACTGACCTGGATGCGCCAGCCTCACTATTATATGGGGCTGTATTCTTACACTTACAGTGCCGGGCTCACCATTGCCACCCAGATGTGCAAGCGCATCGAAAGCGAGGGCGCAAGCGCCATTGAGGATTGGAAGAAGGTGCTGGCGGCGGGAAGCACGCTTTCCCCTGTGGAACTGGCAGCGCTGGCGGGTATAGACATTACCACAGACGCCCCCCTTTTCCGAATACGGGATAGCCTTTCTCCCAGTCCACCGGCACCAGTATGGGAATCCGCCCCACTGCTCCGCTGTCCTGGAAAAGCATGGCATACCATTTTCCCTCCGGAGTATCCACGATCCCGCCCTGGGCAACACCCTGGCCGCAATACCCCCTGTCATCGTCCAGTACATCGCCGCCGGTGAACTCCCCAGTCAGGGAATCCGCCACAAAACATGCCTCCACCCTTCTCCAGCAATCCCTTCGGGAATGGATAAAAAACAGATAGTATTTCCCGTTTATTTTGTAAAAATGGGTCCCTTCATAACCCAGACTGGGATGTCCCTCGTCGCTGACCGCCAGTCTGTGCAGTCCTCCTTCCGCCGGGCCGCTCAGATCACTTTTCAGTTCCGTAATATAGATGTTTTTATTTCCGTAGGCAATATACACCCTGTCGTCCTCATCAAACAGCAGAGAGCAATCATGGAAGAATCCCTCCACATACCTTTTCTCCCAGGGCCCCTCTATGCTGTCCGCCGTATACAGGTAGGTTTTATGGGTGTCATTGGCCACAAAGCATATGTAGAAAGTACCCTTATGATAACGGATGGATGCGGCCCACATGCCCTTGCCATAAATATTCTCTTCCCCTTCCAGCCTCTGACCGGGCGTACTGTCCAGCCTGTCATATACATAAGCCGCATGTTCCCAGTTCCGAAGATC
>Ga0224741_10202_pt1 | contig 11175 bp, 8 predicted proteins | sample LIM_E_Water_Pos_FD_161629 | JGI IMG/M metagenome (GOLD analysis project Ga0224741, IMG submission 161629) | Enriched cells from gastrointestinal tract of the lab mouse from Pacific Northwest National Laboratory (PNNL), Richland, Washington... | ecosystem: Host-associated > Mammals > Digestive... | reverse complement strand
AGGAGTGGCATCAACAGAGGGAAGGAAAGGCTGTTGACCGAGATGATATTGTAGATGTTATGACCAATCTGTATAGAATAAAAGTTGTAGATTTTAATGATGGAAATATTTATCTAAAAGAGCATGTATGGGGAATGGTGAAATAGGATAAAGAAATCTTTACAATGGTTGAAATCTAAAAATTGTGGCAGCAAATGGATGATAATTGTTACTGGAAAGTTCAGCCTACTACAAATCTGCGAGAAGTTTATTATAGTAAAAAAGCATTGTTTTATGTAGGTTACAGCGTTTTACAAATGCTTAATAGTATGAAAGAGAGGTGCTGAAAATGAAATATGATTCGGGATTAGCGCATCGACCAGCTGTATTTGTGAGTTCAACTTGTTACGATTTAAAACAAATTAGGCAGAATATAAGGGATTTTATAGAAGATGATTTAGGTTATGAAGCTGTACTATCAGAGTATGATACTTTTCCTATTGATCCTGATATGGATACGGTTAATAATTGTCTTAGAGTAGTAGAAGAAAGAGCAAATATAATGGTTTTGATTGTTGGCGGAAGATATGGGTATATAACTAATCATGGAGAAAAGTCGATTACAAATTTAGAGTATTTAAGAGCAAAAATGAAAGGTATACCGATATTTGTCTTTATAGATCAAAGCATATTAAATATATTACCAATATGGAAAAAGAATAATGCAGCAGATTTTTCCAAAATAGTTGATTCTCCTAAAATATTTGAATTTGTTGATACATTGAGAAATAAGGATAGTAATTGGGTTCACGAATTTAATAATGGAAAAGATATTATTGATTGTTTGAGAAAACAAATGTCATATTTGGTGAATGACTGTCTTTGTTTAAGACAACATTTTCATAAGGAAAGAGTATCACCTAAAGTCTTGCAATATTCAGGTCGTGTATTTGAATTAGCTGTTGAAAAGCCGGATGCTTGGGAATATCTTTTGTTTGCGGCGGCATTAAAAGATAATCTGGATAAATTAGATGATTTGAGATATGATATGAAATACGGAATTACATTCAAAAATGCAATTTTATATGATAAACCAAAAGAAATCATTGATTTTATTCAGATGAAGTGTGGAGAACTTAGTAATAGAATAAATTTATTGAATGGGATTATTAATAATGCTTTTCAGAAAGCAATAGGTGAACCGGGAACACCCAGAAATGCTGAATATATAATTTATGTCGCAGAGAAATTGATTGAGGTATATAAAAGTGTCCATGAGTGGTCATTAGAGTTTAGAAGCATTATAGTTCCGGAAGAATTTCAAAATTTATTATTATGTGCATCAAAGTTTAGTCAATCTGTGATTGAAGATATTGAAAATTTTATTTCAGATTATGATAAAAGAATAAATGAAGCAGTTTTAGGTGTAGATGAAGAGTCAGAAAAGAAAACATTATCTTTTTCGCTTACGTTAAGAGGCTTTGATGTTACAAAACTTGAATCAGAAATTAAAAATATAAGGAACTTGCTATTATGAAAAAGAGAAAAGGCAAAGCTGCCAAAAAGGCAATGAAATTTGCAGAACGCAAGGCAAAAGCAGAAAAATGGGTGGTAGAATATGATGGCACACCTTATGGTGGGGATATAATAAAAGCATATAGGAAGAAATTTGCCGTAGACCGTATGAAAGCTGTTGCTGAATTGCAGTTATTAGGCGTATCTTTGACGATAGAGCAAATTGACAGGGAAAAGGCAGCGGTGAAAGCATATCAGGAATTGCAAAGGGCTAAAAAGGCAAAAAGGAAGAAGATTCGTGAACAGAAAAGAATACAGAAGGATAATCCGGTATTTCACGAAGATCAAGATGATACTTTTTATTATATAGCGGGTTATACCACTGGAGGTGCGCCTTACGGAGTCACTTGGGAAGAAATGGGCTTAAAACCTGATATTGGGGAGATAGATGATTAAGGAGAGCGTTAATCGAATGAGAATATATGTAGATGCAGATGCCTGTCCGGTAATTTCTATTGTGGAACAGGTGGCAGAAAAAAATAATATTGCAGTTACGCTTTTATGTGATACGAATCATGTACTTGATTCTGATTACAGTGAAGTGAAGGTTATCGGAGCAGGGGCGGATGCTGTTGATTTTGCACTTGTAAATCTTTGCAGGAAAAAGGATATTGTTGTGACTCAGGATTATGGCGTGGCTGCAATGGCTCTTGGAAAAGGAGCATATGCGATACATCAGTCTGGGAAATGGTATACAGATGAGAATATAGACCAGATGCTTATGGAGCGGCATTTGGGTAACAAAACAAGAAGGGCTTCAGGGAAGAATCATTTGAAAGGACCGAAAAAAAGGACAGAGGAAGATGATGTGAGATTTCAAAAGTCCTTTGAAAGATTAATTATGATGAAACAAGATTAAATAGATGTATGTAAAAAAATAGGGAATATGGGGAATTAACATAGTAATATTTCCGATATTTGTATTATACTAGATTAGTTTGTAAAGGGGAAGATAAAAGTAATGCAAAGTTTATATATTTCAAGAGTCGTGATAAATAATTTTAGAAATTTTCGTTTTGCTGATGTAAAGTTAGGTCATAAACAAGTTATTATTGGAGAAAACAATGTTGGTAAAACAAATTTTCTGCGGGCAATTCAATTGATATTAGATCCCACGCTTTCTGATGAAGATCGTATGTTACAGGAATCAGATTTTAATGATTCCATTGATAATCCGATGGAGAATAAGGAAGAAATTCTTATTGAAGTATACATAGATAATTTTGAGCATAATAAAACAATTTTGACGGTTTTTCAGGACGCATCAGTTAAGACGAAAGAAGGAAAAGAAGTATTAAAGTTTACATATCGTTTTTTTCCATATATTGATGATGCTGGAAATGTAGAATATCAATATAATATTTATAAGGGAAATGATGAAACCAAAAAGTTTGGTTCTTATGAGAGAAAATATTTAAATATAAAAGTTATAAAAGCTCTTCGTGATGTAGAAGGAGAGATAAGAAACTCTCGAACATCTCCTATTCAGAAGATGCTTAAAGATTATGCGATAGAAAAACAAGAATTGGAATATATTGCAGAAGCGTATCGAAAGAATGGGGAGGATATACTAAATCTTGATGAATTGGTTGATTTGACAAACAATATAAATAGAAGATTTAGTATGATTTTGGGAAATAGTGATTTTGATGTATCACTTCAGGCAATGGAAATTAATCCTAGTAAAGTGCTGTCATCGTTGAAGCTGCTGATGTCGCAACGAAATACAACGGATATTAGTTTAGGATTAAATAATATCTTATATATCTCTATGATTTTACAATTATTGCAGGATAAAACAATTCCTTCACTAATAAAGTCTGAGAAATATATAGAATTATCAGCAATTGAAGATAGTGATATATTAAATGATACCTATGAGAAGAGTAAGAATGAAAATTATTTCTTGAAAAGTGATATTACAGATGAACAAAGAAATGAATTGTACCAGTTTATGTCTAAAAATATGCCGATTTCCAATGGTGTCACTATTTTAGCAATTGAAGAACCAGAAGCTCATTTACACCCTGTTAATCAAAGGCTTATATATAAGGATGTAATTAAGAATAGCAGTAATTCAGTTTTACTTACAACACATTCTACTCAGATAACTGCAATAGCACCGATTGAATCAATTGTGCATCTGCATGATGATGGAATAGGTGGAACTGAAATACACGCTACTGCTGGTATGCCCATGAGTGATGGGGAGTTTCTGGATGTTGAAAGATATTTAGATGTTAAACGAGGGGAAATTTATTTGGGAAAAGCTGTACTTTTGGTTGAGGGAATTGCTGAGGAATACTTGGTTCCAAAGTTTGCAGAGCTGTTGGGAAAACCCCTTGATGAAAAGGGTATCATAATATGTAATATTAATTGTACAAATTTTACTCCATATGTAAAATTATTGAAAAATTTGAGTATTCCATATGCAATTATTACAGACGGAGACTATTATTATGAAAATGAGGATGAAGAGCGGATATATCATCATATGAATGACGGGAGTAGCAATGGAGTAGAGGGCTGGCTGGGTATGGAAATCATTGAACAGATGGTAGAAGAACTCAAATTAAATGGGGATGCGAAACTGCCAGATGAAGTAAGTAAAAAGGACGAGTTGTTTTGGTCATTAGGTTTATTTGTTGGATATTATACGTTTGAAGTTGACATGATGGAACATGCAGCTAATTCAAAGCAGAATGGTGAGAAAGCATTAAACGTAATTAGTAATCTGTTTTCAGAATTAACTACTGGTGGGAAACGTCAGAAATCAAATTTTATAGATGAGTTGAAATCAGGTGAATATTGGAAATGTTTGAAAAAAATTGAGGGAAATGGAATTGGTAAAGGAAGATTTTCTCAGAGATTTTCATGTGTTTGTATGAAGGAGCATATCCCGTCATATATTCAGTCGGCAATAAATTATATTTATAAGAAAGTGGATGGGTAAATGGACTATTATACAGAAAAATTGGAGCAGATTCTGGCAGATCCATATCAGAAGGCTGCATATGAAACAAATGATAGTACCGTTGTAATAGCAGGACCGGGAAGTGGAAAAACAACTATTCTTACATTAAAGATAATGAAGTTGTTGAAAGACAAAATAAGAGAACCGCAGGGATTAGCTTGCCTGACCTTTAGTAGAGAAGCAGCAAGAGAATTTGAAGAAAGACTAAAAAAATTGGGGTATGAAAAAAGGAGAAATGTTTTTCTTGGAACAGTACATTCATTTTGCATTTCGGAGATATTGGGAAACTTTGCGGAACTATATGATTATGGAGTTAGTCTTCCTATTAAAATTTTACCTGCAAAATTGGAAAAACAAATTTATGCAAGTGTTTTAAAAGATTTAGGAATAAAAAAATTTAGTAAAACGGATGTAGATAAAGAACGTTCTCTACAGATAAAAGGGATAAGCGGAGTAAAAGTGAATTCAGATCCTAAAGCCCATAGGATCGCAGTAGAATTTGAAAAGCGAGTTTTGCAGGCGGGATATATTGATTATGAGGGCGTAATTTTATTTTCCACAAGAATTTTGCAGGAACATGAGTATGTGAGAAAATGTATTAGTGCAAAATACCCTTGGCTTGTAATTGATGAATATCAAGATTTGGGAAAACCATTACATGAAATGGTTATGGCATTATTTACACAGACAGACATTAAAATCTTTGCAGTAGGTGATCCGGATCAATCAATTTATGGTTTTACGGGAGCCATACCAGATTATTTAATGGAATTGTATGATAGGGAAGATACAATATCAATTGAGCTACAGAATAATTATAGAAGTAATCAGGACATTGTTGATGGCTCAGAGATTGTATTGAATATTCCACGTTATTATCATGCAATGACAAGGGAAGATGAAACGGCTGAATATACATTTATATCATGTCAAAATGGGTTAGAAGATCAGTACGATATTTTTATTAATAAGATAGTTCCAGCATGTATTGAAAAAGGTATCCCATTAGAAGAAATAGCAGTTTTACTTTCAAAAAATGATGAATGTAAAGAGTTGGGATTAAAGTGTGCCAAGCATGAAATACCTTACTATATAGCACGGCATAATTTTGAACGAACCGATTTTGTGAAATGGCTTGAAGAGTGTTCGGTATGGATTAATGATAAAAGTCAATCGTCTTTTGAAGATATTTTTGAATATTGGCAGGGCATAGTTTTACTTCATCGGAATGTTAAATATATAAGTGAATCTGACATATTGCTTATGAAACAGTGGTTACTCAATATTTTGCAGGACAGTATGGAAGTAAAGGGAAATTTAAAAAACTGGATAGATTACATTTTTGTAGCATTGGATATAAAGAATTTGTTGGATGGTTCTGAGATACTTCCAGATGAGTGGGAGAATTTGAAAAATCTACATGAAGAAGTATCTGAAGAAAGATATAAAGATTATGACACTAATAAATTTTCTAAAATCGGTAAGCCGAATAATCAAATAACAATTTCTACAAGGCATAGCTCGAAAGGATTGGAATTCGAGGCTGTTGTTATGATGGGGATGGAAGAAAAACATTTTCCAGGATGGTGGGTTGATAAAGATCCTAAGGCATTGGAAGAAGCAAATAGAATTTGTTTTGTATGCGTTAGTCGGGCTAAACGAGCTTGCATATTGATGCATTCAAGTTATTATCATGAAATGGATTGATTTAAGACAATTCTCTGAACAGCTTCCCAGCCCAGATGTAACAGAAATCATCCCTTCTGAATTAGAAACTTATATAGCCGGACTTCATCAAAAATATAAACCTAAAACAGCAAAAAGAAAAATCGCATCTGTAAAAGCCCTGTTCCACTATCTTGAGTATAGAGAAATTATTGATCGGAATCCCTTTAGCAAAATACAGACACGTTTTCGAGAGCCTATGATATTGCCCAAAATAATACCATTACATACTGTTGAGGTATTTTTATCTACAATATATAAACAACGTCAAATAGCTAAAACGACATATCAAAAACGAAATGCTCTACGAGATGCCGCTGTTGTAGAACTTTTATTCGCTACTGGTATGAGAATTTCTGAACTCTGCTCATTAAAGGATAGCGATGTGAATTTATACGATGGTATAGTCCTTATCTATGGAAAGGGTGACAAAGAGCGACGGATTCAAATAGGAAACAGCTCTGTAATCCATATTCTGGAAGAATATAAAAATAACTTTTGTGCAGAAATCCAAATCTGTCAACACTTTTTTGTCAATCAGTCCGGTAAACCCTTATCTGATCAGGCAATTCGTAGAATGATAAATAATTATACATCCCTTGCTTCCATAGACCTACATATTACCCCTCATATGTTTCGTCATACTTTTGCCACAAGCCTTTTAGAAGCAGATGTCGATATACGGTTTATTCAAGAAATATTAGGACATAGTTCTATCAACGTTACAGAAATTTACACACATGTAACAGTTGCCAAGCAAAAAGATATTCTTACTACGAAACATCCCCGAAAGGATTTTCATATCTAATTTTTCAAGAGCAATCCATAAACTTATATACATTTTAGATGGATTGCTCTTCGCAAACTAATAAATTCCCATTAGACAAACCTTCAAATGTCATTCTTTACTTCCTACCTTGGGGAGTATGGTATTCATCTCAACCTCCCTTCGTTCGGTATCAAATTTGTATAATGCAAAGCATCAAGAAATATATTCATCTATAATTCAAATGATAATTTGTAGTTATCCGTTAGATTTGGTGACAGAGGCTGGATTGAGAATCAAGAGTTATCCATTAATTAGGATGGGTAGAAACCAAATGGATAATTAATGACTATTTATTGACTTTATTATAGGAAATATATAAATACCATACAATATCCATAATCCAAGGGGAAGGAGAATATATATGTTTGAACAATGCAAAAAAGAAATTTCTGAATTAATTTCTATTTGTCAAAGCAATCAAAAAAAATTTCATGTTATTACTGTTTTTGATGATCCATATAATATAGCGGCTTACTCTGGCATGATATTTCCAGTAGAAATTGATGATGTTGAAAGTGGTTTTATATGTGCTTCTACAAATTATACAGGATATAAAGACTACTTTTCTTTTAAAAATGATATTAAAAAAAATATTTTCTCTGATTTAAATATGAAGTACTTAGTTTATAGTACTTCTCAATTAGGAACTGATACTGATAGACGAGCATATGTCCCAATTCTTTGTAAAGAAAATGGACTATCATTACTTACTTGTGATGCGTATCATCTAGGGTTGCTTATGGATAAATCACACTATTTTTCTCTATTAAATAGTTTTTCACATATTCCACGTACATTTACTTATTTCGGTCATGAAATCCCTGAAAATACCATTAAATCACCCTATGTTATTTTAAAACCGGCATTAGAATGTGCTGCAATTGGAGTAACAAAAGTGAAAAATGAAACTAAATTCATAACACCGTTGCTTATAGAGCTACATAAAAAGTTTAAACAAAAAATCGTTATTCAAGAGTATATCGATGGATATGAAATTTCAGTTCCTGTTATTGAGAAAAAAGGATATTATTTCTCAACTCCACCAGTATGGGTCAAATTTGATGGTGACATTTTGGATTACAATAAAGTTGATGATTTTCAATATTCTTTTTCTGTTCTTCCATGTACAGAATTTCCTTATAACCAAGTTATTCCAGCAGTATGCAAACATGCCGAGCAGGTAATGCAATTTATAGGTTCTAAAGGTCTTTCTAGGGTAGACTATAGAATCAAAAGTGAAAAAGATTTCTATATTTTTGATATCGCAGCATTACCTGTCTTGGCAGATACCGGGACATGTGCCCAATCATTCAAATCATTATTTGGGAACAGTGAGAGTATGTTTGAAGCGATCATTGGCTCTTGTTTATGCTAATCTGCCCAATAATTTATATCCGAAAATAACAATGGTCTAAAATAATTATTTGAACAATATCCTGTAGATAATGTTTGCTTTGTACATAATGGTACTAAAATATTGTCTACAGTCTTTTTTTGAGAATATATGTCTAGTAAAATCAGTGTACGTTTTTTTATAAAAGCAGGAGAAAAAGTGGGAACTAATTTATTATCAATTAAATATTTGCAACGTTCTTCTAATTCTAATGCTCCTGATACATCTCCTAAAAGATATTTTATCATTCCTAGATTTGTTGATAACAAATAGTCATTATATTTATTCTGGTTTCCTCTATTTTCAGCTAAAGTTCTTTTCAAAAGTTCGTGTGCTTCTTCATAATTTCCAACAGCGGCCAATAAAATTCCATAATTTGAATTACATATTGTCACTTCATGCATTTTAAACCGTATTTCAGGAAAATTCCATATTTTTTCAGAATAGTCTCTAAGCAATTCTTCGGGGGTATCAGATGCATTTCCGTATAATCTTGAAAAGATATACATTTGATAGATTACTCCCCAATATTGAAGCCAATTTCGACTTTCTATAAATTGAACTGCGTTTTTCAGGATATATTGGCTATGGTTAACTAGATCTCGCCACATATAATCACCAGCTAGATTACAAGCTGCTTTGAGATATTTCTCCGGATATAGATTTTTATTATTATGTAGAATACCATACCCTTTTTCTAAAATATGTAATTTATCTGGTATTCCTGATACAATATTGGCTTTTAGCAAAAAGGATGCATAGCGGATTTCCCACTTTTCTCTTGTTCTTATTGTACTTTCTCTTATATAAGACTGATACTGATTACAAATAGAAAAATATTCGTTATAAATCTCTTTTTGATCCTTTTTAGTCTGTACAGATATATATGTTTTTAGCAATAATCTTTGCTCTTGCAATTTTAGAATAAATTCATTATTTCTCATTGATAAATTCATTATTTCGATTAAATGTTCTAATAACTTTTGCTGATTGCGTATAAGTTCTTCGTTGTAATTAGGTAATCGACCAATACACATTCCTCTTAAAAATATCATCTCATAAATATATTCAGGAATATATACGGAAAAAAATACTGATTGTTTTTCAATAAACTGATTACTTATTAAGTAATCGTTTACAAGTGTATAACATTTTTCATATTCATTTGTATTATATAAGCGATATCCTTTACTTAATACTTTGTAAAAATTATCATATATTGAATTTAGTAAAAAGTTATCAAAAGCTACTAATTCTTTATTTGTACAACTGGTTTCACCTCGTGCAATAGAACAATATGCTAAAATTGCATTAGCATACGCATTATTCATGTTACCTACTTTATTATATAGCCAATATTTCAGCACGTAATCCAATGGCGAGTACTGTTCAATTTGTCTTGTATAAATTTCATATCTATTCAATGATAAATACAATGGAATTTCTTGTCTAATAGCTGTTTTAATCAATACGGGTACTGTATAAAATATATCGTTTTCAATCTCATGCCATTCAATAAATGAATTATTTTTTAGGATTTCAACTCCTTCGTATATTTCTGTTATTGGAATATCCGATAAAAAGATAGCCAGATTACTAAAAGAGACATCTTCGTCTAATAAAACTAAAGTATATAGCAACCTTTTGATATTTATATTATTTTGAGAAATAGAATTTAAGCTTTGATTATAGTATTCTGATAAATTCCTAACATTTCCCCTTAATTCAAGCAAATATTTTATAGGTATTTCACGACCAATAGAATAATCATCAAAATCTAAAAAAGCTGACAAATCATGGTCAGTTAGTGGAACAAGTGAAATTTGTGGCAGCTGTTTAAGTAATTCTTTGTTCAATATAGTTTGTCCAAAACCTTTAGTTTGATCCAACACAACAAGAGTTTTTATTTTCGATATATTATCTCTTAAGTACAAAGCTATTATATTATATAGAAAAACCATGGATTTTCTATCAAAATACTCAACATTATCAAAAATTAGGCATATCTTCTGTTTTTCAGATAATTTAGTAATATAGTAAATAATGTTATTGATTTCTGATTTCTCATTGGATGTCAAAAAAGATTCTAGTGTATTTTCAACACTTATAAAGAAAAGATTGGAAACAGTCGCCGCAATATCTTTTTTTACACTGTTAGAATAGTCTCTTTTTGATATTTTTTTGTTAAACCCATCAAGAAGACTTTGGGGAAAACAACCGAAATCCGTATATTCCAGAGAAGGCGCACCTAAAAAATACATAGTACAAGTATCAACCAAATAATTTCTTAATTCTTTTACTAAGATACTCTTTCCAGAATCTTTTTCTCCCAGTAATACAAGTATTTTTTGTGTTTCGAAATTTTCCACTATTGTATTTATGGTCATCTCCTGAAATTCATATAGCATGTTAAGTCATTCCTTTATCAAAGATTTTCAAATAGCAAAAACAATCATTTGTATAATTTCGTATAATAAAGTCAATAAATAGTCATTAATTATCCATTTGGTTTCTACCCATCCTAATTAATGGATAACTCTTGATTCTCAATCCAGCCTCTGTCACCAAATCTAACGGATAACTACAAATTATCATTAAAAATTATATCACATTTTTACCATTATTTCATCATAATTCCTCTATTTTTTCTTTCACACGTTTTTCATGTAATTTTATCTTCAATTTTTAAGAGCATTTTCT
>Ga0224741_10067_pt2 | contig 11218 bp, 13 predicted proteins | sample LIM_E_Water_Pos_FD_161629 | JGI IMG/M metagenome (GOLD analysis project Ga0224741, IMG submission 161629) | Enriched cells from gastrointestinal tract of the lab mouse from Pacific Northwest National Laboratory (PNNL), Richland, Washington... | ecosystem: Host-associated > Mammals > Digestive... | reverse complement strand
GCCGCTATGATAGCGCATTGGCCGCCGCTCTGTTCGCCGAGGACATTCCCCCTGCCGTCTATGATAACCTGCTAGCCGGCGTGCGGGCTCATCTGCCCCTGTTCTATCGCTATTTGCAGCTGCGTCGGCAGGCTTTGGGCCTGGATGAGCTGCATATGTATGATATTTACACGCCGCTGGCCCAGGAACGCCCGCGGGAAATCTCTTATCCAGAGGCCTGCCAGCTGGTTCTGCAAGCCTTGCAGCCGTTGGGCGAGGAATATGTGAGCATTGCCAGCCGCGCTTTCAGCGAGGGCTGGGTGGATGTGGCAGAAAATCAGGGCAAAACCAGCGGGGCCTACTCCAGCGGCGTTTACGGCACCAAGCCGTTTATTCTGCTGAACTGGCAGGGCAACCTGAACAGCGTGTTCACGCTTGCCCACGAGCTGGGCCACTCTATGCACTCCTGGTTTTCCAACACCAAGCAACCTTATATCTACGCGGACTACGAGATTTTTGTGGCGGAGGTGGCCAGCACGGTTAATGAAAACCTGCTGCTGCGCTATCTGCTGAACCGGGAAACTGACCCGGCCCAACGGCTGTTGCTGGTTAATCATTATCTGGACGACTTCCGGGGCACCGTGTTCCGCCAGACGATGTTTGCCGAGTTTGAAAAGCTGATTCACGCCGCGGCGGAGGACGGCCAAGCCCTCTCCTGCCGCTACTTCCAGGATGTTTACTATCAGCTGAATTTGGATTACTTTGGCCCCGATATGCAGGTTGACCAAGAAATTGATATGGAATGGAGCCGTATCCCTCATTTTTACCGGGCCTTTTACGTTTACAAATACGCCACTGGCATGTGCGCGGCCACGGCGCTGGCTCAGAATATCCTAAGCGGCGACGCGGAAAAGGTGGCCGCTTATATCGGCTTTTTGTCCGGCGGCAGCAGCCAAAGCCCGCTGGAACTGCTGCGCGGCGCTGGTGTTGATATGGAAAGCCCGAAAACGCTGGAAAGCGCTATGCAAGTTTTTGCTGATATGCTGGATGAGCTGGCCGCCCTTTTGCAGAAATAGCTAAAAACCGCGCCGCCAGCCGCTCACAATCGCCAACAACTAAAAAAATGCCAATGTAAATACGCAAAAACCCTTGACTTTAAGCAGTCAACGTGATATACTGGTGCATGTATTCAGGATAATAGCTTAGTATTGCACGTTTTAGTTTGGCGATATTTGTTCATTTTCTATGGGTACGAAAATATCAAACAGGAGGTACCCAAAATGAATAACGGTACAGTAAAATGGTTCAACGCAGAAAAAGGCTTCGGCTTTATTGCCAACGATGAAGGCGGCGACGACGTATTTGTGCATTTCTCTGCTATCCAGACTGACGGTTACCGCACTCTGGACGAGGGCCAGAAAGTAACCTTTGAAGTGGAAACTGACCCCAAAAACCCCAGCAAACTGCGTGCTGCCAACGTTTGCAAAGTTGACTAAGCAAACCAAACACTAAAAATTCAACCCCCAGTTTCTGAAGAAACTGGGGGTTTTTATTAATAAAATTTGGCTTGACAATACGACAAATAATTTGTATAATTAACAAGGCATCGTAATGAACGGTAGGCACCGCAGGGGCAAAGTTTTGTTTTCGTACAATCCTTTTTGCACCTGCGGTATTTGTTCGCACTAAGCTCTGCCTGCGTCCAGCTTCGCAGGACTTGGCAATCGCTAACTGCTCACTTAACGGTTAGTCAATATCCCTCGAAAGGAGGTGAGGCCTGTGCCAATTAAGCTGACGTTTCATATTGGAATTTTTAAAATTTCGATTGAAATTAAGTTTAGACATAGAAACAACCGCCACTTGGCCCAGTGACGGTTGAAGCAGTAATGTTTTAATCACTAACGAAAGCTAACCGCTTACTTGCGGTGCCTTTTTTATTATTATAACATTTCAGATTGCTTTTGTCAATCTGAAATGTTATGAAAAAAACTATTGACTTTTTTGTACGCACGCTATATAATAAATGTGCGGACAGAAAAGGAGGTGTAAAAATGTCCCCAACACAGGGCAGACCGCATAGCGACAACCCTAAAAGTGAGCGTCTTTATATTCGCGTTACACCAGCAGAAAAAGCAGAGATACAAGCAGCAGCAAAAAAATCTGGTTTTACTTTGTTGGAACTTATACGAAAAGGAATAGAGGCGGTTAATAAAAAATAAAAAAGAGTGCTGGCTACACCCTGAACAAGTTACACCAACACTCAACCCCAAAATAAATGGAAGAAACAGGAGAGGATGTTGCTAATATGAATTACTCCATCAAGAAAATTATGCGAGCCTATTTTGCTGGCAAACTGCGCTGGGCAATCTTCTGGTTTGCTTTGGTTTGCCTGCTGTGTTACGGGCAAATTGAGCTGTTTTACGGCCCGCTGGATTTTTTTTACCACACCTATCCCTATATAATGGGCGGAATTTGCTGCGTTGATTTAGTCGCTTTTTTAATCAGCCTGGGCAATCTGCTGACCCGCCTGGTTACGCGCTTCAACTACACCGGCCGCCTACGCCGCGATTTGGCACACTGGCTGCCGGAACACCTGGCCGCCGACCCTTACGCCGTGTTGGATGAGGACATTTGCTGGCAACCAAATCCGCCCGCGCCGCTTTACCTAGGCGAGGAATGGCTGATTTTGCCCGGCCACGTTTTTCCACGAGCCAAAATCGTCGGCATTTTCTTTGAAGAACTGCGCAAATCATTCCTTTCCAACAAAGTACGCCTGACGGTGGTGGACGAGCAGGGCAACAGCGGCTATTTGGACTTGCCGCCGCGCCTGCACCCAACGCTTTTCAATCAACTATCCCAGCTGCACCCCGCCGCCACCAATGCCGACCATTGCGTGCTGCGCGGCTTTTGGAAGCAGGAAAACCAGGATTATCACCGGCTACGCCTGAGCAACGAGCCGCCCCGCAAATTGCCAAGATAACAGCCAATCAATCCGCAAACATTGGCGTGGAGAGGTATCTTTCGCCGCCGTCCGGCAGCAGAGCCACAATAATCTTGCCTGCGTTTTCCGGGCGTTTGGCCAACTGCGCCGCCGCCCAAACCGCCGCGCCTGAGGATATGCCCACCAACAGGCCCTCTTCTCTAGCCAAGGCCCGGCCGGTAGCCATTGCGTCGGCGTCCGTCACCAGCACAATTTCATCATACACCGTTCTATCCAGGGTTTCCGGCACAAAGTTTGCGCCAATGCCCTGGATTTTGTGCGCGCCGGCCTGCCCTGAGGAAAGCAGCGGCGAGCTGGCCGGCTCCACCGCCACCACTTGAATTTGCGGATTTTGCTGCTTCAAATAAGCGCCAACGCCGGAAATGGTGCCGCCGGTGCCCACGCCTGCCACAAAGATAGCCACCTGCCCCTCCGTATCCCGCCAGATTTCCGGGCCAGTGCTGCTGCGATGCGCCGCCGGGTTGGCCGGATTGCTGAACTGGCTGGGAATAAAGCTGTGCGGAATTTCCGCCGCCAGCTCCTCAGCTTTGGCAATAGCCCCACTCATCCCCTGCGCGCCAGGGGTCAGCACCAGCTCCGCACCATAAGCTTTCAGCAAATTCCGCCGCTCAGCGCTCATCGTGTCCGGCATTGTCAGGATAACCCGCCAACCGCGGGCCGCCGCCACCGCCGCCAGCCCAATGCCGGTGTTGCCGCTGGTTGGCTCAATAATCACCGCGTCCGCTGGCAACAGGCCGCGGCTTTCCGCATCAGCCAACATCGCCGCTGCAATCCGGTCCTTAGCGCTGCCCGCCGGGTTAAAATATTCCAGCTTGACCAGCAGCCTAGCCGGCAACTCTCGCTTTTGGCTAAATTGAGTCAAATCCAATATAGGTGTGTTGCCTATTAAATCAGTTAGTGTTTGCGCAATCTTCATTTTGAAAACCTCCTTGAATCTATCCTAAAATATAAACCTAGTTGTTTTATAGGCTTTATTATAGCCCTCTGCCAGGGGTTTGTCAAGAGCTGGGTAGCAAATTCAAGTCGCTTTTTTACAAAATGACGTTTTTTATTTTCAGGCGGCCGCCCTCCAAGCTTAAAACCACGTCCGCCTGCGCGGCCAGGGCGGCGGAATGAGTTACCACCAGCACGCATTTGTGCAGCTGGTGGGCGTTTTCCCGCAAAACCTCGCCAATTTCCGCGGCCGTGTCTGCGTCCAGGCTGCCCGTTGGCTCGTCTGCCAAAATCAGCGGAGCGCCGCAGGCCAAGGCCCGCGCAATCGCCACCCGCTGCTGCTGCCCGCCGGAAAGCTGCCGCACGCTACGCCGGGCCTCCGCCGCCGTCAGGCCAAGCCGGTGCAGGGCCGCCGCTGCATCCTCCCTGGCGGTTAAGGCCACATTCTCCAGCGGCGTCAGGTAATCCAGCAGGTTGTAGTTTTGGAAGATTAGGGCCACCCGGTTGCGCCGGTGATAAGCCAGCCCTCGCTGGGCAATATCCTCTTTCGCAAACAGTATCCGTCCCTGCTGCGGCGCGTCCAGCCCGCCCAACAGATTTAACAGGGTTGTTTTGCCGGAGCCGGACGGCCCCAGAATAGCATAAAATCGGCCGGAGGCAAACTCGGCGTTAAGGTTGTTTAATATTGGCCGGCCGGGACGACCCTTTTCATAGCTGTAGCAGATGTTTTGCAATAGCAATGTAGACATAAAATCCTCCTTTCAGCTTGTTTCAGCTCATTTTGCTCAAAATTTCGCGCGGCCGCAGACGCATTACCGGCACCGAGGCAAGACAGACGGCGGCAATGATGACTCCCAGGCCAATTAGATAAAGCATTGCCAAATCAAACGGCTCCACCGCAACCTTAATACCGTCGGTTACGGCTATGGCCTCGCCTCCCTTAACGCCAAATTCCACAGCGGCTGCCGTTGCGGCCTCGTTTTCCGCCGGCAGGCTTTGGGCCAGCAGTTGGTTGCCAATTTGCTCCGCCACCGTGCAGCTGCTGAAATAGGAAAGGCCAAAGGCCAAAATTGCAAGCAGCAAAACCTCCAGCAGGTACTGGCCGATGATGGCGGCCTTGCTGAAGCCCAGCGAAAGCAGCACGCCGGTTTCATGCAGCCGGCTTTTACTCCAAAGGGTTAAAATCAGGGTCAGAATAATGCCGCTGACCAGGATAATTACCGCCAGCAGGGTGGGCAGCAGCTCGCTCAGGGCGTTTAAGGGGGCGCTTGCATTGAGATAAGCCTCATTGTCCGCCTCCACCGTAAAGGCCTGCCAATCAATTTCCGGCAGAGACTGAATTTCCGCCAGCACCCGCGCCATCTCCGCCGGGTCCTCTATGCCGACGCTCAGGGCGGAAAAGCCGTAGTTAAAATCGCTGCCATCAATGGCCAGGGCCGAGGGGAGGTCAATAAAAACCAGGTTTTGGATTTTATCGTAGGTGGGGATAATTTTCCCAAACGCCTCCACCTCCTTTGGCGCAAACAGGCCGACGATTTGCAGGTGCAACGTGGCTCCGCTGTAGGACTCGTCCTTTGGGCTGTAACAGCGGACAGTTAGGTAATCGCCCACTTGCAGCTCACTTTTAGCCGCCAAATCCTCGCTGATTAACACCGCCTGCCGGTCATCTGGGCCAAGGTGCCGCCCGGCGGTCAACTGTAGGCTGCCGTCGCTGAAAAGCTCATCATCCCGGCTGTTGTAAACGCCCAGGGTTTTGGTGCAGCCCTGATATTTCGGGTCAATCGGCACGGTGCCCGGCAGCAGGGAAAGCTCCGGCAGAGGGGTTAGCCCCTCAAAGCGGCCGCTGCAATATTTTACACCTGCCACGCCCTTAATGGCGGCGATGTTTTCTGGCGTCAGCTGTTTGGTGGAATAGAGTAGAGAGCTTATTGAGGTTTTGCCGCTGGTTTCATCGTAACTTTCCGCCAGCTTTTCCTCCACCACGTAGGGGCTGTTCTGCCAATCCACAGAGATTGCCAGGCGGCCGCCCAGGCTTTGCCGCAGCTCCAGCTGGGCCTCTCCAGCCGCCCGCCAGATGGCCAGGCCGGTTAACACGCAGCTGCCCATTGCCAGCAAAATTGCCAAAAGCAGCAGGCTTTTTCCCTTTTTGCGAGTGACGTAATAAAACGCCCTTTGGCTGATATTCATTGTGATACCTCCGTTTTTTGATATTTTTTTGCGCGCATTAACAGCATAGCCCGGCAATGTGGAGGTAGTATGAAAAAAAGGAAAAAACTAAAAATTAATTATAAACTGCATTCCGTCGCCTGCCGCCATAGGCTCAAATGTGTAAGTCAGGCCCAGCGCCTGCAAAGCGTTGGCCACGATGTAAAGCCCCAGGCCGTTGCCGCCTTGCTGCCGGCTGCGAGCAAAATCCGGCCGCCAAAAGGGTTCAAAGCAGCGGCGCAGAGCTTCCGGCGGCAGGGGTGGGCACTCGTTTTGCACCACCAGGCGGCGCGCCTCCAGGCGCACGCTTACGGAGCGGCCGGCCGCAGTGTAAGCGACGGCATTGGCAATGATGTTGGAGGCCGCCTTGCGGAACAGCCCACCGGCCAGGCAAACCGGGCATTGCTCCGGCAGCTCCAGCCGAAACTGCACCTGATGGGCTGCTGCAATCAGCTGATAGGGCTGGCAGATTTCCGCCAAAAGCTGGGCCAGGTTTAACGTCTGCGCCGGCTCGGCCGCCGGATTAAGCCGGGTGGCCGCCAAAATCTCCTGCAACATATTGCTCAGCCGCTTTACCTGCTCCTGGCAAAGCGGCAAATAAACTGCATGTTCCTGATACTTGCCAACGCCCAAAAGCATATTCTCCAAAGTTAGACTAAGGGCTGTCAGCGGCGTTTTCAGCTCATGCGAGGCGGCCCGCAGAAAATCCATCCTGGCCTGCTCCAGCTCCTGCACCGCCGCCTTTTCCTGCTCCAGATGTTCAATGGTGGCCAGCAGATTGCCGTAAAGCACATTCACATTTTGCGCCAGCGCACCGATTTCATCCTGGGCGCCCACCGGGCAGGCGGCCGCTTTTTCCAACCGGCGCATTTGCTCTGTGGCGGCGGAAATTTGCCCCAACCGCCGGGCGAGGGCCTGGGAAAAAAACAGCGAACAGCCAAAGGAAAGCAGCAGGGAAAAACTTAGGGAAAAGGGCATGGCTCTGCCGATTGCTCCGGCCACCAGCCGGTAATTGTTGAAGCTGAAAACCAAATCCGCCTGGTTGCTTAGCGCAAACTGAAGCCGGGGCGCCAGTAGATAAATCAGGCCTTGGCTGAGGCCAACCACCAGCAGCATGCTAAAAAGGGTGTAAAGAAAAATTTTGGGCATAAGTTTTAAGTTTTTCATAGCTGCTCCTCATATTTGTAACCGATACCTTTAACCGTCACAATGCAGTTTAACCGCAGCTTGCGGCGCAGGTTTTTGATGTAAGTATCTACAATGCGTTCAAAAACGGCGCAATCCTGGCCCCAAACCGCATCTAAAATTTGGGAGCGGGTAAGCGCCAGCCCCTTGTGTTCCACCAGCAGTTTCAGCAGGGCAATCTCCTTTGCCGTAACCTCAATTTGCCCGTTGGCGTCGTGGGCGGTGTAGCCGGGAAAATTCACCACCACCTCGCCAAAGTGCATTTGCTCCGGCAGCCGCCCTTTGCCGCAACGCCGCAGCAGGGCGGTTACGCGCCGCCCCAACAGCAGCAGGGAAAACGGCTTGGTGAGGTAATCATCCGCTTGGGCGTCAAAGCTTTGCAGTTGGGTGTATTCGTCCTCCAGGGCGGTTAACATCAGCACCGGCGTTTTGCTTTGCCGCCGGATGGCCCGCAAAACCGCCAGCCCGGAAAGCTTGGGCAGCATAATATCCAGCACCACCAGGTCAACGTTGTTTTCGGCAAAAATTTGTAGGGCCGTTGCGCCGTCATAAGCAGGCAAAAGCCGGTGCCCGGCCATTTGCAGATATTCGCAGACTGCCTCGTTGCAGCCTTGGTCATCCTCCACGATAAGTAATGTCGCCATTTTTGCACCTCCCGCCTTAATATAGCATGGCCATGTGGAAACTGTGTGAAATCGGTAAGAAAATTTGCTAAAAACCTCTTGCATTTCCCGCCTACATCCATTATAATAATAGTTAATTGAATAGCTGTTTTGTTTGGTGGCCCCACCTGCCAGTGGCGGCAGCAGCCAAACAGGAGCCGGCGAAAAATCGGTTATGCCCAGCGCGCTGCAACCGGTTCTTTTGGCGGTTTTTTTATATTTAAATTTGACAAAAAGGCAGGCAAAAGTGATGGAAACAGCAAAACGGCAATGGCAACCCCAGCGGGACAACATTCTGCTGGCGGCTTACGCCAAGCTGCCGGTGGGCACCTCCGCTCAGCGGCTTTATGACAATTTGGTGCTGGTTTTAATCGTGAAGCGGCAAACCGGCTGCATTAAGCAGGCGGAGGTTTCCTTTGTGACCCAAGCCGCGCGCGATTTCCTGGCCGAACCGTTTAGGAGGTGCAGCAATGGCATTGAGCACAATCCATATCGTTAGCATAGTGTTGACCTTGCTAATTATTATGTCTTTAGGAGTGTTTTCCGGGCGGCGTGTGAAAAACGCCGCGGATTTCAACACCGGCGGCAAAAGCGCCGGCGCGCTGTTGGTGGCCGGCATCATCACCGGCACTCTGATTGGCGGCAGCTCCACCATCGGCACGGCGGAGCTTGGCTTCAACTTTGGCTTGTCCGCTTGGTGGTTTACCCTGGGCGCATCCCTCGGCTGCTTGCTGCTGGCCCTAATCTATGCCCGGCCGGTGCGCCGCAGTGATTGCACCACCATTCAGCAAATCATCAGCGCGGAATACGGCCCCACCGCCGGCCTGGTAACCTCCATCCTCACCGCCATCGGCATTGTGCTGAACATCGTGGCCCAAATTTTGGCCGCCAACGCACTGCTTGGCTCTATGTTTGGCCTAAATCCGTTTTGGTGTTCCGTGGTTAGCGTGGTGATTATGGCCTGCTATGTGCTTTTCGGCGGCATTAAGGGCAGCGGACTGCTGGGCCTGATTAAGCTGGTGTTGCTCTATATGGCCACCGTGGCCTGCGGCCTGCTGGCCATTCGGATGCACGGCGGCCTGGGTGAATTTTACGCCAGCCTGCCCAAGGTGCAGTATATGAACCTGTTTGCCCGTGGCTTTGGCACTGATTTTGGCGTGGGGCTGAATGTGGCCCTGGGGGTCATCTCCACCCAAACCTACATCCAAGCAGCACTGGCCGGGCGCAGCAATGCAGAGGCCGTGAAGGGCTGCTTGTTCGCCGCCACCCTTACCCCGCCCATTGGCTTTTTCAGCCTGTTTGTCGGTATGTATATGCACATTTACTTCCCTCAGATTGCCGCGGCGGAGGCTTTTCCTACTTTTATTCTGCACTTTTTGCCGGGGCCGTTGGCCGGCGTGGCCCTAGCCACCCTGCTGATAGCTGTGGTGGGCACCGGCAGCGGCATGGCGCTGGGCTTTGGCACCATTATCAGCAACGATATTTACAAAAAGTTCATCAATCGCCAGGCCGACGGCAAACAGCTGCTGCTGGTTTCCCGCCTGATTATCCTGCTGACTTTGATTTCCTCGGCCACTTTCACGCTAGGCAATTTGGGCACCGCCATTTTAAGCTGGGGGTCAATGTCTATGGGGCTTAGGGCCGTGGTGTTGCTGGCCCCTATGACCACTGCGCTTTTCCTGCCCGGCCGGGTGCGGCCAGCCTTGGCAGTGGCCAGCAGCGTGCTAGGCGTGGTGGTGATGTTGGCCGCCCGCCTGCTCAACCTGCCATTTGACTCGCTGTTTATCGGCCTGCTGGCGGCAGCGCTTATTCTGCTGCTTGACCTGGCCCTGCCCAAAGACAAAACGGCTTGATTAAGCCTAAAATTTGCTCTTGCTTTTGCCGCCTAAAAATGTTATAGTATTAACCAAAGGAGGCATTGCAATGAACACCAGTTTAGCTTACAAAGAGGAATATCTTAAAGAAGAGCTGATTAACGGCCAAGTGGTGCTGATGTCGCCCCAGCCGTCGATTAGCCACGTTAAAATTATCGACAATATCAGTACCATTTTTAATATTTTCCTAAAAGGTAAAACCTGCCAATCTTTTCCTGATGGCGTAGCTGTTTTCCTAACAGAAAAGGATTATTTTGTGCCGGATTTTATGGTGGTTTGCGACCCGGAAAAAATCAAAAACGACGGCATTCACGGCGCGCCGGATTTGGTGGTGGAAGTGCTTTCTCCATCCACAGCCAAGCGCGACCGCACTTACAAAAAACAGGTTTACGAGCAATGCGGGGTGCGGGAATATTGGCTGGTTAGCCCGAATGAAAAATCGGTGGAGCAATATCTGTTGGATAATGACCAACTGGTTTTGCACAACGTTTATGCCGTCTATCCAGATTTTCAGTTGGCCAGAATGACCGAGGAGGAACGCGCGGAAGCCTCAAATTGCCAGTTTAAGTGCAGCCTTTATGACGATTTGCTGATTAATTTGGATGATATATTTGACCGAGTGAAATAGTGAAATAATGAAATAACAAAAGGGAGCCGTTAAAACGGCTCCCTTTTTTTGAATATTAAAGCGGTAATTATTCTGCCAAAAGGCGTTCCGCTTCTGCTAGTCGTTCCGTGTTGCCAACGTCAATCCACCAGCCGGCCAGCTCGCAGCTATGCAAGCGTCCCTGCTGCAAAAACAGGCTGTTCACATCGGTAATTTCCAGCTCGCCCCTGGCAGAAGGCTTCAGCTGCGGAATTAAATCATAAACCGAGGGCGGATAAAAATAAAGGCCAATCACTGCCAAATCGCTGATAAACTGCTGCGGCTTTTCCACCAAACGCTGCACCTGGCCATTCTCCACCACGGCCACCCCATAATCCTGTGGGTTGGGCACCGGCACCAGAAAAATCTCCGCTTTGTCCTCAGGGTTTTGAGCGTAAGCCGCCACAGCCGCGTCAATGTTGGCGGCAAAAAGGTTGTCCACCAGCAACAGCAACACGTTGCGCTGCCCGCTGAATTCCTGGCAGAGCGAAAGTGCGTGTGCAATGCCCAGCGGCGTTTCCTGCACCACGTAGGTGATTGCCAAACCCCACTTGCTGCCGTCGCCGGCATAGGCCTCAATCACTGGCCGGTTGGTGGGGTTCACCACCAAAGCCACATCCCGCAAGCCAGCCCCGGCCAGCCTTTCCAGCCCATAGGCCAACAGAGGCTTGCCCAACGCCTCCACCATTGGTTTGCCGCCGCGCTCATTGGGATAGCCCAGGCGACTGCCGGC
>Ga0224741_10198_pt1 | contig 11220 bp, 10 predicted proteins | sample LIM_E_Water_Pos_FD_161629 | JGI IMG/M metagenome (GOLD analysis project Ga0224741, IMG submission 161629) | Enriched cells from gastrointestinal tract of the lab mouse from Pacific Northwest National Laboratory (PNNL), Richland, Washington... | ecosystem: Host-associated > Mammals > Digestive... | reverse complement strand
ACTTTCTCGCAAGGGCCGCCGGCGGCGGGTTTCCCGAGTTTTCCCCGCCGGTGCAGAGATTCTTTCGGTGGCTTGGGGATCTAGTTCGTCAGATAGACGCGGAGTTTCTGGAGCGTCACCGGGAACAACTGATGGAATTCTTGAAGAACAGCGCGGACCTGGCCATGGCCGCGCTGAACAGAGTGCTGGGCGTGCTGGGGTCGCTGCCGGTCCTGCTGGCAATGGCCCTGGTGACGGGCTTTTCAGCCTTCTTCCTTGCCCGGGATTTTGACAGGCTGCGCGGCTGGGCCAGGGGATTTTTAAGCGATAAAGCTGCCGGTCAGCTCCGGCGTGCTGCTGCGCACTCCTCCGGCGCCGGAAAAAGGTATCTGTTGTCCTATGTGCTGATATATTTAATCAGCTTCTGCGAAGCCTTCGTTATACTGTCCATCTTAAACGTGCCGTACCCCCTCATAAGCGCAGTTATCACATGCTTCGCCGATATACTTCCCGTGCTTGGGCCCGGCTTTGTCCTGGGCCCCATAGCGGTCTGGCAAGCCCTCTGCGGGTCCTATGGCCGGGCGGCCGGGGTCCTGGTGGGGTGGGCAGTAATGGGCTGCGTGCGCCAGGTTATAGAGCCGAAGCTGGTGGCCTCTACGGCAAAGCTACACCCGCTAACCATGCTGGCGGCGGTCTATTTCTCGCTGGCAGCGGGCAGCCTTTGGGTATTGGTCTACACCGCCGGGCTCTTTATGCTGTATTCCCTATTGCGTAATGCCGGGATACTGCCCAGGCTTATTTCGCCATCGTCTTCACCATGACCGCCTTCTGGGCGTGCAGGCGGTTCTCGGCCTCCTCAAAGATATGCTGGGCGTTCTGCTCGAATATCTCTTCAGTAATCTCCTCTCCCCTATGGGCTGGCAGGCAGTGCTGTACCATGGCGTCGGGCTTGGCCTGGGCCATTAGCTCTTTATTCACGCAGTAGCCCTTAAAGGCCGCCTCGCGCTTTTGACGCTCCTCCTCCTGGCCCATGGAGGTCCACACGTCGGTGATGACCACATCGGCGTTTTTTGCCGCCTGCATAGGATCGTCAGTCAGCTCGAAGCAGTCATAATTCTTTGCAAAGTCAAGTATCTCCTTTGGCGGGCGGTAGCCCTCCGGGCAGGCAACAGAGACGGCCATACCGACCTTTAGTCCCCCCACCACAAGGGAGTTCATCATATTGTTGCCGTCCCCGATGAAGCACATTTTCAGGCCCTCCAGTGAACCCTTAAATTCCCGGATAGTCATAAGGTCCGCCAGCACCTGACAGGGATGGCAGAAGTCTGTCAGGCCGTTTATCACCGGCACACTGCCATATTTTGCCAGGTCCTCCACCTCCTGCTGGCTGAAGGTGCGTATCATAATGCCGTCCACATATCTTGACAGCACCCGCGCCGTGTCCTGCACCGGCTCGCCCCTGCCTATCTGGGAGCCCTCTGAAGACAGCACCACAGCGTAGCCCCCCAGCTGATTTATCCCCACCTCAAAGGAGACTCTTGTGCGAGTGGAGGACTTCTCAAAAATCATTCCAAGGCACTTGCCCTTTAAGTGCGGGTGCTCGATGCCGTGCTTTGTCTCGTATTTAAGCTGGTCGGCAAGGTTCAGCACCTCGATTATCTCCTCGCCGCTCATGTCCAAAAGCTTTAGTAAATGCTCCATATCAGTTTTCCTCCTGCAAAACTTTTTCAAATATCAAAAGACCTTTATCGATCTCCTCCATGGTGATAGTCAGTGGCGGCAGGAACCGCACCAGCTCTTTAGCGGTGAGCACCAATAATCCCTGCCGGGCACATTTTACAAGCACGTCATGGGCGTCGCCGGATTTCAGCTTGATCCCAAGCATCAGCCCTCTGCCCCGCACAAATTCCACCTGGAAAAGCTTCTCAAGTCTCTTGGAAATATACTCCCCCCTCTCCCGGACAGTATGCAAAAACTCCGGGGAGCTTACCCGCCGGACCACCTCTCTGGCCCCGGCGCATACCACCGGGTTGCCGCCGAAGGTGGAGCCCTGCTGGCCGGGCTTCAAGATATCCCGGAGCTTTTCAGTCACCAGACATATTCCTATGGGTAGGCCGCCCCCAAGACCCTTGGCGCTTGTCACCACATCAGGCTGAACGCCATAGCCCTGATAACTGTAAAAATGCCCCGTGCGGCCCACTCCTGTCTGTACCTCATCGATAACTAGAAGCACGTCCCGCTTATCGCATAACGCCCTGAGAGCTTTGAGGAAGTCCGGGTCCATGGGCACCACACCGCCCTCGCCCTGAACGGTCTCTATCATAACGGCGCATACACTGCCATCTAATAACGCGTCCATAGCCTTGATATCGCCCGCCTTGGCGTATAGGAAACCCTCTGTAAGGGGCAGAAAATCCTTATGGAAGCCCTCCTGGCCGGTGGCGGCCAGGGTCGTCAGGGTGCGTCCGTGGAAGGAGTTTTCAAGGGTGGCAATTTTATATGCGCCCCGCTTTTCCCCATATTTCCGCGCTATTTTTATTGCGCACTCGTTGGCCTCTGCCCCAGAGTTGCAGAAGAAAGCCTGGGCCATTCCGGCGGCTGTGCACAGTTCCTGTGCAAGGGCTGTGTTCTGGGGCGAATAGTAATAGTTACATAGGTGCTGAATCTCCCCTGCCTGTTTTGACACGGCGGCAGTCCAATCCGGGTCGCTGTATCCAAGGCTGTTCACACCTATGCCAGAGGTGAAATCAATATACTCCCTGCCCTCCACATCCCAGGCGGTAGCGTTTCTGCCCTTGACCAGGGCCGCGTCCACTCTGCCGTAGGTGTGTATGATATACTCTTGCTCCTGGTCCTTTATCTCTTGAAATTTCATAGCCTGATCTCTCCTAATAGAACATAGTACCAATGCCCTCGTCGGTGAAAAGCTCCACGAGGATCGAATGCGCGATGCGCCCGTCAATTATATGGGCCCGGTTCACACCCCGGCGGACCGCGTCCACACAGCAGTCTATCTTGGGTATCATGCCGCCGTTTATCACGCCCTCTTTTTTGAGTCTCCGCACATCGCTGACGTTCACCACCGGAATAAGGGTGTTCTCGTCATCCTTGTTCCGCAAAAGGCCACATACGTCCGTCATAAGTATCAGCTTCATGGCCCCCAGCTCCGCAGCTATCCGGGCGGCGGCGATGTCCGCATTGATGTTGTACACCTCGCCGTGATAACCCGCAGCCACAGTAGAAACGATGGGGATATAGCCGTTCTGGGCGGCGTCACGCAGGATATCCACATTGACCTCCCTTATCTCCCCCACGAAGCCTAGGTCCTCCTCCAGCCGGTCGGCCTTTAATAACGAACCGTCCAGGCCACAGAGCCCTATGGCCCTGCCACCCGCGTCCTCAAGAAGCTGCACAAGGTCCTTGTTCACCTTCCCTGCCAGCACCTGCTGAACGATACCGATAGTTTCCTCGTCTGTATAGCGCATACCGCCGATGAATTTGCTCTCCTTGCCGATCCTTTTCAGCATGGCGTTTATTTCCGGCCCGCCACCGTGGACCAGCACCACGTTTATGCCCACCAACTGCATCAGCACGATATCGCTCATAACCGCCGATTTCAGCTCGTCGTCCAGCATGGCGTTCCCTCCGTACTTCACCACCACCGTGGCCCCTGCATACTTTTTGATATACGGCAGGGCCTGCACAAGGATATTAGCCCTCTCGCTGTTTGATACCTGCATTTTCCCGCCCCTCTCAATTTGTGGCCGCCAAACCGCCCCAAGCGGATATGAACAGGAGGACCGCCGCCACAAAGAATATAATTATAAGGAAATCAGCCGCTATCCCGCCCAGCAGCAGTCTGCGCCAGAGCTTTGACGACCTCCTCCTGGTAATAAGATGGGTAATGATTGCCGCGATAAGCAGCGCCGCCGTCAGCAGTGACGGCGCTGCATATAGAAGCAGCACGCCGGTGGCGGCAAAAAGCAATATCACAAACACAATAAAGTTTAGGTACAGCAGCACCGAAAGTACCGCCGGAACAATATCCCACCGGCTCTTTACGCCGAGCTTTTCCAGCATATTACCCTCCTCAAGTGCGGTAGTCCGCGTTTATCTTCACGTAGTCGTAGGTGAGGTCGCAGCCATAGGCCTCGGCGGATATGTCTCCCATATGCAGGTCTATAAGCGTCTCTATCTCCGGCTCCTTTAGGACCTCAAGGGCCAGCTCCTCGGAGAACTCTATGCCCAGGCCGGACTTCACCACCTCTACCCTGCCCTTTGCGGACTTAAAGGCAATGTCTATCTTCTCCACGTCCACCCGGGCCCCGGAGTAGCCCACGGCGCACATGGCCCGCCCCCCGGCGTTGGCGTCCGCCCCGAAGAAGGCGGCCTTTACCAGTGTGGAGCTGCTGACGGCGCGGGCCACTGTGCGGGCGGTCTCAAGGTCCGGGGCCCCGCTCACCCGGTAGATTATCAGCCTTGAGGCCCCCTCGCCGTCCTTCGCCATCATCATGGCAAGCCTCCGGCCAACCGCCGTAAGGGCCTCTACAAAGGCGGCATAGTCCCCGTCTTCCTCTGTAATCTCAGGATTCCCCGCCGCTCCGTTTGCCAGCACCATAAAGGTGTCGTTGGTAGAGGTGTCGCCATCCACGCTTATCATGTTGAAGGTGGCGTCGGCGGCGGTCTTAACGGCCTTTTGCAGCAGTGCCGGGTCGATGGCGCAGTCGGTAGTCACAAAGCAGAGCATGGTGGCCATATTGGGGTGAATCATGCCGCTGCCCTTTGATATGCCGCCCATATATGCAGTTTTTCCGCCCACGGTAAATTTAACGGCGGCCTCCTTGGGCACGGTGTCGGTGGTCATGATAGCCGTTGCCGCCGCCAGGGAGCCTTCCCCGCTAAGGGAAGCCTTCAACGCTTCCATGCCGTTGGCTATGGGCTCTATTGGCAGAGACGGACCGATAACGCCAGTGGAGGCCACTATAATGTCCTCCGGCTTCAGCCCCAGCGCCGAGGCCGCCACGCGGCACATGGCTTCGGCCTTTTCAAGGCCGTCCGGGGCACAGGTGTTTGCTATGCCGGAGTTGCAAATGACGGCCCAGGCTCTGCCGTCTGCTATGTTCCTCTGGGTGACCGTTATGGGCGCTCCCTTCACCAGATTGCGGGTATAGACCCCGGCGGCGGCACATTCCCGGTCGCTGAGGATAAGTGCCAGATCCGGCTTCGTCTTATTCTTGCGGATCCCGCAGTGGAGGCCACCCGCTGAAAAGCCTTTGGCGGCGGTTACGCCGCCCTTGATAAATTCCATTTCTCATTCTCCTAAAAATTTTTTAAAACGCCGGCGGTACCAGCTTAAGCCCGGCGGTCTCGTCAATGCCCAGGGCAAGATTCATGTTCTGTATGGCCTGGCCCGCCGCGCCCTTCACCATATTGTCAATAGCCGAAACGGCTATGAAGGTGCCGGTGCGCGAGTCGGCAAACAGGGATATGTCACAGAAGTTTGTGCAGCGCACATTCTTCACATTTGCGCACTGTCCGTCTGGCAGCAGTCGAATGAAGAACTCCCCGGCATAGCGATTTTCATAAGCTTTGCGTATGGCGGCAAGCTCCGCGCCCGGAGCCAGCTTCGCGTAGCAAGTGGCCAATATCCCCCGGTTTATGGGCAGCAGATGGGGCACAAAGGTCAGCTTTATCTTCTGTCCGGCTATATGCGAAAGGGTCTGCTCCATCTCCGGGGTGTGCCTGTGGGCCGCGACCTTATAGGCGGTGAAGCCCTCGTTCAGCTCCGGGTAATGGTTTCCCTGGGTGGGCTTGCGCCCCGCGCCGGTCACGCCGGACTTGCAGTCTGCAATTATCCCCTCCGGCTGTATTAGCCCTGCCTCCAAGGCCGGGGCTAGAGCCAGGGGCACGGCTGTGGTATAGCAGCCGGGGTTCGCTATGAGCCGTTTACCCCTTATCCGCTCCCGGAAAAGCTCCGGCAGTCCGTACACCGCCTCCTGGTGCAGCGCCTTATCCGTGAAGCTGCCGCCGTACCACTCCTTGTATTCCTCCTCGCTCTCAAGCCGGAAGTCCGCCCCCAAGTCTGTGAACGCCTTACCGGCCTTCACGCACTGGGCCGCCAGCTCCTGGGACAGCCCGTGGGGCAGCGCGGCAAAAATAACCTCGCTCTTTTCCAGCACTTGCTCCTGGGTTCCGCATATCATGTCGCACATATGGAAGTATGCCGGGTACACCTCCGAAAGGGTTTTGCCCTCAAAGCTCACCGAGCTTATAGCTGACAGTTCCGCCTGGGGATGGCCCATTATCAGCCGGCAGAGCTCCACCCCGGCATAACCTGTAGCCCCCACAATTCCAACCTTTACTCTGTTCATTATCCCTCTCCTCTTTCCAGCAGTGCCAGCACATATTCCGCTTGGGCCCTTACATTCTCCGGCGCGGGCCCGCCCAACACTTTGCGGTCCCCCACACATTTGTCCAAAGAAATAACGTTATATACTCCCTCGTCAAAGGCCGGGTGCACGCGCCTATACTCCTCTAAAGGAAGGCTCTCCAGGGTTTCGCCCCGCTCAATGCATAGAGCCACAAGCTCGCCGGTTATCCTGTAAGCGTCCCTAAAGGGCAGGCCCTTCGAGGCCACCAGCCAGTCCGCGCAGTCCGTAGCGTTTATAAAGCCGCCCGCCGCCGCTTTGCGCATATTCCGCTCCAAAACCTTCATTGTCTCCAGCATGGGTGTCAGAGGGGTCAGGCAGAGCTTTAAGGTGTCCACCGCGTCGAACACAGCCTCCTTGTCCTCCTGCATATCCTTGTTATAGGCCAGCGGCAGTCCCTTCATCATGGTCAAGAGGGCCGTAAGGTCCCCAACGACCCGCCCGGATTTCCCCCGGATAAGCTCCGCAAGGTCCGGGTTCTTTTTCTGGGGCATTATGCTTGAGCCAGTACAGTATGCGTCGTCCAGCTCGATAAACTTAAACTCCCAGGAGCACCAGAGCACCAGCTCCTCGCAGAGCCGAGAGAGATGCACCATGCACAGCGAGACCGCAAAGGCTATCTCCGCGCAGAAGTCCCGGTCGGACACGCCGTCCAGGCTGTTCCGGTTGGGTGATGAAAAGCCCAGAAGCTTTGCTGTCATTTCCCGGTCCAGGGGGTATGTGGTCCCGGCCAAGGCTCCGCTGCCAAGGGGGCACTGGTCCATGCGCTTTAAGGCGTCCTCAAAACGTGAGATATCCCGCAGGAGCATTTCGGCATAGGCCATCAGATGGTGCCCGAAGGTCACCGGCTGGGCCCTCTGCATATGGGTGTACCCAGGCATTACCGTTGCGCTGTGCTGTGCGGCCCTCTTGCAGAGCACCCGCACCAGTTCCTTTATCTGTTCCATAAGCCCCGCGCAGTCCTCTCTGAGGGTCAGGCGTATGTCAAGGGCCACCTGGTCGTTGCGGCTGCGGCCGGTGTGCAGGCGTTTGCCTGGGTTTCCCAGTCTGGAGGTCAATTCCTGCTCCACGAAGGTATGAATATCCTCGGCGTCCGGGTCGATAGCCAGCACACCGCTGTCTATATCGCTGCGTATCTTTTTAAGCTCCGCGCATATTTTATCGCTCTCGTCCATGTTGATAATGCCCTGCCGCCCCAGCATTGTGGCGTGGGCAATACTGCCCTCTATGTCCTGGCGGTACATACGGCTGTCAAAGGCTATGCTGGAGTTGAAATCGTTGGTCCTGGGATCTGCCTCTTTTTTAAAGCGGCCCTTCCATAGCTTCATTTTTATTCCTCCGCTGTCAAGAAGTCAAGAGCCGTACTGCCCGGGTGTTCGGTGAAGTCCAGAAACGCATCTCTATAGTCCCGCATATGGTCCGTAAGGGAGGGTGCAAACTCCCCCACCCGGGCCATTTCGGCGAACTCCTCAAAGGTCACCCATTTGGCGTCGCAGGTCTCGCCTTTCTGGAAATGCACCTCGTTCAAGTCTACGTCCATGCGCACCCCGAAGTCCCGGCCGATGTACGGCCAAGTGCAGGAGCGGCCAAGGAGAGTTATCTGCTTCTCCTGGACAGTGAGGCCGGTCTCCTCAAAGAGCTCCCGGATAACGGCGTGGACCGGGTCCTCGCCCGCCTGCACGTGACCGGCGGGGTTCTCCCACTTGCCAGGGGCGTACTTTTTCTCCATGCTCCGGCGGGTGAGGAATATCCTGCCGCCCCTGTCCACTATCCACATACCCACAGCCATACGGTACTCCCCCGGCCCAAGGGGCGCTTCTTTGTCGCGAACGGCGCCGGCCTTATTGCCGTCTTTATCGTATATATCTATCAGCTCCATCTAGGAGGTCTCCCCTTACTTATCGTAGGTCAGGCCCTTCTTCGCCTGTACCTTGATGGGCAGCCCGAACAGGTTGATGAATCCAGCGGAATCCGCCTGATTATATACCTCGTCCTCATCGAAGGTAGCTATGTCCTCGTCATAGAGAGAATAGGGCGAGGTCACTCCCGCGTCGATAATATTGCCCTTATAGAGCTTCAGCTTTACGTCGCCGGTAACGGTCTCCTGGGTGCTGTCCACAAAAGCCGACAAGGCCTGGCGCAGCGGAGTGTACCACTGGCCGTTATAGACAAGGTCGGCAAACTTTAGGGCTACCTGCTGCTTATAGTGGTAGGTTTCCTTGTCAAGGCAGAGCTCCTCCAGCTTGTTATGGGCGTGATAGAGTATTGTGCCGCCGGGAGTCTCATAAACTCCCCTGGACTTCATACCCACCAGGCGGTTCTCGATAATATCCGCAAGGCCGATACCGTTCTTGCCGCCCAGCTCGTTGAGCTTCGCCACCATCTCAGCGCCGGAAAGGCTCTCGCCGTCCAGGGCCGTAGGCACGCCCTTTTCGAAGTGCAGGCTGATATATGTGGGCTCGTCCGGGGCCTGCTCGGGAGATACCCCCAGTTCCAGGAAACCGGGCTTATTGTACAGCGGCTCGTTTGAAGGGTCCTCCAGGTCCAGGCCCTCGTGGGACAGGTGCCAGAGGTTCTTGTCCTTGGAGTAGTTGGTCTCGCGGCTTATTTTCAGAGGAATATTGTGGGACTCTGCGTACTCTATTTCCTCCTCCCGGGACTTGATGTCCCATATACGCCAGGGGGCGATGACAGTCATGTCCGGGGCATAGGCCTTTATTGCCAGTTCAAAGCGTACCTGGTCGTTGCCCTTGCCGGTGCAGCCATGGCAGATAGCGTCCGCGCCCTCCTTCTTGGCGATCTCAACGATACCCTTGGCTATGATAGGCCGGGCGAAGGATGTGCCCAGCAGGTACTTGTTCTCATACACGGCCCCGGCCTTCACGGTGGGGTATACATAATCCTGAACAAACTCCTCCTTCAGGTCCAGCACATAGAGCTTTGAGGCCCCGGTCTTCTTGGCCTTCTCCTCCAGGCCGTCCAGCTCCGTACCCTGTCCCACATCGCCGGACACGGCAATTACCTCACAGTTATTGTAGTTCTCCTTGAGCCAGGGAATAATAATAGAAGTATCGAGACCCCCGGAATACGCCAGCACTACCTTTTTTATTTCTTTAGCCATAATGGACATTCCTTTCCTCTATGTTTTCTTTCATACATCATTATACACTAAAACCCCCAAAAATCAAGGTCCAAAATGAATAATTATACATTTTGGACCTTTTGTTATACATTTATTCAAGTCCGGCGGTAATTTCGGGAAACTTGCCCTTTAGAAAATGCTTGTATGTGGGGATATCCGCCGCCTCATACTGCTGCTTGATAGAGCTTTCTATCCATGCCAGCATTTTCTCCGGCAGCTGCTCATAGCGGCGTATAAATATCTGTCCCAGCTCCGCCGCGATAAGGAGGGCTTCGTATGCGTCCGGCACGTACTCGCAGCCGGTGACCGGTACCGGCTCTGAGGTTATCACAGCGTCCGGGATGCCCTTCAGCTCCTCCCTCCCGGGCACGGTCTCGGCGGCGTAGATATAGCCGGATACTCCCTTATAGGTCTCCTCAAGTGCGTTCGGCCAGTATTCGTCAATGCGCAGCTTTCCCTCAAAAAAGCCGTAGCTGCCCCACTTATACCAGGGCCCCTCATGGGGAAAGCCGGTCTCTCTGCAATACTTTTCCACAGCGTTGGAAAGGTACGGCAGCACGTTCTCCCTCTTTTTCGACAGATATACCAGCGGCTTTCCATGATTAGAAACTCTCGGCTCCAGCACCTCAATACAGTGCGTAGGGCTTGCGTGGTAAAACATACTCACTCCTCCTCTCTTGGGTTGAGGTCATACTCCTTTACAAGGCCGTAGAGCCGCCCATCAACCCTGGCAGTAATTCTCAGTCCCTCCTCTACATATTCCTCGCTAAGCAGTGCGCCCTCGTCCCGGAGCCTTGCGGCAAGTCCGCTCTTTGCAAAGGGCAGCAGCAGCTCTACGTCAAAGGTTTTCTCGGGCAGGTTCTCCTCCACCGCTTCCAGCAGCCGGTCAATCCCCTCGCCGTTCAGCGCGCTGATGCGCACCGCTCCCTGTAGGCGCGGGGCCAGCTCCTCGTCCCCAACCGCGTCCCATTTATTGAGCACAGGTATCACCGGGCGCTCCCCTGAGCCAAGGCTCTGGAGCAGTTCCTCTGTCACCTGTAGGTGCTCCCGGGCTTCATCGCTTGACGCGTCACAGATATTCAAAAGTATATCAGCCGTGGCCGCCTGCTCAAGGGTGGACTTGAAGGCCTCGACCAGATGATGCGGCAGTCTCCGTATAAGGCCGACAGTATCTATCAGCATAACCGTCTTCCCGCAGGGCAGCTTTAAGGCCCTGGCGGTCGGGTCAAGGGTGGCAAACAGCTTATCTTCGGCCAAGACCCCCGCCTGGGTCAGACGGTTCATAAGCGTACTCTTGCCGGCGTTTGTATAGCCCACCAGAGCCACAGAGATCACCGAGTTCTTCCTCCTGCGCTTTTCTGTCACCGCCCGGGCGGCTTCGGCCTCCTCCAACTGCTCCTTCAGGCTCCCTATCCTTCGCCGGATATGCCGCCGGTCCGTCTCAAGCTTTGTCTCGCCGGGGCCCCTGGTGCCGATGCCGCCGCCCAGCCTTGAGAGGGCAGTGCCCCGGCCCGTGAGCCTTGGCAGCATATAGCGAAGCTGGGCAAGCTCCACCTGGAGCTTGCCCTCCCGGCTCTTTGCCCGCTGGGCGAAGATATCCAGTATAAGCATGGTGCGGTCAATTACCCTAACGCCGAAAAGCTCCTCTAAGTTCCGTATCTGGGTGGGGCT
>Ga0224741_10197_pt1 | contig 11246 bp, 10 predicted proteins | sample LIM_E_Water_Pos_FD_161629 | JGI IMG/M metagenome (GOLD analysis project Ga0224741, IMG submission 161629) | Enriched cells from gastrointestinal tract of the lab mouse from Pacific Northwest National Laboratory (PNNL), Richland, Washington... | ecosystem: Host-associated > Mammals > Digestive... | reverse complement strand
TCATAAATTTCATCCATATGGCGCTTCTGCTGCGTAATATCCATACAAGAGCAATAATACAAAGACTGCCCATCTACTTTTGTCGCCTCAGCCGTCATCGCAAACCAGCGAACCGTCCCATCTTTTTTGACAACCCGGAAATCAAGATGTAGAAGCCCCCCTGCTGCCGACTGCCTCGCTATCAACGATTTCACCCGCTGTTTTTCCTCCGAAAGCAAAACGTCTATAAAATAATTATTGAACTTTTCTTTAAATTCTTCTGGTGTGTACTGCAGCATAGAATAAAACTTTTTATTTGCATACAGAACTTCGATGCTTGGCTCCTGCTTTGCAGTAAAAATCGCACACTCTGCCAGGTTCATTAACCGGATCAAGCTTTCGACTTCATCTCTCGTAATCCCTAACGTACTGTCTTTCTTCCCCATAACTAGCTCCTTTCTCACGCACTCACAGGCACAATCCCGGCGTCCCCTTCACCATATGCCCCATAAATATCCGTAGATATCATGTAATTTTTTCCGTCCCTATACGATTCCTTATCTCATTCTTTCTGTCCCAATACCGTTTTCCCTTACATTATCCCTTTCCTAACCCCGATTTCCACATAATACATTTCTTATATAATAGCATATAACTTCCATCGAAACAACTATGATAGCTAAAAAAGCGCGCCGCTGACGCTGGTGCCCTAGTAAAAAAGTCCCCGTCTTTTTTGTTGATTGCCACTACATTTGACGCAATTTCCTTTGACACAAAAAAAGGGAATGCCTGCGCATTCCCCAAAATCTTCTTTTCTTAATTTTCTGCGACAATCTCTTCTACTGTTGTATCCAATAAAGTTTGGAGAGGCGTCCCCTCGGAATTTCCATCAATCAGTATTGTACCAAGCGTCTGAGCCGGGTCCCAATACCTATCACCAATACGCTGGGCATCTGCATATGGCGCCTGTTCATTTAGTGCATTAATCGCCGGATTTGCTTTTACCTGATCGGATTCCGCGGCCTGAACATTCGATGGCCCAAGTCCTCTTTCCTCAAAACGTTTTACCTGATTTTCATAATTTGTCAGATACCGTCCAAGCAACAAGGCAAACTCCTTATTTTTTGAATACGCATTAATACCAATCAGCTTGTAGCCCGCAAAACTCCTCATTTGAACCTGTTTGCCTGCACAAGTAAACGTTGGGAGTTTAGCTGCCCCATAATTCTCACCCCATGTTTTTTCAGCAGCCTGTGCCTGCCATGTACCATTAATTCCTGCAATCACTGTCCCATCCTTCAACCCCTGGGCAAATTCTGTATCTGGAATCCTGACAAACCCTTTATGGGATGTTATATCAAGAATGGCTTCCGCAACTTCTACCCCAGTAAACTTCCCCTTTGTGGAATTCCAGTTACAAAAATTCTTGCCATCGTCATTTTTCTTTAGCCCTAACCCTGCACCTGCAAAGAAGGAATACAGATACCACGCATTGTCAATCTCAATCGCTACCTGCTTGTTATTCTTTGCCGCAATTTTCAGCATCGCATCTAATGACTTAACATCCTTCTCTGAAAAATATTCTTTATTGTAAAACATAAAATACCCATTGTCTGCTGTCATTGGATAACCATATAATTTGCCATTATGGGACGCCGCCTGAACTGTAAGGCTATCTGGCCCGCCGTTTTCCTCAATCACTTTGTCCGTGTCTAATGTAATTTCTTGCAGTGCCTTCGCCTTGACAAGATCATCTACTTGGTCATCTGCAAATGCAAAAACATCTGCCGCCATATCAAGGTCATTTAAAACATCATCCTTTGCATTCTTTTCAGATTCCACTTCCAATGTTATCTTCCACTTAGCTTTGTCCGCATATTCCTTTTGAAAACTGTCAATCATTCCCTTTAACAGCTCCTGGTCCTCTTCTGCACCCCAGACTGTTAAAGCGACTTTTTTCTTTCCTGATTCCTTATCCCCATCCTTTGATGAACCACATCCGGTCAAACTGGCAAGTGCCAGCATGCCAGCCATAATATAAGCCAGTAATTTTTTCTTTGCCATAATATGTTTCTCCCCTATTTACAATTATTTCCTTTTCATGCTATAGTTACGCAAACGGTTGTTTCTAAATATTAGCAAGCATCCGAATATCTGTCAAGGGAACTGTTAATTCAACACAGAAATGAGGAAAATATGAAGCAAGATTCTTTATTATTTGGCGCCGCCTACTACGACGAGTATATGCCATATGACCGCATTGACACGGATATGAAACTTCTTAAAGAGGCTGGGATGAATGTGATCCGTATTGCCGAATCCACATGGAGTTCCTGGGAACCGGAGGACGGAGTTTTTGATTTTACCCACCTACATCGAATGCTGGATGCCGCAGTAAAATACAATTTGCAGGTGATTATTGGTACACCTACTTATGCCATTCCTGCATGGCTTGCTAAAAAGTATCCGGCCATTCTCTCTGTAACAAAAAATGGACAGTTTCTTTATGGCGCCCGCCAGCTTATTGATATCACCAATCCAGATTATCTACGCCATGCGGAACGGATTATCCGCCGCCTAATAGAAGAAGTGAAGGATTGCCCAAATGTAATCGGCTATCAGTTAGATAATGAGACTCGCTCGGCCGGAGCTGCTGCGCCTGAAACGCAGGCACTTTTTGTACAGCAACTTAAAGAAAAGTACCCAGATATTAATGAATTTAATCAAGAATTTGGCCTAAACTACTGGAGCAACCGCATCGGACGCTGGGAAGATTTCCCTGATGTACGCGGAACTATTAATGGCAGCCTCTCTGCTGCCTATAAACGTTTTTTACGGGGCTGCATCTCCGATTTTCACCACTGGCAGGCTTCTATCGTAAGGGAGTATGTAAAGCCAAAACAATTTATTACGCATAATTTTGACTATTCCTGGACTGGCCATTCGTTTGGCATCCATCCAGAAGTGGACCAATTTGCCTGCGCCGAATGCATGGATGTTGCTGGCGTGGATATCTACCACCCTTCCCAAGACCATCTGACAGGTGCGGAAATCGCATTTGGCGGTTCCGTATCCCGCGCACTAAAAAAGGACAACTACCTTGTGCTAGAAACCCAATCCCAGGGACTGCTGCCATGGCTTCCCTATCCGGGACAGCTCCGACTCCAGGCATACAGCCACCTTGCTTCTGGCGCAAACAGTATAATGTACTGGAACTGGCATTCGATTCATAATTCTTTTGAATCCTACTGGAAGGGAATATTAAGCCACAATCTGGAACCAGGCGAAACATATCAAGAATTAAAAGATTTTGGCACAGAAATGCATTCTATTGAAAAACATTTGATCAACCTACAAAAAAAATGCTGCGTGGCTATTGTAATTGATAACGCCAGCCTGACAGGATTAGAAGAATTTCCGATTAATGTTGCAGCCCCTTCAGAATCAGACTACAACCATATTTTACGTCGATTCTTTGACGCCTGCTATGAATTAAATATTGAGTGTGACATGGTTTCAGTTCGGGATGATTTTTCAAAATATCCTTTTCTGATCGTCCCGGCGCTCTATTCTGCAAGCGAAGATACCCTCCGCAAAATTGACGCCTATGTCCAAAATGGCGGCCATCTTTTGTTAGGATTCCGAAGCGGATTTTCCAATGAGGAACTAAAAATATATCATGATAACCAGCCGCACCTTCTGACCACATGCATTGGCGCAACCTATGACCAATTTACAAGGCCGGAAAATGTTTCCATCCGTTTTCATGAAAAGGAGGGCTTTGCGTCGGTTCCAGACACCTACCCAGTTAGTGACTGGATTGAACTGGTACATACTACTACTGCAGAGACCTGGGCATCTTATGAGCATCCATTTTGGGGAAAATATGCCGCAATTACCCATAATAATTATGGAAACGGAAGCGCAACTTATCTTGCCTGCTTCACCACCATACCTGCCATAAAACAAATTATTAAAAGAATCTGCGAACTTATAAATATAAAAATTCCAGAATACCATTTTCCACTGATTCACAAATGTGGGTATAATGACTATGGCAGATTAGTGCATTATTATTTGAATTATTCTTCCTCTCCATCCACATTTAATTATGATGGAAAAACTGGATTAGAATTAATAGAAAATCACTCCATAAACTCTGGGGAAATACTTGAAGTAAATGCATGGGATTTAAAAATAATAGAAGAAAACTAGTAAACCAGAAACAGAAACCTTGCAAAGTACATCTGCTGAAAACATAAAGATAAAGTGTTTTCAGCAGATATACCACATAATTTGTATATATTAGTGAAAACGTACCATTATCTGAACAATAGCCACTATAACCAGAATGTTTTAAACCTTTCATACCTGCCATGTAAATCTTTCTAAGACTGGTCTTGCTACAAGCAACTCTATAACTTTAGACAAACTTTTCTGGCAACAATTAATAACCACCGCAGAAATGCAGCCAACACATTTGTGTGATAATCATAATATGCTAATCATCAATCTATCATATCACCTTTTAAATGTATACATAACATCATACAACTCATTAGAAATGCCGTCCAGTTTCATGGTTTTCTCAATATAAAACCGAATAGTACGATTATCTTTCTTTGAAGTATTTTCAACAAATTCATTCTGCTTTTCGCTTATTTCACAAAAAGTAACACTAGTTGGCGACAAAATACCTTTTGCCCCCAACATCAAATTAATCAAGCTCACATGGGCCAGAGCCAATCTCTACAACATAGAAATCCGCCGCATATCCAATGCGTTCTTGATATGCCACACCGACTTTTTCAATAAATTCCTCCACTGCCCCATCTTCAACAAGACTAACTGTGCATCCCCCAAACCCTGCACCTGTCATACGTGAACCAATCACGCCATTAATTTTCCATGCTTCCTCAACTAATGTGTCTAATTCCTCTCCTGTTACCTCATAATCATCCCTCAATGAAATATGAGACTCATTCATCAGTTCCCCAAAGAGAGCTATATCATTATTTTTTAACGCCTGAACCGCCTTTATGGTACGTCGGTTCTCATAGACGGCATGTTTCGCCCTTTTCCGGCGGTCTTCGTCTTTAATCGCCATCTTAATCTGCTCAAAAAGCTGCTCATCCAAATCACCTAGTGTATTAATGCCCATCCCTGCCTGAATCTCTGATAAGGCTGTCTCACACTCCTCACGCCGCTCATTATATTTGGAGTCTTCCAACCCTCTTTTCTTGTTGCTGCAGGAAATTACAAGTTTCGCTCGTTGCAAGTTTATCGGCGCATATTCATAAGATAAATCCGCTGTATCCAAGAATATTGCGTGGCCTTTTTTACCCATTGCAATAGCAAACTGATCCATGATTCCACAATTTACGCCGTTAAAATTATTTTCAGAATATTGCCCAATCAACGCCAGTTCCTGTCCAGATATCTCAAACCCAAATAATTCCTTTAAGAAATATCCTGTTACAATTTCAACAGACGCAGAGGACGAAAGCCCTGAACCATGTGGAATGTTGCCTTTGACAAGAATATCAAGCCCACAATCCAGCCCGTATCCCCTTTCCTCCAATGCCCACATCATGCCCTTTGGGTAATTTGTCCAGCCTGCATCTTTATCTGGCTTCAAATCGTCTAAAGAAGACTCAATCACTCCAAGCCGCGAAAAATTCATGGAATAAAACCCAAGTTTTCTATCTTGCCTTTTCCTAACTGCTGCATATGTTCCAATTGTAAGCGCACATGGAAATACATGCCCGCCGTTATAATCTGTGTGCTCGCCAATTAAATTGACCCGGCCTGGTGCAAAGAATACGCGCACACCCTCCGCATCACCATATACTTCTGCAAATTCCTTTAAAAGACTATCCTTTATTTCCATGTTCTATAACCTCGCTTTTATTCTCATGTACGCATCAAACCTAAATCCCACTCTTTGATTTAGGTTTGAACGAAATATGAACCAATTACACTCTGCAAAAATCATGCCTCATTGTATTGTCAACAACTACACCTTTCCTTCTAAAATGATCTGATGCAGCAGTGCCTCGCATCCCTCTAACACATCCTCATACGTCTGGTCAAAATTCCCAGTATACCACGGGTCTGCAATATCCCTGGAACTTCCAGCGAACTCCAACAGAAGGGAAACCTTTCCTTCTTGATCCTGACCAATAATTCGCATAATATTTTCGTAATTCCAACGATCCATCCCTATAATATAATCATATTTATCATAATCAGCTCTTTTCATCTGAACTGCCACCCTGTTGTCCGTAGCAATTCCCATTTCCCTCATCTTTGTGCGAGTTCCATAGTGAATGTGATTTCCAATTTCTTCTGTGCTGGTAGCAGCGGATTGGATAAAAAATTCCTCCTCATAACCGCTTTTTTTCACTAAATCCTTCATAACATATTCCGCCATAGGGGAACGACAAATGTTGCCGTGGCACACGAAAAGTATCTTAATCATAATAAAAATTCCTCCTAAAATGCGTTGAATTGCCGTGTTTTGGCACGTTTTGCGAGGTTTATTTTTCCAAAGAAAATTGTTAAAAAAATCACAGAATAAGCAAAACGGGGCAAAATGTGGCAAGTTGAAGCCGTCAATCGTATTAAAAACGTAGTAAGAATTGGGGGCTTTTACTACTCCTCATGGTTCACCATCTTTATTTTGCTTGAACCACACACAGGACAAAATTGGGGCATCTGCATAACCGCTGCATCATGATCTTGCATCAAACATTCTTCACAAAACAAATATTCTCTACTAAACAATGCTTTTCTTTTAGCATAAAGTTGTCGCATGATTTCCCATCTCCCTGGATTGTCCCCTATTATAAAATCTGGTGTTAAAAACAAAGATGTTTTTATTTTTAGGAAAGTATCATCAACTTCAACTTCCTTATAGTCATAGTCCTCATAAAGAAAAATTACATACCTTCTTTCCTTTTCTTCATGCCACTCATAATCCTTTACTGATAAAATCCAATATTGAAGAATCTCCTGCAAAAATTGCTTTTTCTCTGAATCACTCATAGCAAACATATTTATAACATCAAATAGATATTCTAATTCTTTCTTTGCTTCCGTTTCATCGTATAATACATCAAATGCAATAACTTGAGAAATATAAGGACGTTCTATCGTACTGGCAAATCATCATCTGCATCATTCCTTTTCTTCAATTTCATTATTCCGATAGGGGCTATCAAATCTACTATTCTGTCATTCTTGTATCCATATAAACATTGCCCATAATCCTTTTGCATTTCATTACTATTTATCGCTTTACTAAAGCAAGATACATAATACGTTCTCGTTGCCGTAAAATCAATATCTTTTATCCAATCGTATTTAACCCAAGAAGTATCCTGAAAAAGCTCTGGAATAACTTTCTGCTCTCTTTTATCATTTAATAATTCGGTTTTTTTCATCCAAATTTGATGATTGGTTACACTTACCTTTGCAACATTTTTAGGCAAATACTTGCATATATAATCTTCATTATAATTGTGTCGTGACTTTAAAATAAAATTGCTTATCTGCATAATCAATATTCCTTTAGTAGGACGCATAATAGGTGATTGATTATTCATTTTTATTATTTTAGCTTCCAACTTAAATAATTCTAATAGTTCTTCTCTTGTAAACTCCCAAATACGCTCTTTCTTACTTCCATGCATATTACTTATGTCATGTAATAAAGCTGAATATGCATATGCTATAGAATCTACTTCATCTTCTGTTGTGCTTACTTGCAACACCCCATTAACCACAGAAAGCAATTGCTCCGCAAAAGAAAATTCTTTTTCAATCGCGTATTTTTGATATGCAAAATGATACAGTTTCAAAGGAAGCATCAGTCCTTTCTCATATGTAATAATTCTTGCTGCTTCCTCGTCATTAACACCCAACACTGAGTTGCACCATGACATTATTTTTTGCAAACGCGTGGTTTCAGTTATTAAGTCATAAAGATATACTTTTAATGAATTTATCAGGTGTGCTGCCCCAATCATATAAAGATAATTTATAGTTGCGACCTCATATTCCGTTACTCTCATTAATCCAATTCCTGTAGACTGATTTAAGTCATGATTGCAAACTAATGATAACAACACTTCTCTTGTCTTATATGACGGATTTTTCCTAAACTCTTCTACTTTTTCACATACTGCTTCAAGAGCCATCTCTCTTGCATTCATTGGCCAATCCTTTGGTTTCTCGACCATTTTTTCTTCTATTTCCATATTTTTATTTCCTTTTTTATAGATTTGATGCATATAATAGTGGATCTATGTCAATACTTTGGACAAAAAAAGTTGAAAGATTATGTTGCTTTTTTGAGTTCCTCCTCTTCCTTTTGCTGCGGTGTTAGATAACCGATCGAGCTATGTATCCGCTTACGGTTATACCAGCCTTCTAAGTATTCAAAGATTGCCCTGCGGGCTTCCTTTGAATCTTGATAAGTATGAAGATATATTTCTTCCTTTTTCAATACAGAATGGAAGGATTCCATGCAGGCATTATCGTATGGATTTCCCTTTCGGCTATATGAATGCAAGATTCCTTTGCTGCCCAGGCAATCTTCAAACGCCTGGCCCGTATATTGGCTTCCAAGGTCGCTGTGCAAGATGATCCCTTTTGTATCTCTCACATTCAGGCAGGCATTCTCTACCGCTTTCACTGCCAGTTCCGCTGTCATAGATGTCCCATAGGCATACCCAATGATTTTGCGGCTGCACAAATCCATGACAGTAACATACTTGGCATCCAACCCAAATCCGGGAGTGATAACCGCATCACCGAACTCAATGCAGCCAATTTTCTGTCTTGCCGCAAGCAGCTCACGTCCGGCTTTTTTATGTATTCCGCTGTCAACGCCGGAGCCGATGACAGGGTTCGGATTTGCAGTGTTTACCACCGCATCCACTTGCATATTTACAATATCATTTCTTACTATCTCAAAAGGCATAGGTGACCTCCTTGTTCAAAAGCAAGTCGGTTAATCCTGCAACATATCTAAATACATATCCAACCTTGCATTGATGTATCCTGCAAACAGATTTTCCATCGCGGAAAGATTATGTTTTACATGATACTCATCAAATGCATTGTAGTAGGCAATTCTATCTGTAAACTTAATGTCGATAGGCGGAAACCCTGCTTTCATCAACTCAAGATTTACAAACAGCCTACCGGTTCTGCCGTTACCGTCAATGAAAGGATGGATGCCCTCAAACTCGATATGGAAACGAGCCAGTTTTGTTACGATATGCTCTGTACTTGCAGCAAAATCACGCAACAACTGTTCCATCTTCGGCTCAATAAGATACGGCTGCACAGGTTCATGCTGTGCGCCCATAATACGAACCGGAACTCTGCGATATACGCCACGGTCTTCTTTCTTATCGGCAAGGACGAGGTAGTGAATCTGCTTGATGATGCTCTCACTAATCGGAACATTATCTTTCACAAGTTCACTCACAAAGTCAAACGCCTCTTTATGACCGACTGCCTCCATATGATCCTTTAACGGTTTCTGGTCAATCGTAAGACCTCGAAGTACCAAGTCTGTTTCTCGCAGGGTAAGCGTATTCCCTTCGATGGCGTTAGAGTTGTAGGTGTATTCCACGATAAACTCCTCATTAAGCCTTGCTACTTCGCCCGCTGTTAAAGGTCTTCTACCGTCCAACTCAACCTTTTTACGGTCGATTTGTGCCAAAAGGCTCTCCTTTGATTTGTAACGACCATCAGCAGGTTTCTTTGCATCCACAGGAATTTTCCATCCACGACCTTCCTGGTACGCACCCGGAATTTTCCCCTCAGAGCAAAGAACTCGGATTCTTCTATCAGAAATACCCCATTTTTCAGAAGCCTGTTTTACTGTCATAAACATAGACTATCCCTCCAATCTAAGATATAGTATACCACTTTAACGGAATAATATCAATAATACCGGAACAACATTCACCAAAATAACGGAACAATACAAAAACTGTCTTATTCCAAAAAAGGGCTAGTCGGTTAATACCGATTTTTAAGCTCTAAACCTTAAAATACGAATCTCCCGTAGAAATCAGTGTTTTTAATACCTGACCTTCTGCGGGAGATTCGTATTTTTTCTTTTCCGTATGTATTTTAGGGTGCAAAAACCCCTTGGCTGCATTTTTGAAAGCGCACTTTTTCTAAGCAGCCTTTTCTTCCGTTTTTCCTTCAAATTTTTGGATTTTATCATGAAGAAAACGATGATATTTATTTATGTTCCGACCAATGGCATACAGCATGAATTCTTTATACACCTTTTCTGATGTCCGGTAGTTGAACCACCGGAAGCTATCGTTTTCTTTGATATCTCCAAAATGTCCTTCTGTCTGGATGGAACGGATCTGGCGGTTTAGGATCCCTTTCTCACTCTGGATGTTTGCATGGGATTCTTCTTTCAATGTTTCCCACTGCTCATTGATCTTCATGACTTTATTTTTCCCGGCATCTTTTTCAGCATTATATTTATATAAGCATTTCGCTTTGTGTTCACAGCCTCTACAGTCTGAGATGGTCAAGCATTTTTGTAACATTACTACTGAACAAATTTCATCGTTTCGTATATCTCTTTTCAAATGGTGTCATATATCCATTTGATGAATGAGGACGTATGTGATTGTAATAACCATATACGTAATCTAACATGCTCTTATTTAATTCCATGTCTGTCTCAAAACTGTTCTGTCGTATAAATTCTGCCTTAAATGTCCCATAATAACTTTCCATTGGCGCATTATCATAGGGACATCCAGCTCTGCTCATACTTTGTGTGATGTGTTTCTCCTCACAAAATTCAGTGAATGCTCTTGACGTGTACTGGGATCCCTGATCACTATGCAGGATGAGTCCCTCTGGCACAGATTGGTTTTCAAGTGCGGCCTTTAGAGTCTGTATGGCTAATTCTGCATCAATCCTTTTACTGTTCCTGGTTGCCAGGACAGATTTATCATACAGATCTATAATGCTGCAGTTATACCTTTTTGCTCCATCCGCCAAATGCAGGTAAGTAAAATCCGTACACCATTTTTCGTTCGCTCTCGATGCTGTAAAATCCCGTTTTAACAGATTATCAAATTTTTTATAGCAGTCTCCTTTGTGATATCCTGGCTTTTTAGGCAACACAACAGATCTGAGTTTTAGTTCCCTCATGTATTTAAGTACCGTGGTTGTGCTCAGGCTGATCCCCCTTCTTCTTAAAAATATGGCCATCA
>Ga0224741_10195_pt1 | contig 11307 bp, 10 predicted proteins | sample LIM_E_Water_Pos_FD_161629 | JGI IMG/M metagenome (GOLD analysis project Ga0224741, IMG submission 161629) | Enriched cells from gastrointestinal tract of the lab mouse from Pacific Northwest National Laboratory (PNNL), Richland, Washington... | ecosystem: Host-associated > Mammals > Digestive... | reverse complement strand
CTGCGGGTTTTTCAAAGGGATATGATTTTATCATTTCGACCATGCCAGTACTGCCCCAGCCCGATGCTCTTGTGGTGCAGGTCTCCTATCAGCTGAATAATGCTGATATTCTGGCCATCTCTTCCGCCATTGAGAGCACAAAAAAGCGGCGCATGAAAGCCATACTGGAACAGAAGCTGAAATTTCTGTTTTATGAGGATCTGTTTTTCTTTAATCCGTCTCTGCGCACGGAGCAGGAGATCATCTCTTTTATGGCAGACCGTCTGGAGCGCGCCGGGTATGTGAAAGCGGATTATAAACAGAAGGTATATGAGCGGGAACAGATCAGTTCCAGCGCTTTCGGCAATATCGCCATGCCTCATCCTCTGGAAATGTGTTCCAAAAAGACAGCCATCGCTGTCGCAAACTACCCGGCCGCCATCCCCTGGAACGGCAATCGGGTGAATCTGGTGCTGATGCTGTCTATCACCGAAGAGGAACGGCCCCTGTTCCGGGATATTTTTGACTTTGTGACGGAAGTGATCTCCGATGTCAGGAATCTCCAGACGCTGGTTTCGGCTAAAACTTATGATGAGTTTATCGAGCTTCTCATCTCGTTTCTATAAAATAACGTCGCTCGGCAACGACGCATTCAGAGATATGCTCAGGCATAATAAATTATGCCGCATTCTCAAAAATCCGAAACCATTTTCTATACTTTAAAATAGCGAGCAAAGCTAGAAAGGAAAATCTACTATGAAACCTTACGCCCCCGTCGGCAGGCGTTTTGCCGCCTTCCTCATAGACTGGTACTTATCTTCCCTGTTCGGGAATCTGCCTGTGATCATCGTGCAGTCCATCCAGGCAAAGGATCTGGTTCTTCAGAGCACCCTGAATGGACTTTCCCTGCTTCCCGCCTGGATTGCCGGGATTCTCGCCCTCTTCTGTCATTTTCTGTATTACTGCTATCTTCCCGCCAGGGAAAGCAGATACCTGTTGAAAGGCCAGACCATCGGTATGCGTCTGATGCGCATCAGGCTTCTCACCGAGCAGGAAACAGAAGTTTCACTGAGGGCGCTCACCCTGCGGCACATGCTTTTTGTGATCGCCCTGCAGGGATATCTGACCAGCTCCCACATTTATCTGCTGGAGCTGTTCCAAATCTCAACAGGATATGATATAATCCCCTATGCGCAGGTCTTTTACTATGTGGTAATACTGCTTTCGCTGATTCATTACTTCTTTTTCAAGCGCGGGCAGCTGCTGCAGGATCGCCTGACAAAGACAAAAATGTATCCTGTATCATAAGGAATTTTATGAACAATTTCTTTTTTATTGACTTTGACAACACAATTTTCAGCCATAGAACGGGCACTGTTCCGGAGAGTGCCCTTAAAACTCTGTCTGCACTGCGGAAAGAGGGGCACAAATTTATTCTGGCAACGGGACGGGATATCCGCAGAGATTCCGGAGATCTATCCGCATATCGCCTTCATCCGGATTGTCTGATCAGCGCTAACGGCGCTGTTGTAGAGGCGGAAGGAACGATTCTTTCAGAAACTTTTTTCGATCCCGAACTCCAGAAACGTCTGTTGGATTATATTTTTGCCAAAAAGTACTGTCTGACAACCCGGGCAGATGGTCAGCGCTACATCTTCCATAGGAAACCTGCTCCTTTTCCCGGACGGACCAGGGAACAGATACACATTCTGACCGATGATACTTTTGAAATTCTGTATCAGAAATCTCCCCGGACTTTCTTTCTGCACGATTCCCCGGAAGCCATCCGGGATGTGCAGCAACATTTCCCGGAACTGGAACTGCTTCGCATGGGGGATGAGCTTGGCGGCGCCGATATCGTCCCGGCAGGCAACAATAAAGCCCGGGGCATTCCTCTGATTTTAAACTATTACGGCGCTTCCATCGAAGATGCGGTTGCCATCGGCGACAGTATGAATGACCTGAATATGATCCGGCTGGCTGGCCTTGGCATCGCTATGGGGAACGCCATGCCGGAAGTACAGAAAGCGGCTGACTATGTCGCAAAAGATATTGATGATAACGGACTATCCGATGCCATAGCGTTCGCACTGAAAAAGGCATTTTAGTTTACATAACATTTCATTATTCGACAATATTCACCCCAAGTCTTTTTAATACATTCCTGGCAGCCACCGCGATCCCTAGGGAGACCGCTCCCGCGAACAGGATCACCGCATATTCAAATCCCCTGCAGGCTTCAAACAAAAAGCCGTACATCGCATTGCCCAGAGGCTGGGCGCACATGGAGACGGTGAGCATGACTGCCACCACCTTTCCGATCAGATTCTCCGGCGTCTCTGTCTGCACAAAAGCCATCATCTGCACCATAAAAACCGTGGAACAGACCATGATGAAAAAGCAGCAGGCCATCATCACCACACAGTGTAACATCGCTGAGGAAAAAAGCATCATCGACAGTCCCATCGGAAATACCCACACGACACAGCCAATGATCAGATTTCCCGCCTTCTGTATCACAAGTTTTTTTGCAAACATGCCGGCGCAGATCCCGCCTGCCAGGCCGCCGGCCGCCAGCGCCCCTTCCGCATAACCGCACAGCCTCTTTGCCAGATCAGGCGCCAGAGGCAGCACTTCCGTTATGATATAGGGCAGCCCCACCGTCAGCATGGCTGACAAAAACAGATTGATACCGCAGATCATCAGAAGTCCCTTTCCGATAACAGGCTCTTCCTTCCGGATAAAGCGAATGCTTTCTCCAAAATCCTGCTTTACGATCTCCCACATCCTCTCGGTACAGTCCCGTTTCGTAAAAGGGATCCGGATAAAAAGTTCCATCACCGCAGACAAAAAGAAACAGACGATGCAAAGCCACAAAACCGGCATGAGTCCGTACATACTGTACAGAATTCCTCCGAGGACCGGCCCCAGAAGCGAGGAAAAAGAGCTGATTATGTTAACCACTGAATTGGCGGCAAGAAAATTTTCCCGACTGACAAGGACCGGTATGCTCGCCTGCACGGAAGGCTGATATGCCCCGGCAATACCATACAATAACATTAACGTGACCGTGACCAGCACAACCAGATTCATCGCACCGAGCAATATGGAAAAAACTGTGATAATGCCCGCCGTAAAAAAGTCCAACACCACCATAATATTCCGCTTGTTCACCCTGTCTGCAACAATACCGCCCACAGGCGACAGCAGGATCGCCGGGAGAAACGCGCAGGCCGTCACGGTTCCGTAGAGCGCGGAAGATCCTGTCCGGTTGAGCAGATATAAGGGCAGCGCAAACCGGATCGCCGCATTGCCGAACAGGGAAATGATCTGCCCGATCACCACCAGCGTAAAGTCTCTTGTAAATAATTTCTGTTTCATCTTATCGTCCTTTCCTTTCCTATCACTCAGATAAAACATGAGAAGAACATCCCTCTCACTTTTTATCTTATGTAAACTTTCTAAATACATACCGCATGACGGTATTTATTATTCTTAAAAGATATCTGCCTCTATTTCAGGGCAGATTTTCATATTTCTCCTTATTTGTTACTGTTTATTCTTTGTTTCCAGATAAACCGCCGCCAGTTCTCTCATTCTCTCTATCAGCTCATCATCCACAATGTCCAGTCCAAATCCTTCCATCATCTGCTTAAATACCATCAGCTTCCGGCAATACTCTTCCATGGTGTTGTTAAATACCATCGGGTTTATCCAGATATTTGCCGCAAGTGTGACCAGTTCCGAAAGCGCCGCCGGATAGTCCGTCTGAATCGTGCCGTCCGCGATCCCCTGCTCGATGATCGGTCGAATATAAAATGGAGCTACATTGTCCACCGTATCCCGGAATGTACTGAACAGCAGTCTCGGATTGTTGCTCAAATCCGGCCCAACTGCAAACAGATCATCCATATCGGATCTGCCCACGGACTCCTTGAAGATCATTTTCATTTTCTCCTTACCGGTCAGATCTTCCCTGTCCCGAATCTTTTCCAGTATCTTATTGGATTCTTCCGTCATCTTATCCGTAACAGCCTCTAGAATATCTTCCTTTGATTTAAAGTGGTGATAGATCGCCCCCTTGCTGAGCCCCCCCAGATTGCTGATAATGTCCTGGATGGACGTATGCTCGTACCCTTTTTCTATAAAAAGACGAGTGGCTGCCTCCAATATCCGATTGACTGTTTCCTCCGGATGTTTGTTTCTTGCCATATCTGATCTCTCCCCCACAAAATATGCCTGCCGCTCTTCCCTGAAACCATCGGGTGGTCTTTAACCCGGGCATCTTTAAACCACCATAAACATACCGATGGTATGTTTATATTATCATACCATCGGTATGTATGTCAATATCTGTATTCAATAATAAGATGCTCCAAAGCCCGCATTCCTTCCGCCCGGTTATGTCTAGGCAAGCGCTTCCTCGAATATCCGCAGAAGCTGTTCCTGATGAAAGGGTTTATCCACAAAAGCTTTGGCGCCGATGGCTTTCACCCGCTCAAAAGTGTCATCATATGCCAAAGAGGAGACAATAACGATCCGCGCATCCGGATGTTCTTTCAAAATAATCTCGGTAGCGTCCAGGCCGTCCATTCCCTGCATAATGATGTCCATCGTCACCAGATCGGGGTTCACCTCCGCATACCGTGCGATCGCGTCCTCACCGCTGCGGCAGTGTGCTGCAATCTCATAATCCGTACCTGCCAGAACGTCCTCCAGCTGAACCAGGACCAGCCGGGAATCATCTACCACCATAATTCGTTTGCTCATTCTTGCACTCCCCTCTCTCAGGCTTCCCCGGAAACCGCCCCATCCACGTTGGCACAAGGCACATGATGGATCAGCTGAGCACCTCCACAGTGCTCAGCGGTGTATGTGAGCACAAACTGTATTTCACTGCCTTCCGGCTCATAGCGCCCACGATAAAACACCGGGGGACCAAAATGAGCAGAAACCTCTGTGGCCAAAAACATTGCCCTGGCAATTTTGCCACAGAGCACATTAAGATATTCCTTGCTGAACTCTTCCAGATCCTCAGAGCTGACCGATTCCTCATGAAAAGAATTGCAGGCCATGCGGTACAGCAGTCCGGTATCCGCGCAGAGCGTAAGACTTGTACGAAACCCCTTATCGAAGGTGATCTGAACCGTACACAGATCCTCCCCCGGCGACTGTTCTCCCTGGTGAAGATGCACGCCGGCCGTCCGCTCCGTCACATCCTGAACGGCCTGATCCAGTATTCGTTCAAGCTCTTCTTTTGCAATGACAGTATTCATAAAACAGATTCTCTCTTTTTATAAATCACTTCATCTCGTCCTGTTCGGCCGGATCTAAAACCCGTCGAATCCTCTTGAGAAGATCCTCCGAGGAAAATGGCTTCAGCATATAATCGCAGATCCCCAGCCTTACACTTTTCAAAACCGCATCCTTATCCTACACACCGGTAAGCATAATCACCGGTATATCCTTTCTGTCCTGCATCATGCGTATTTCCTGCAGCGTCTCAATACCGTTCTTCTGCGGCATCTCAATATCCAACAGGATAAGATCCGGTCTCTCCTGCTCCAGATACCGCAAAGCCCGCACCCCCGAATTGACTGTGATCACCTCATAGTCACTGCGCAGGGTATCCACTATCCGGGTCAGGACAATTGCCGTATCATCCACTGCCAGAATACACTTTCTGGAATCTCCGCCCCCTGTTTCGCTCATCCGCGTTCGTCCTCCTTTTCCAGTATGCCCAAAAGCTGGCGCAGCAACTCTTCCACATGGTCATCCTCATATAATTTCAGCTGTTCCCGTATCTGTACCAGACGTTCTTCCACATCGTCTGGCAGTTCATGCAACAGCATGGAATCCACTCTTTCCGCGCACTCTCTGGAACGAAAATGCTCCAGTTCCGAAAGCGCCGCCGAAGCTTCCTCATGTATCTCTCCTGTCTGCAGGGCAGGAAGTTTTTCCGCTTGATTTTCCTCCTGCTTGCGCTGCTTCAGAAACCGCTCGATCTCCGCAAGCAACGTCTCATACTCCGCCAGCAGTTCGGGAAAATGCCCGGATATAAATTCCCTGTCTCCCCGCGCGGCCGCCTCCTCCTGGGCTCTGGCAAGCCCAGAGACTTTCATGGCCCCTATATTGGCGGATGCGCTCTTGAGACCGTGAACCTCTATCTGATAGCGCAGAATATCCTCTTTTTCCAGCTCCTTCAGAAGTTTTGCCTTGCGTTTTCCGTCCATACAGTAAAGTTCCAACAGATCCACAAAGCCTACCTCATCTCCGGAATAGTACTGCATGGCCGCATCCATATCCACTCCTTCGATCCTGAAATCGGCCGGATCGATGGGTTTAAACACTTCTTCCTTTTCTTTCCCCTGTCTGTACCTCTCCGGCACCCAGCGCAGCAAAAGCTGGTTCAGCTCTTTCCTGTCAAGGGGTTTGGCTATGAAATCCTGAAAACCGCAGGCCAGAAAATGTTCCCGCATTCCCTCCATGGCATTGGCGGTCAGCGCGATCATAACCGGCGCAGTGCCGTTCTCCCCGCAGTCCCTGCGTATAATCTCCGCCGCCTCAATGCCGTCCATGCCGGGCATCATGTGGTCCATAAAGATAATATCAAACCGGATCTCTTTCACCAGATCGATGGCCTCCGGCCCGCTTTCCGCCTCTGTCAGATCAAATTCGTAATTTTTCAGAAAGCCTCTGGCCACTTTTCTGTTGATTACATTATCATCCACGATAAGCACCTTTACGCCGGGCGCGGTAAAGATATCGGTAATCTTCTGCTGCATCTCCGTAATCTCCGGCATCTCAGAGACAGGGCAGGGATCCACGATCTTCTGAGGTATCGTGATCGTAAACGCGGTTCCCTCTCCGTAGGTGCTCTCCACATCGATCGTGCCCTGCATCATTTCCACAAGATGCTTCACGATGGCCAGCCCCAGACCGGTGCCTTCCACACTGCGGTTGCGCCTGGAGTCCACCTGCCTGAAATCCTCGAAGATCTTCGCCAGATCATCCTCCCGAATCCCGCAACCCGTGTCTTCCACACGGAAGGTGATCAGCTCTTCTCCCGGATTTTCCCCAGGTCTTCCTGTGATATACGCCCGCACATATCCTTTTTTCGTAAACTTAATGGCATTGCTTAAAATATTCAACAGGATCTGTTTAATCCGCCCCTCGTCTCCGCTGTAACGGCAAGGAATCGTCTCATCGCACTCGTATTTTAAGATCAGCCCGCGCTGGGAAGCCGCCATATCCATCATGCCCATGATCTCGTCGGCCATGACTTTTATGTAGTAATCCGTATAGATCAGCTCCATCTTGCCCGCTTCCACCTTGGAAAGATCCAGAATATCGTTAATAATAGTCAGCAGATTCTTTGCCGCAGACTGCACGTCCTTGGCATGGGCATATATTTCGGTATCGCCGCACTCCTCCATGATTATATCGTTCAATCCGATGATGGCGTTCATCGGCGTACGTATCTCATGGGACATATTGGCCAGGAATTCGCTCTTTGCAATGCTGGCTTTCTCCGCCTGGCGCCGCACCCGCTTGATCTCATTGATGTAGGCCTTGATATCCGTCATATCCAGAATCAGAATAACACAGCCCTGTTTTTTGCCGTTCTCATCTACTATATACTTGGTGTGGCTCTCATAGTGCTGTCCGTTAATGGAAAAGCTCTGGGGAATATCCTCATTCAGCATTTCCTCCCGGAACTCCTCCAATACCCGGATATTTTCCCCCGGTTTGTGGGACTGCAGCGCAGTAAAAATACCTGCCGCCGCCCTGTTGTAGCTGACCAGTCTATCGTGATCATCCAGCGCGATCACGCCGTCCCCCAGTCCCTCCAGCACCTTCTCGGCAGCCAGATGGCGGAAATCGTAATTGCGCCTGCTCCACAGTACGATAACCACCATGGCCATAGAGATAGCCAGTGTCACAGGAGTCAGATCAAATATGTTTATGATCTTACATACATAGGCCACCAGCACGATGACCGGCAGAGTGGAAATTCCAAAAATTGTCCAGTACTGCCGGTTGAGCTGCTGATCGGAACGCATTCGGATCGCCCGTACCAGCGTATGTATGCAAAGCGCATAAGGAATAATAATGCGGCTAAACAGAAAGACCACATACAGCGGGCCGTAGGTGATGCTGACATAGTGAAACCCGTCGGCCGCTTCCAGCCACTGTACTTCCCGGTAGAAAAGACCAGCCCAGTTGAAAAATACGGTAGGCAAAACAAAGAAACTGACAACGGCAAGAAATCTCAGAAACTTTTTCGGCGGAGCGACAGAGCAATAGATATAAATAAACCAGCAATAGCATAACGGCACAAATGCAGAGCCCACATTTTCCACAGTCATCGCCGTTATGGCGGCATCCACCGATTTCGCCGTCAACTCCAGCAGGTAGCCTACATTCTGTACCAGAGAACCGCACATAATGATGATCAGAAGCTTTTGTTCCCTGGCTCCCTCCCCATTGAGCAAAAGCAACAATGCAACAAAAATCAGGCCTATACCGAAACATTCCAATGCAATCACTAAATTTACCATATTCTCATCCCGCCCACAGCCGTCATTTATTCTTTTTCCATCTCCGCAGCAAAATGCCGAATGTCCCGCTCATACGAGCATTCCGTCAGCGTGCAGAAAATTTATTATTGAAAATACAATATTATATTTTTACTGCTGTGTCAAGAAATGTCCGCCGACATTTTCTTAAAGCTTGGGCGGTCAAAATTCGTACCCATATAGCCGTCGTCCACGTAGAATTTCGGGTTAGGGAAACCGTGTTCTTTTGCGTATTTCATCAGATATTCTTTCTGAGATGTATTGTGTAAAGGGTGGTTTCACCAAACCACTACATTACATTGACTGCGGTTCATTTGTGGCAAAATGGCACAGGCTGGAGGGGCGGTGATTTACCAGCAGGAGGAAACCGAAGCGGGAACGTCCGGGGATGACCTGGGCGCCCCGTTCTCTTTGTCGGCCCTGCTTTATGTTTCATGCTGCCCTCCCCCTATGACAATTTACTGAATGAACCCTTTTTCTGTCAGCCATTCGATAATATCAGGTTCCGAATCCTGAACCACATTGCGTGAAATGGAAAGGCCATCTGTAACTACATCTGCCTCCGGTTCCATGTCTTTGATTGTGCTGATTGCGTCAGAAAAACCGCTCCCGCCGGATGTGACAAAAGGAACCACTGTTTTCCCTGTCAGATCGTACTGGTCAAGAAAACTGTACATAATCATCGGCATATCATAATACCAGTTGGGGAAACCAAAAAAATGGTGTCATATTGGTCGATATCCTCTACCGTTCCGGCAATTTCAGGACGGAAATTGTCTGACTGTTCTTTCTGTACAATATTTTCAAGCTCCGAATGATCCAGCGGATATGGTGTAACCGGCTCAATCCGGAAAATATCTGACCCCGTATTTTCTGCAATGATATATGCGACATACTGGGTATTCCCCAAAACCTCACCGTCAATCACAACGGTGCTGAGTTCTTCCTCCCTCGACATATTCTCAGGCTCCGTAGTTTCCGGCATGGAAAAATATACAACCAGACTTTTTGCTGTAGAATTAGAGTCCATATTTTCAGAATCCTCCGTTTCGTTTGAAAGTGTCGTTTCTGCATTTTCCTCCGACTGCTGCTTACCTGATCCGGCAGCAGGATTATTGCCGGAGGGAGAAGTCCCACAACCACTGAGCATAACGGCCGCAAGCAGCAAAGATAAACATAAAACAACTATTTTTTTCACTGTCATTCCTCCTAATACCAATCATGTTTTTCGCCCCGGTCAAGGGCACCTATCCGTGCCATTTCATCCTCGGTCAGACTGAAATGATAAACTTCCGTATTTTCCCTGATATGATCGGGATTACTGGAACCGGGGATGACCACCACGCCCTTTTGCAGATTCCATCGTAAAATCACCTGCGCGGAAGACACGCCATGCACCTCTGCAATTTCAGAAATCACGGAATCGCCAAGCAGCTCTCCCGTATGCCCTCTGCCGCCCAGCGGATACCAGCCCTGCACCACAATCCCTAAATCCTGAATAAACGGGATTACATCACTCTCCTGATAATACGGATGGATTTCATTCTGAACCACTGCCGGGACAGTATCCACCTGCGGCAGAAACTCCGTCAATTCCTCCACATACCAGTTCGACAGCCCGATGGAACGGATTTTTCCTTCTTCCACAAACTGTTCCATCGCTTTATACGCCTCCACATCATTCGGATCAGGATGGTGCAAAAGCATTAAGTCCACATAGCCAATATCCAGCCGGTCAAGGCAAGCCTGAATCGACCGGGTCGGAGCTTCCATCTCGTTTCCCGGATAAATTTTTGTCGTAACGAAAATATCCTCCCGCTGTACGATCCCTTCATCGATTGCCTCCCGGATTGCCTGCCCGATTTCTTCCTCATTGCCATAGGCAGAGGCAGTATCAATCAGGCGGACACCGTTTGACAACGCAGATTTCACAGCATTGATACACTCATCACCATGAAGGCTGTATGTTCCAAGGCCGTTAATCGGCATCTCATATCCACTGTTTAACATGACTGTCCTTCTTTCAAAATCAAACTCTGCTCTTATAATGGTTTCTTCCTCTGCCGCCGGTTCGCTGCCTGTATCACCGGGCGCAGTCCTGGTTTCCCGTACAGATTCCATGGTATCTGTTGCCGGAATTGTTTCAATGCCTCCGACTGTCCCGGTTTCCCCTGCCTTGTTTCGCCCGCATGCTGTTATGGGAAATGCCAATATGGCAACAACGATAAAGCCGAATATTTTTCTCATTTCACATCCTCCTCTATCATCTTTATTTCAGATTTTTTCCGAAATCCCGGAGTTCTTTCAGCTTTGAAGCCGAACCGTTCTCCGTGCCGTATGCTGTAAACACCCCCATATTTTCAAGGCCGAGGTATTCCAGAAAATCCCCTTTGTATGAGAACATTGCGCCATCATACATTGCAGGATCACCGGAGCTTAATATCATAGCCACCTTTCTCAGGTTCCGGGGCTTTCTCGGGTATGCTGCAGAATAGAAGCGGTCAAGAGCACATTTTAACTGCCCTGAAACACCGTGATAATAAATCGGCGAGGCAATGACAAGCATATCCGCCTCCCCCAGCAGGGAATAGACTTCCTGCATATCATCTTTCTGCACGCAGGCTCCGTTCCCCTTTGTGTGGCAATATTCGCAGGCCAGACAGCCCGCAATCTTTTTCCTGCATACGTCAATTACATCCACCCGATGTCCTGCGGATTCCGCACCACTCCGGAACGCATCCACCATTTG
>Ga0224741_10192_pt1 | contig 11344 bp, 6 predicted proteins | sample LIM_E_Water_Pos_FD_161629 | JGI IMG/M metagenome (GOLD analysis project Ga0224741, IMG submission 161629) | Enriched cells from gastrointestinal tract of the lab mouse from Pacific Northwest National Laboratory (PNNL), Richland, Washington... | ecosystem: Host-associated > Mammals > Digestive... | reverse complement strand
TGAACAAGTTGCAATAGCTGAATATTTAAATAAGACAACAAAAGAAATCGAAGAAATAATAAATCGAAAAAAAGAACAATTAGCAGTGTTGGAAGAATATAAGAAAACAATTATATATGAATATGTTACAGGGAAAAAAGTTCATGCATAAAAGCAGCGTTTATTGCAGAAACAGAAATCAGTAATGAACAGTGAATTGTTTAGAAAGGAACTAAAACATGAATGCTATATTATCCGAAAAAGAATACCAGAATTACATATTAGAGAGACTTTCTGAAAACGGGTATGAGATAACCACGTCCGCCAGTTATGACCGCTTTTTTGCAATAGACAGGGAAGCGCTTTTTCGGTTTTTGAATACAACACAGCCTGATGAGATGGATGCACTCAGAAAAGTATACAAATCCGATTTGGAAAATACGATTATTGGCGTTATCAGTACGGAGGAAACGAAAACAAGAGGAAGCAGGCTGGATGTATTAAAACATGGAATAGAAATTGCAAATCACAAGCTGGAGCTTATGTATACAAAACCAGCAACCACATTCAACCCTGTGCTTAATAAGCTATATGAGCAGAATATTTTTTCTGTATCCGAAGAAGTCTGGGCAAGCGACAAGGAAAGGATAGACCTTGTAATCTTCTTAAACGGTTTGGCAATTATGACATTTGAACTGAAATGCAATGCAGCAGGGCAGTCCTATCAGGATGCGATATATCAGTACCGTACACAGCGTGACCCAAAGACAAGACTTTTCAGGTGGAAAGCAGGGGCGTTGGTGGATTTTGCAATGGATTTGGAACAGGTCTATATGACTACGAAGCTGGACGGAGCATCAACGTTTTTCCTGCCCTTTAACATGGGAAAGGGAGAGGGGATTGATACAGGATCGGGGAATCCGATTTATGAAGATAAATACAGCGTGTATTATATGTGGGAAGATATTCTGCAAAAAGACACACTGATTGAAATACTTGGCAAATTTATGTTCATTGAAGTCAAGGAAAAGAAAGATCCTGTGACAGATAAAGTGAAGCGTTCTGAAACAGTTATTTTTCCAAGATATCATCAGTTAGATGTTATCAGGAAGACGTTGGCAGAGGTGGCGGCAACGGGTTCCAGCCAAAATTATCTGATACAGCACTCCGCTGGTTCGGGCAAGACCAATTCTATTGCATGGCTGGCGCACAGACTGGTATCTCTGCATGATAAAGAGAACAAAATCATATTTGATAATATTATCATTTGTACGGACAGGGTAGTTGTGGACAGGCAGCTTCAGCAGGCAGTAATGGGAATTGAACATAAAGCAGGGATGATTCGGGTTATGGATGAAAAGTGCAATTCCAATGACCTTGCGCTTGCGATTCAGGGAAATACGAAAATTATCGCCACTACAATACAAAAATTTCCATATATTGTTGACAGTGTGGAGGGGCTGAAAAATAAGAAATTTGCAGTTATTATAGATGAGGCTCATTCGTCTACTGCAGGTAAGAATATGGCAGCGGTAACAATGACACTCGGCAATGGAGATAAATTGGTATATGATACGGAAGATATGATTGTTGACCAGATTTCCAAACAGGGAAAACAGGCGAATGTTTCTATGTTTGCTTTTACGGCAACGCCAAAGCCTACAACAATACAGCTTTTCGGGCGAGAGAATACAAAGGGACAGAAAGAGGCATTTCATTTTTATACGATGAAACAGGCGATAGAAGAAGGTTTTATTCTGGATGTGCTGGATAATTATTTAAACTATGAAACTTATTACAAGCTGAACAAGGAAATTGAGGAAGACCCTACCTTGCAGACAAATGAAGCCAAAAGGCAGATTGTCCGGTTTATTCAGCTCCATGAAGTAAATATAGGGCAGAGGGTAGAGATTATTATTGAACATTTCAGGACTTCGGTAATGCAGGAGTTGGGCGGACACGCAAAGGCTATGGTTGTAACAGAATCAAGGGCGGGGGCAGTTAAATACAAACAGGCTTTTGAAGATTACACAAAAAAGAAAGGTTATACGAATATTCGCGCTTTGGTGGCGTTTTCCGGTAAGGTGCCATTGGACGATAAAGAATATACAGAAGCAGGAATGAATGGCATATCAGAGAAAAATCTGCCCGACGAATTTGACAAGGACGAGTATCAGGTACTCCTGGTTGCAGATAAATACCAGACAGGATTTGACCAGCCGAAACTGTGTGCTATGTATATCCTGAAAAAGCTGCATGGCGTGACTGCGGTACAGACACTTTCCAGATTGAATCGTATCTGCCCGCCTTATGAGAAAAAGACATTTGTGCTGGATTTTGTCAACAAATATGAGGATATCGTGGCTGCATTTTCCAAATATTACACAAAGACAGTTCTTTCCAATTCGGTTACACCTCGTGCAATTTATGATATTGAAGCGAAGATAGACGGTTATTTTTTCTTAGATCCTGCCGATGTGGAATCCTTTAATAAAGTATTGTATGAATCAGCACATACAGCGAAGGATAAAAAGCAGATGACCTTTTATCTGCAAAAAGCAAAACGTGTGATAGATGGCTTTGCAGACGATAAAAGAGGGCAGATCGCATTAGACATCAGGCATTTTATCAGGTTTTATGAATTTCTGCTACAGGCTTCCTGTTTTGAGGATGTGGAGCTGCATAAGAAATATAATTTCCTGTCCTATTTGATAGCATATATCAGGATTAATCATGGAGGGGGAGGTTATAATCTTGATGGCATGATTAAAGCATCTGAGTTTCTCCAGAAAAAAGGAGAGGAACACAAGAAAAGCAATATAACCGCAAGCCCTGTGATGAAGCTGCCCACAGCATATGATATTGTATTGACTCCTGCAAAGGAAGAACGCCTTTCACAGATTATCAGAGAGATAAACAGCAGGACGGGCAGACAATATGATAATGATGTTGCAATCAAGGCGGCATTGCAGATTCGGGATATAATGAAAAAGTCCGAGGAACTAAAAACCAGCGCAAAGAATAATTCGGAACAGGATTTTGAATTTGCGTATTTTGACCATGTGGATGATGCGCTGATAGATGGATTGGAGCAGAATCAGGATTTCTTTACCCTGCTTTTACAGAATGATGAAATTAAACATGAAGTGCTGGGGCTGTTTTTGAGTGATACTTATCATAGTTTGCGGAACGGGGAAGATGTGGGAAGTGGGTTTGTATATCAGTATGAGAATACGGTGCCGATGATGGTTGCAGAAAAGCCTATAAATTATGGGACTAAAGAAGAATAACAAGATAAAATGTATTATTCCACAAAATATAAAAAATATAGTCTTTTAAGTCTTGTGATGCTGATAACTTTGGTGTTTCTTGTACCTTATTGGTAATATCCAATAAGCTTGGCAATAATAAAATAATTACCAATCCTATAATTTGAAAAATCGGTCTAATATTCGCTAAAATTTTATTATATATTGATTTCATCCCATTTAACCTCACAAACCAGTTTAGGCATAAAGCACTTTTTCCTCATCTCCCAGACTCTTAGCTGTTTTCTTCCAACAATAACATGATACTGCACTTCCTTAGGATCTTCTTTGGATATCTTCCTCCAGTTAGTCAGATCAATAATTGAATAATGTGGTATATCCTCCGGATGGGTATGCCATTCTCCATAATATGCGTATACCCCATTATGCTTTGAATATAGCTGTTTATAAAATTCTATATGTTCTGAATCTTTTCTAAGAAACTTAGTTTTAGTCCGAATATCCTTTTTCATCGGCTTCGTAATAAATTCAAATATCAAATTATCATTTCCAAGATTCTCTCTTCCAAGAATAATCCCACCGGCCTCTGTATCATAGTTGTTCCATTGGATATATCCATACATCAATCCAATTATTTCATTGCATAGCTTTATTCTTCTATTTTCAGCATTAATTATCACCACATACACCACATTCAGTATTTAATATCTGATTTCCTGTTAATATTTTGATATTTTCTTTTTGACGGAAAAATCTGCCTGATGTTTCTAATCCCTGAGCCCTAAAGAAGCTGTCATCACCTTTCATAGAAACCAGTAGATTAGTTTCCAATTTACCAGAAAAGACTTTTCTAACTACATCTAAGCATAATAAAACTGTTTTTAATGAAATAGTATCCCCATAAGGAACATATGTCTTTCCACACCCTCCGGCACTCTGCACTATTTCCTGCCCCGATTTACAGTATGACGACTTATCATATAATTCTCCCGTCTGATCTGCTCTGCCAAAAATGCAATCATAGCAACCCTCATTTCCATATTTGAAATATGCTATATGATTTCCAATTCCATACACTTCATTCCATGCATATATCACTGGTACACTGATTTTATTATTAAATATATATGAATTTATCCATCTGTTAAGATTGTGATTTCCCGTAGCTGAAATAACCATATCGTATTCTTCCAAATCTATATCTCCTTCCAAAACTGCTTCTTCACATTTTTCTGCTAATGACTTAATAGAAACTTTGGGAATGTTCTTTCTTATATACTCTTCAATGGCAACGCATTTATATTTAGATACATACTCCATCCCCAATAAATGTCGAAATATATTTTCTTCCGATAAGAGATCATCATCTACAATCATTAAATCTTCAAATCCGCTCTTAACCAACTCCCATATTAAATACCCACCTATCGAACCACATCCAATAACAAGTATTTTTTTATTTGTATCCTCATTTGGTTGTGCGGTTCTCATCATCAAAAAATTTTTATCCGCTCTATGCACTTCCAGCGGCTGTAAAACACCAACGTCATTGAACCAATATCTATCATTTTCTTTTTCAAGCCTTCCACCTTCGATATAAAAACCAACAAAATTTGTATTACCTCTTGGTTGTTTAATTGCAAAAATAATTACCCTGTTTGAATGTAATTTTAATAGAATATCCGAACTTTCCTTTGGCGACACCCATTTTAATAAATTATTCAGATATTCGATTGAAAGTTCTTTTCTTATATCTGGTGGAAAAATATTCATATCCGGCGATACAATAAAATATGCTGCATTAATTATACTTGCTTTCTCTAAATTCCACTTTTTCAAAATTTCCGAATCCTTACCAGCATAAATGATAGTAGAATACATTCGTTTAAAATATTCCGACTGCTTTTCTTTTTTACGTTGTGGAGTTCTTTCAAATGTGCATTTTATTGTCTGGCTGGCTTCTGATACCGGGACATCAAATTTTAGAAATCTATGTTTCGGCAACTGCCCCCAATAAAGTTCAAACTCAACAAGAAAATCCTCTACATTAGTTCTTGAAAAACCCTTTTCTAAAATATCTTTCGCACGAACTAATGATTCTATTAAGATTCCTTGTATATTCTGATCAATCAAAACTCCTTCCAGATCAAACAGACATATTTTTCCTTTACTATCAATATGAGGTATAAAGTCTATTTCATTATAATTTTCTACATATATATCAATTAAATCTCTATACCATTTTTCGGGTACACAAATTACAATCGGCACCGTTTTCTCTTTATTAATAATCAATTTGGCTCTATAGGCTATTTTATAATGCTGTTTCTCATAATTTCTATATTCACAAACTGCCATAGTTTCCAAAAAACTGCACCTTGACAGCACTGATTTAATATCTATTGAAACCATATACTAACATACCCCTGATGAACTGGTTGGCGGAATATAACGCATCTGCTGCTTAGCTGCATTATCTACCTCTGGAATAGGGAAATCATTACCAAAAATTCTATTCAGTTTCTTACATTGTTCTACTTCATCCGCTTCATTTTTTACAGCTTCTAAATCTGTTACTAAAGTATCAACTTTCTCTTTAAAATCTGTCATATAATTGTCGCTCATCTTTTTAAATACATTTGTGTTCTCTTCAAACTTCAATTCAGAAGGCAAATCGTACTCAATGCTGTATAAATATCTTCCACTTTCAGATATTCCAATAAATTTGAAAAGTTCTTTAATTTCTTTTGCAAAGTTCAAAACTGCATCTAAATCATCATAAATATATTTTTCTTCCAAATAATCATACTTCTTATACACTTCAAATTTATCTACTGCAATCAAAGTAATACCAATACTAGGTGGCTCTGCATTCCCAGAACTGCTAAACTTTTTATTTTTCCATCTCTTGAAATAACGTATAATTCGTCTAAACTGCTCCCTGTCTTCTTTTGCATCATCACCTTTATATTTGTCATTAACATAGTTTACCAACCCCACCGGATCGGATTTCTCCCAACAAGTTTCGTCAGATTCACTGTTTTTACCACGTGCGAGATACATTTGACTGTCTGTATCATCTTTATCAGCATATGTATATACAACCAAATCAACATGATAAGCTGCTTCCCCATCCTTTTTATATGTCACAGTAACACATGGTTTTTTGATAGTCGCCCCATAATCCGTATGATCTTTCAATAAATCGTAAATTTTATCCTTTAAATCCATTGGTGCATAGTCATCACAATTCACTTGGAATCTAAGCCCTACATCAATATCATACTCCTTATCCAAAGGCTCTACACCAAGATACATACTATAGCTTCCCTGATCAAATTTTTTAAATGCTGGAATTCCCTCCGCATTACGCAATATTTCCAGTAGGATATCCCTTTTATCCTTCAGTTCACTCTTCACATCATAGTCCATTTTAATTTTCTCATTAAACTCTTTAAAATATTTCTGTAAACTCATTGTATTCCACCTTTCCTATTTTGTTGGCACTCGTTTGTATTGAGTGCTGATATTTAAATTAGTGTATCACACGTTAATTTTATATTCAAATATAAATTTCTATTTTTTAAGTCAAACTTGTATTCCTAAATTCTGTGTATGTCATCAATCGTAAAATATAGGCTGATTTCCAATGTATCTGCTATTATTCTTCACCTCTTAATGATACGGATAGCGAATTATTCCAGATTTTTCTTCTCATTATATATTATCTGATTTCTCTCTAACTCATTTTGCAATTCCTCCACAGTCGGCAGAACCGTCATATACTTAGATGCAAATATCTGTTCACTTTCATTTAAAACAGAATATTTTACCATCGTTTCGTCTTTGTCCGTACAGAATATAATACCTATCGTCGGATTATCATCTTCCTGTTTCTTCAGGTCATCAAACATACGAATATACATATCCATCTGCCCGATATCCTGATGCGTCAGCTTATGGCTTTTCAGGTCTATCAGTACAAAGCACTTTAAAATATAATTATAAAACACCAAATCAATATAGAAATCTGATGTTTCGGTGCATATGTGCATCTGCCTGTCCACAAAGCAAAAGCCTTTTCCCATTTCCAGTAAAAATTTCTGCAAATGGCTGATAATCGCACTTTCAACATCTTTTTCAATGATTTTATCAGGATTGCTGATACCCATAAACTCCAAGACATATGGATCTTTTACAAATTTGGGCGTTTGTCCTGCTTTATCTGGAAACTGTGTTGAAAGAATACGCTTATAATAACCCGACTTTATATTACGTTCCAGCTCTCTTACAGACCAATATTCATTTGCGGTTTCATTTAAATAGAAATTGCGTTCATTTTCATCATCCAGCCTCATTATCGTTCTAAGATGAGACCAATGAACTTTTCCAAGCATTGAATAACCATATGATTCTTTTGAAAATGTCAAATATAACTGTCTGCAATTTCTAATAGTCGCAACAGAAAAACCCGAACCATATTCACCCGAAAGTTCTTGTGCCAGTCTCTTTATCAGATATGAGCCATATTTTGCCTTAGATGCCCCTTTTTGCTCCTGTTCAACAATTCTCTCTCCAATATCCCAATAAGCATAAGTCATAATATCATTAACTGCCGCATAGGCTGTATTTTTTGCATGTTCCAATATTTCGTGAATATCTCTGTAAAACTGACGTTCTTCTTCACTGTCTATCAAATCTAATTTTGACACTTCTGGACTCCTTCCAATTCGCTACACAGTGTGTAGCGAATTAAAATTTATATTTTTTAAAACTTACCCTATGTATTTCACAATTATTTATGCTCTAATAATACATTTTATCTTGTTATTCTTCTTTAGTCCCATAATTTATAGGCTTTTCTGCAACCATCATCGGCACCGTATTCTCATACTGATATACAAACCCACTTCCCACATCTTCCCCGTTCCGCAAACTATGATAAGTATCACTCAAAAACAGCCCCAGCACTTCATGTTTAATTTCATCATTCTGTAAAAGCAGGGTAAAGAAATCCTGATTCTGCTCCAATCCATCTATCAGCGCATCATCCACATGGTCAAAATACGCAAATTCAAAATCCTGTTCCGAATTATTCTTTGCGCTGGTTTTTAGTTCCTCGGACTTTTTCATTATATCCCGAATCTGCAATGCCGCCTTGATTGCAACATCATTATCATATTGTCTGCCCGTCCTGCTGTTTATCTCTCTGATAATCTGTGAAAGGCGTTCTTCCTTTGCAGGAGTCAATACAATATCATATGCTGTGGGCAGCTTCATCACAGGGCTTGCGGTTATATTGCTTTTCTTGTGTTCCTCTCCTTTTTTCTGGAGAAACTCAGATGCTTTAATCATGCCATCAAGATTATAACCTCCCCCTCCATGATTAATCCTGATATATGCTATCAAATAGGACAGGAAATTATATTTCTTATGCAGCTCCACATCCTCAAAACAGGAAGCCTGTAGCAGAAATTCATAAAACCTGATAAAATGCCTGATGTCTAATGCGATCTGCCCTCTTTTATCGTCTGCAAAGCCATCTATCACACGTTTTGCTTTTTGCAGATAAAAGGTCATCTGCTTTTTATCCTTCGCTGTATGTGCTGATTCATACAATACTTTATTAAAGGATTCCACATCGGCAGGATCTAAGAAAAAATAACCGTCTATCTTCGCTTCAATATCATAAATTGCACGAGGTGTAACCGAATTGGAAAGAACTGTCTTTGTGTAATATTTGGAAAATGCAGCCACGATATCCTCATATTTGTTGACAAAATCCAGCACAAATGTCTTTTTCTCATAAGGCGGGCAGATACGATTCAATCTGGAAAGTGTCTGTACCGCAGTCACGCCATGCAGCTTTTTCAGGATATACATAGCACACAGTTTCGGCTGGTCAAATCCTGTCTGGTATTTATCTGCAACCAGGAGTACCTGATACTCGTCCTTGTCAAATTCGTCGGGCAGATTTTTCTCTGATATGCCATTCATTCCTGCTTCTGTATATTCTTTATCGTCCAATGGCACCTTACCGGAAAACGCCACCAAAGCGCGAATATTCGTATAACCTTTCTTTTTTGTGTAATCTTCAAAAGCCTGTTTGTATTTAACTGCCCCCGCCCTTGATTCTGTTACAACCATAGCCTTTGCGTGTCCGCCCAACTCCTGCATTACCGAAGTCCTGAAATGTTCAATAATAATCTCTACCCTCTGCCCTATATTTACTTCATGGAGCTGAATAAACCGGACAATCTGCCTTTTGGCTTCATTTGTCTGCAAGGTAGGGTCTTCCTCAATTTCCTTGTTCAGCTTGTAATAAGTTTCATAGTTTAAATAATTATCCAGCACATCCAGAATAAAACCTTCTTCTATCGCCTGTTTCATCGTATAAAAATGAAATGCCTCTTTCTGTCCCTTTGTATTCTCTCGCCCGAAAAGCTGTATTGTTGTAGGCTTTGGCGTTGCCGTAAAAGCAAACATAGAAACATTCGCCTGTTTTCCCTGTTTGGAAATCTGGTCAACAATCATATCTTCCGTATCATATACCAATTTATCTCCATTGCCGAGTGTCATTGTTACCGCTGCCATATTCTTACCTGCAGTAGACGAATGAGCCTCATCTATAATAACTGCAAATTTCTTATTTTTCAGCCCCTCCACACTGTCAACAATATATGGAAATTTTTGTATTGTAGTGGCGATAATTTTCGTATTTCCCTGAATCGCAAGCGCAAGGTCATTGGAATTGCACTTTTCATCCATAACCCGAATCATCCCTGCTTTATGTTCAATTCCCATTACTGCCTGCTGAAGCTGCCTGTCCACAACTACCCTGTCCGTACAAATGATAATATTATCAAATATGATTTTGTTCTCTTTATCATGCAGAGATACCAGTCTGTGCGCCAGCCATGCAATAGAATTGGTCTTGCCCGAACCAGCGGAGTGCTGTATCAGATAATTTTGGCTGGAACCCGTTGCCGCCACCTCTGCCAACGTCTTCCTGATAACATCTAACTGATGATATCTTGGAAAAATAACTGTTTCAGAACGCTTCACTTTATCTGTCACAGGATCTTTCTTTTCCTTGACTTCAATGAACATAAATTTGCCAAGTATTTCAATCAGTGTGTCTTTTTGCAGAATATCTTCCCACATATAATACACGCTGTATTTATCTTCATAAATCGGATTCCCCGATCCTGTATCAATCCCCTCTCCCTTTCCCATGTTAAAGGGCAGGAAAAACGTTGATGCTCCGTCCAGCTTCGTAGTCATATAGACCTGTTCCAAATCCATTGCAAAATCCACCAACGCCCCTGCTTTCCACCTGAAAAGTCTTGTCTTTGGGTCACGCTGTGTACGGTACTGATATATCGCATCCTGATAGGACTGCCCTGCTGCATTGCATTTCAGTTCAAATGTCATAATTGCCAAACCGTTTAAGAAGATTACAAGGTCTATCCTTTCCTTGTCGCTTGCCCAGACTTCTTCGGATACAGAAAAAATATTCTGCTCATATAGCTTATTAAGCACAGGGTTGAATGTGGTTGCTGGTTTTGTATACATAAGCTCCAGCTTGTGATTTGCAATTTCTATTCCATGTTTTAATACATCCAGCCTGCTTCCTCTTGTTTTCGTTTCCTCCGTACTGATAACGCCAATAATCGTATTTTCCAAATCGGATTTGTATACTTTTCTGAGTGCATCCATCTCATCAGGCTGTGTTGTATTCAAAAACCGAAAAAGCGCTTCCCTGTCTATTGCAAAAAAGCGGTCATAACTGGCGGACGTGGTTATCTCATACCCGTTTTCAGAAAGTCTCTCTAATATGTAATTCTGGTATTCTTTTTCGGATAATATAGCATTCATGTTTTAGTTCCTTTCTAAACAATTCACTGTTCATTACTGATTTCTGTTTCTGCAATAAACGCTGCTTTTATGCATGAACTTTTTTCCCTGTAACATATTCATATATAATTGTTTTCTTATATTCTTCCAACACTGCTAATTGTTCTTTTTTTCGATTTATTATTTCTTCGATTTCTTTTGTTGTCTTATTTAAATATTCAGCTATTGCAACTTGTTCA
>Ga0224741_10190_pt1 | contig 11381 bp, 12 predicted proteins | sample LIM_E_Water_Pos_FD_161629 | JGI IMG/M metagenome (GOLD analysis project Ga0224741, IMG submission 161629) | Enriched cells from gastrointestinal tract of the lab mouse from Pacific Northwest National Laboratory (PNNL), Richland, Washington... | ecosystem: Host-associated > Mammals > Digestive... | reverse complement strand
ATTGGATTGGCTGAATGGTAAATTCCCTTTATCAATCGAAACGATAAGGGAGATGGTCATAGACCGCTGTGATTTGCCCGAAGGGTTTTGCGTGAGCGATTATGAATTGTTTCAAGGTATGCCAACAAAAGTGCTGACAGACCATGACATCATTGATATTGGCGGCAGGGAAATTGAAGTGCTGCATACTCCCGGACATTCTCCGGGGCATTTGTGCTTTTTGGAAAAAAGCAGGGGATATTTATTTACAGGCGATTTGGTTTATAAAGATATTCTGTTTGCTTATTATCCGTCTACTGAACCGGAAGCATACCTTGATTCTTTGGAAAAAGTTGCGGCATTGCCTGCAAAGGAAGTATTTCCTGCACACCATTCACTGGATATAAAGCCGGAAATCCTAATTCGTATGCGAGAAGCGTTTAGAAATCTCAAGGCAGACGGAAAACTTCATCATGGAAGTGGGACATTTAATTATGGGGATTGGGGAATATGGTTATAGGAAGTAGGCTGTGGCAAAGATAATGTTCCTTTTGATGATAGTTATCACATGGTGCTAGCACCATGTAACTTAAAGCAGATAAGGGAAATGATAATACGGCAGTTTGCAGTTATAGGCTTAACATCTTCTATATGCTTCAAATATTCGTCTATAATTTCATCAATTTTATTATCTATATCCCATTTAGCGTTATAGGCAATCAGCGTAAGCCCTCTTGTCCGAATGTAGGAATTATCACTGTCAATCATATCGGCTAATTTATCCATATAACAATATACCTTGTCCGATTCCTCACATTCTTTCTGTAGTACCTGTAATGCTTTGTATGCCGTATTATTATTTTTATCAAATAACAGCGAAAAATTATCCTCAATATTTATTTCCATGCCGCTTCATCTCCCATATCCTAAATCATGCTTTCGATTATAGCACTTTCTCTCTGTACTTGCCACTATAAAATACAGGGCATAGCAACCGCCACGCCCCACATTTCTTATCGCTCCAACGACTTCTCAATCTTCTGTTTCTGACCTTTCAAGTCGTTCTGTTTCTCATAAAGATTATTCCGCTCTTTGCACAGTTCTTTCATGCGTTCCAACTGCGCCCGCACTCCCTCCCGGCAATCCGGCTCTATCTTCTTATACTCCCCGGTCAGATTGCGGATTGTATTATTGTTTTCCTTTATCTGCTCCGAAAGACATACCCAGTCTATCAGATTTTGTACTTCCTTATCCGTTTCGTAAAGGTCTGTATCTGCCACGATTTTAGCACACAGCCGTATCATAACTTTCTTCTCCATATCCGTCATATCAAATCAATCCTCACTTTCTTATCTGCTCATTTCAAAAGTACGTTTCGAGCGTTTATTTGCCCTTTCTGCCTGTTCTAATGCCTTTGACCGTTCTACTATCGCCTGTACCTGTTCCCTGCCTAAATGACGCTCCAAACGCCCCATATCAGACGCTTTTTCCTGCAATCGTTCTATGGTGTCGCTCTGCTCCATGACCTTATCCGTCAAGCGGCTAATCTGCTTCTGTTGCCCGTTCACTTTGGCGGTCAGCTTTTTGTATTGCTCCGTAAGCTGTACGCATTTGATAGTCAGATTTTTTACTACCTCTTTTAATTTTTCCATAAGCGGTAAAGCCTTTTTATCCCGGTATGCCTTTGCACTCATCAATGCCCCCGGCTCTGCCAACTGCCATTTTACATCTTCATCATAGGCGTGTATATTTCTCTCCATGACTTCCTTTGACTGTACCATTTTGTTAATGTCCTGCTGTAACTTTTTCTGCTGTTTCTCCAATTTTTCATTTTCGGATAACAGCTTTTCTTTATCCTCCGTCAGCGTTTCCGTCTGTTCTTTTAACAGATGATTTGTTGCGGTAAGTTCCGATACTTCCTGCCGGATCGTTTCGCCCTCTTTCCGTATCTGCTCCGTTTTCTTTCCTGCCGCAATCTGCTGATGAAGAATATCGGATAATTCCTCTTTACTGCCGGAGATTGTCTGTTCCAGTTCCGCAATTTCTTTCTGCCGCTCCTGCTTCTCAAAATCCAAAACAGATAAATGTTTCTCATGCGTTCCTTTTTTCTCCCACTCAATATCATGTTGCAACATAATCTCCGCAAGCTGTTCTTTTTCTGCCGCTACCCACTGATTACGCTCTGTTTCGCTCCTTGTACCGCCCTTAAAGCCGAGTTGTGCAAGTGCCTTTTTTAATGACACCCTTGTTTCAAGCCCTCTCTTGCTCCCATTCGTATAGGGTATAAAATCTATATGCAGATGTGGCGTGGCTTCGTCCATGTGGAGATGTGCTGAAAATACCCTTAATGTAGGATTGCGCCGCTGAAAGTCCTGCATATATTCATCAAGTATTTTTGCCGCAAGCTGTCCGTCCCCGGTCTTTGCTCCCATATCGTCCTTGTTGCCTATCTGCAAAATAATCTCATGGAATGGCTTCTCCTGTTTGCCGGAGCAGATTTTCTCATAGTAATCATCAATCCTGCGGTCACTTCTGGTCTGCTTCTCATTGTACCGAGCGAGTGCTTCATCAAATAATTCGTGGTAGACATCTTTGATATTTTCGTTGCAGTATTCCACATTCAGACAACTCCGCTCCGGGTCAGTGTTCTTTGCGTGGAATTTTCTGCTGTTGTGGTTGACAGAGCCTTTTCCTGTCATAACGCTGATTGTCCGCTTCAATATATTTTCCTTTCTCTCTATCGGGTAATAAGCGCCGGATACGGCGCATAGCCTTTGTTACTTTCTGCGAAAGTAATGCAAAAGCACTTTTGTCAGCTACGCCAACAAAAATGCAACCCGCAAGCGGGTTTTGCGCCCTGCCGGGGGCAAGCTGTCCGTTGGACAGCATACCGTCCTAACGGACGGGGCGGCTTTTCGCCGCCTTGATACCGCCGCTGCCCGGCTCTCTCCCAACAGCGCAACATTGCAATGTCTATAAATTTTGCAACCTTGCAATCTTCAAGAACGCAATTCCAAGACTGCAAAATTCTAATACCCTGCATTGTTGCGCTGTTACCTTGCCTGTCCGTTACAAACGGATTTTATCCAGTTCCCAATACCATGTGTTGTTTATCCGCTTCGCCCGGATACCTAACTCTTTCTTCGCATTTTCCAGTGTCCGTTTTGATATGCCCTGTTCATCCGCAAGACTGAAAATCTCATTGCTCTGCATGGCATTGTTTGTTTCTGCCAATTCCCGAAGTAACCGCTTTGCCTGCTCCATTTTATTTACTTTCGGAGCAATGCCGCCTAACACTTCATCAGCCGTAATCTCATAATCTCCAAGCCATTCAAAACCGTCCTCTGACAATGCAAACGCTTTCGGGTGTCCGAACGCCTCAAGGTTATTTTTAATCTGCACCACAGCCCTTACATTTTCCTCGCCCTCTACCCTGTCGACTAAAAGAACGCTTCTTGCGACTGCAAAGAAATCAATCGAACCCATGCCCCGATATGCCGCCTTATTTCCTGCCGCCTTGTTCATATGCCCGACAAGTACAATCGCACACTGATATTTCTCTGCAAGTGCCGCTAATTTTTTCGTCATATCCCTTGCTTCGTTTGCCCGATTCATATCCATACTGCCGCCCAAATAGGCTTGTATCGGGTCTAAAATCAACAGCTTTGCGCCTGTCTTTATAACAGCTTCTTCCAAGCGTTCATCTATCATAGAAAGGGATTTTATTTTTTCATCAATGACAGCGATTTTCTCACAGTCTGCCCCTGCCTGTTCTAACCGGGGCTTGACCGTATCGGCAAGACCGTCCTCCGCACTCTGATAAATTACATTCAAAGGCTCTGTAAAATTCATTCCACTGTCTAAATTTTCTCCCTTGGACAGCTTCGCTGCTATATTCAGTATAAATGTTGTCTTTCCGTCACCCGGATCGCCTTGAATGATTGTCAGCTTGCCATAGGGAATAAAAGGAAACCACAGCCAAGAAACTTCCTGCGACTGTATCTCCGACAACTTAATCAACTGTAATTCTGTTTTTGTTTCTTCCATAATGCCCTCCATTTCTGAAAAATCGTTGTCACTGGAAGAAACCTCTGCTATACTTGTATTGTGAGATTGATAACAGAGGTTTTCCAGTTATCACAGCCCTAACAGTTGCCGCTGTCGGGGCTTTTTTCTTCTCCGTTGGTGTTGCCCTGCCACAGATATTTTGCTCCGTCCAATACCCACAGGATAGCTTTCAGCATATCAAGACAGTCATTCCGCATATCTTCCAATCCCTCCGGCGTTAAATCTACCTCTGTCTTTTCAAACTGTTCCGTCACTTCCCGGATATTTGTCTGCATTATCTTTAGTTCCTCCACTAACTGGTAAACCAGTTCTTTTTTACCGACCACGCACACCCGGTTATAAATGCAGGAACGGACAAAATAATCTTTCTTAGAAAGTCCGCTTGCTAAAATCCTTGCTTCGATTTCTTCCCTCTCTCTGGGGGAAATACGGAAACTGATTGTCGGGTATTTATGCACTCCACTCATTCTTCTTCCTCCCTGCTGTTCTCCATCTCCAATTTATCTGCAAGTTCCCCCTGCTTATTGGGGTATAAATGCGCATAAGTATTTAATGTTGTTTCGATTTTCTCATGCCCCAACCGTTCCGCAATCGCTAATGGCGTGAAACCCATTTCTACAAGCAGGCTCGCATGACTATGACGAATATCGTGCAAACGTATTCTTTTCACTCCCGAAGCCTTGATACCTCTGATAATTTCATGCTCCATATAGGATTTTGTAAAACGGAACATTCTTTCGTTAGCCATAATTCCGTACAAATGCGAAATGTACTCCCTTAATTCTTCCGTCAAAAACGGCGGTATCGTTATGATACGCTTGCTCTTTGGCGTTTTAGGCGGCGTAATAATGTCCCTGCCCTCTATCCGTTGATAAGACTTATTTACGGAAATGGTACGCTTCTCTAAATCAATATCATTATAAGTTATAGCAAGTAATTCCCCAATCCTCATGCCCGTCCAGTAAAGGAGCAGGAACGCCATTTTTGTTTCCGGCTTGTTCTCCACAGTCACAAGAAACTGCTTAAACTCCTGCTTCGTCCAAAACTCTTTTTCCCCGGCGTGGCTCTTTCCGATACTCCCGGCTTTCCTGCATGGATTGTCTTTCAAATCATAGTACCGAACCGCATAATTGAAGATTGCCGACAACTGATTATTGACCGTTTTCAGATACGTTTCCGAATACCCTTTTTTCATCAGCGCGTTTTGCCACGCCCGAATGTCGGAAGCCTTAATCTCATTCATGTTCTTTTTCTTGAAATACGGAATTATTTTCAAGTCAATAATGAATTTCTTTGTACGCATGGTATTTTCACGCAGGCGGTGTTCCATATCCTCATAATAGATTTGTACGAAGTTTTCAAAATTGATGTCTAAATTCCTCTGCTGCTGTTGCAGGAAGTCACGCTCCCACTGTTCCGCTTCCGCTTTTGTCTTAAATCCCCGCTTGTTCTTCTTGTGGCTTACGCCCTGCCAGTCCTTATAATAGAACTGGCAGCGCCACATCTTTCCGTCCCTTGTCGCTGACATAAAATCTCTCCTTTCCTACATGGCTACAGTCAAACCGTAAAATTTTTCTTCAAAGTATTTTGTCGGGACTTTACCGCAGATTGTCCGATAACCCTTTGCTTTCAGTTCCTCATTCAGCCCCCGGATAATCTTGTAAGCATAACCCGTTGATACGCCAAGCATTTTAGCCGCTTCCTCTGCCGTTACATACATTTTCTTTCCATTCTCCATATAGTCCTGTCCTTTCTATTTTTATTTTAGGTACACATATGTGACCTTTGTGTTTCTATTATACGGTACACTTTTGTGAACGTCAAGTATTTATTTTAAATTTTTATACACAAATGTGTCCTGATGTGATAGAATTGAACTAAGCACTAACGAAAATCACATAAATTGGAGGTATTGGCATGACTACCGGGGAAAAGATTAAACACTTTCGGAATTTGCGTGGCATATCACAGGAAACGCTCGGACACCTTTCCGGCATCAATTCCGCCACAATTAAAAAATATGAGTATGGTATTCGCAATCCAAAGCCCGACCAACTGATGAAAATTGCAAATGCTTTGGGTATCAGTATCAATGTTTTCATGGATTTTGATATAGAAACAGTGTCAGATGTATTGTCTTTGATTTTGAAAATGGACGAGCAATTAGATATGAACTTTGAAGCAGAGAGGTACGAGGACGGAAGTTTCAATCCCGCTACAATCAAAATATCCTTTAAGAACTCCCTTCTCAATCATAAATTAGGCGTATACATGAAAGCAAGAGAACTGCAGGAGAACCTTTTGAATGATACGGAACGCTTCTCGTCAGAGGAAGAACACCAACGGGCGATTGAAGCATTATCAAAAGATTTGGACGCTGTTAAGCAAAGTATTCTTGATGATAGCAAGATTGTCAAAAAAGGGGTTAGAGGTATATCTGTTAAAATATATCCAGAAAATACGCCTTAACGCTTGTCATAAGGGGGACTTCCTATGAAAGATTTCAAAAGAGAAAATTTATTGTTTTCCCTATGCGGATTGAATTGCAGCTTATGTCCTATGAACCTAAATCAGTACTGCCCCGGTTGTGGCGGCGGCGAGGGAAACCAATCTTGTTCCATAGCAAAATGCAGTTTACAGCATGGGAATGTTGAATATTGTTTTCAGTGTGAAAATTATCCCTGCGAAAGATATGATAATATAGATGAGTTTGATTCTTTTATTACACACCAACATCAAAAGCAGGATATGGAAAAATTCAGAGGACTGGGAATAGAACTTTATTCTGCAGAACAACAGAGAAAGAAGGTCTTGTTAAATCATCTTCTGAATACTTATAACGACGGACGAAAAAAGACATTATTTTGCGTTACGGTCAATTTGTTGGAAATAGATGATTTAGAAAATATCATCAATGAACTAGACAAGAATACCTTAAATCTTTCATTAAAAGAGAAAGCCGCTTATGCCGCCAGTTTATTCCAAAAAACTGCTACAAACAAAAATATTGCCTTAAAACTACGCAAGAAAAAATAATTTGCCACACTTTAGAGAGCCTTAGTGACATCAGGATTTTCTTGTGGTATAGTGGACTTCCACTTTTAAGAAAAGGAGTTGATGATATATGCCACAGATGAACAAAGGCGGTAAATTTATTTTCGGAAAGTCACTGATACGACATGATTTGACAATCCATCTTCCATCACAGGCACTTGCAGAATATAACGCCACATCAGAGGGAAAAGTCTATCTTTTTACTGGAAGCAAGGTCACTGGCGGCTTTTGTGTGACAAGAAAAGGATTGTTAGAACCGTCAAAGTTAGGACACATTCTTACTGATAATCCGGCTCTACAGAATTATCAGACCGCAGAGGGCAAATTTGCCAAATACAAAGGGCGGTCATACTGTTGGGTAAATATTTCAGAGAATGGTATAATTCAGCTTAATCAGCAGATATTAGACTTTCTTAATCTGAAGATTGGAATGGAACTATTGTCTATCCGAAGCAGTGATATAGCTTTTACAATGGGTGCAACCGGTCCTCTGTTGGAAAGAGCCGACAACTATGAGGGCGAAATTCCTCTGTATTAAAAAAGCAGGTATCATGATACCCGCCTCAAATCCAGTATTCCTCAAATAATTAGAGCCATTTTAGAGCCAAACGCCATAAAGCAACGCCGAAAATGCCCATTTTATCAGCATTTCCGGCGTTCTGTCCGTTACTCGAACTCAATCGTAGCAGGCGGCTTAGGACTCATATCATAGCAAACCCTGTTCACATTCTCCACCTCTGCCAATATTCTCTCCGTTATCCGCTCCAGCACGTCCCAGTCCACCTTTTCCACGGAGGCGGTCATGGCGTCCACCGTGTTGATGGCCCGGATGATCACCATGTACTCAAACACCCTGGCATTGTTCTTCATGCCCACCGATTTAAAATCAGGAACCACGGTAAAATACTGCCACACCTTCTTATCCAGTCCAGCCCTTGCAAATTCTTCCCGCAGAATAGCGTCGGATTCCCGCACTGCCTCCAGTCTGTCCCTGGTGATCGCTCCCAGGCATCTCACGCCCAGGCCGGGGCCGGGGAAGGGCTGACGGTAAACCATGTCATGATGCAGACCCAGTTCCACGCCGCAGGCCCGCACTTCATCCTTAAAGAGTTGCTTTAACGGCTCCACCAGTTCAAACTTCAGATCCTCCGGGAGGCCGCCTACATTGTGATGAGACTTTACCATCTTCGCCGTTTTGGTTCCGCTCTCGATGATGTCGGGATAGATGGTCCCCTGTCCCAGGAAGTCAATTCCCTCCAGTTTTCTGGCCTCCTCCTCGAAAACGCGGATAAACTCGCCGCCGATAATTTTCCGCTTCTGCTCCGGGTCAGACACGTTTTCCAGCTTGCCCAGAAAGCGCTCTGACGCATCCACATAAACCAGGTTGGCATGGAGTTCATCACGGAACACCTTCACAACACTCTCGGATTCGTTCTTACGCATCAGTCCATGGTTTACATGCACACATACCAGCTGCTGGCCGATGGCCTTAATCAGCATGGCGGCCACCACAGAAGAGTCCACACCGCCGGACAGCGCCAGAAGCACCTTCCTGTCCCCTACCTGGCGACGGATCAGTTCAATCTGATCCTCTATAAAATTCTTCATATTCCAGTTCGCCTCGGCCCTGCATTCCTCAAACAGGAACTTTTTCAGGGTATCTCCGTCGGGCAGCTCCGCAAATTGGGCAGCGCATTTTGATTGAGGATAATCAATGGATAACATAGGATATCCCAGTTCGTACAATTCCGGCCGAACCTGTACCTCCTGTCCGTCCACCACACGGTTTTCTCCGCCGTTCAGGATAATGCCCTTTACATTGGGAAGCGTTTTCAGTTCCTCCACTGTGATGTCGTGGGGATGAATCTCACTGTATACACCCAGATCACGAATTTCCCGGGCGATTACTGTGTTCTGCGTACTGCCTAAGTCCAGAATTACGATCAAGTCCTGTTTCATTAATAGCGTTCTCCTTCTCCTATTGTCGCGTTCTCCATTTTCCGCAAAGTATTTTTGCCGAAGCCAGATTGAAACCATGAATCATCCCTTGCGGCTTAGCTGTCTCCATTATAAATTCTGATAAAAGATATTGCAATCATTGTTTTATCAAATGGGCAAAAACATTTCATCCACAACAATGCCTTGATATTGCATAGTTCTTTCACGTGCTCCAACTGTGCTGTTTATATACACAAATCTTCCCTGATGTGATAGAATTGAACAAAACACTAGCGAAAAACACACAATCGAAAGTATTAACATCACTATTGGAGAAAAATAAACATTTACGGAATTTGCATGGCAGATCAAAAAACCCCCCTGGAATTGCAAATGCTTCGGATATCGGATGTACTGCCTTGCTATGCAATATGGACAACAAGTTAGGCATAAATTTTGAAGCGGAACAATACAAGCACAGGTTCTTCATCCGCAATCAAAATATCCTTTAAAACGCTCTGCTCGATTACAAAATGAGGAATTTATGAAAAAGATATTTAAAATGCCCACACCCGTTAAAATCACAGGACGGACTTCAAGTATCACCAATGCATTTGTAAATGGGATTATACCCGTAATTGAACCTACGGACGAAGAAATCGAAGATGTATTGCAAACGCTGGGAATGGACAAAGAGCATATCACCTGTGTATATTGTGGTAATTCATATACAGAATGGGATCATTTTCGCCCTTTGGTAAAAAATAAAATGCCTACTGGTTATATCTCCGAAATTCACAATCTGGTTCCTTCTTGTGGAAAATGCAATCAAAGCAAAGGCAATATGAACTGGAAAACATGGATGTTGGGGACAGCTCCTCTTTCTCCACATTCACGCCAGATCCCGGATATAGAATATCGTATTGCCAAATTAGAAGAATTTGAACGGCATTATACGCCTGTCCAACTGGATTTCGAAAAAATTGTCGGTACAGAAATTTGGAAACAACATTGGGAAAACTGCCGTAAACTACATAGTTTAATGCAGGAAAGCCAGAAGCATTCAGACACAATTAAGAAACTAATAAATGACTCCATAAATAGTTAGAGCACTTTGAGGACCAGACAGCATGGATCAACGCCGGAAGTGCCCATCTTATCAGCATTTCCGGCGTTCTGTCCTGTGGTCGCAAAACTAATTTTTCCCGTATGCAGATTTTATTTTTTCCTCTTCCTCCCCCATTCTACCACATCCTCTCTATGGTTTCCACCCTCTTTTCTCCTCCCTCTTCCCAGCCCCTCTTCCTCTGAAACCAGCTGGAAAACTTCTCCGAAAGGCTCCTAAAACCCCAGAAAAACATCTCAGAACACACTTCCTGCCTCCTCCCTCCCCAAAAGGAAAAGCGAGAAAGTCCCCGAAAAACCTTTATTTCTGTGCTTTCTAAAGGGTTCGGGGGAGGAAGAAACCAGAAAAGAAAAGGATGAGGAAGAAAAAAAGCCAAGGGCTATTCGATGGCCGGAAAAGGGTAAGCGCGGAGGGGAGAAAGACACCCAGCGAGGCCCTGATTTTTACTTATCTTTTCTTCCGCCACAGGAAAAATTAAAATCTGCGGGGAGGAAAGATTAGTTCTGCAAGAACATATCCGTTACTCATTTACAGTTTCGACACAAGAAGCTTCTTATCCGTTTCTGAAATCTTCATCGCTTCCATAGCCTGCTCCGCCGTCCACTTCATCGTTTCCATAAGATTCTTAATTAAACTGACCTTTTCATCTAAAACTCTTTTCTCTGCCAAATCCTCAAATGCCTGACACATTATTTCACGACCTCCTTCCGTTTCCTTGAAATACTTCACCTGTTTTGCCAATATTGGATAGAACATATCGCCAGAACTCAAACATCTAAAGTCATGCATCAGCTTTCCGACTGGATCATTGTCATCCTTATAGCTGCCATTTACATATATGATATGGGAACCATCACCAAAATATGTGCCTGTCTCTTCAATCATTCGTTTGACATGATACAGAGGACAGCCTGCTCCCATAACATCGCTTGCCGTTATGAATATTACATAAGAATCATGGATTTCCTTGAACTCCTGCCTCGCCTTCAACATTTTCGTGTCAATCATGCTGCTATGGAACCTTGCCCTGTGAACATCCGCCCCTGCCGATGCCCGCTGTACCTCAATGTCATAAACCTTATCTTCCTTATCCACCGCATAAATATCTATAGTAAGGGAACGGCCGTCTGGCAGCAGATTTTTATACTCCCTCTGAGCCACCACTTCCAGCACTTTTAAATCATCCCGCTGCAGGATTACATTCAGCAGCAGCTCC
>Ga0224741_10189_pt1 | contig 11397 bp, 11 predicted proteins | sample LIM_E_Water_Pos_FD_161629 | JGI IMG/M metagenome (GOLD analysis project Ga0224741, IMG submission 161629) | Enriched cells from gastrointestinal tract of the lab mouse from Pacific Northwest National Laboratory (PNNL), Richland, Washington... | ecosystem: Host-associated > Mammals > Digestive... | reverse complement strand
GTGCCTGGGGAGGTTCAGCCGAGAGGAACCGCATGGATTACTAAGGACGGCATAGCGACAATGAATCTGGAAGATTATTGTGGCAAAATTATGGAACGGTCTGAAGCAGGGAATATTTTGACATTTTCGCAGGTAACAGATATTTTGGAAAAATATTTGGAAAATAATACAATCTGTGGAAATTCCAAGGCAAAACTGACGCGGGCAGAGCTTGTATATTATCCGACACTTCGGGAAGCGGAACTGATTCTGGCACCGGCATGGCATATCTGCATTCCATTGAATGAAATGATGGATGCAATGGAGTCTGGCGATAAAGCATGGCAGAAAGCGGTCGCGAATGGCTCGGCGTGGAATATTTATCTGGATGCTGTGACGGGAAAATTGATAAAGGTGGAATAAAATGAATGGATTTTTTTGGAAGGATCTGAAAAGAAGTTTCCTGAATGTCGGATTTTTTATTGGAATGGCAGCCGTTGCCGCACTTCTACTGGCAGCAGTCATAACAGGTGCGCCTTTGAACCGTACCAGAAGCAGCTATTACATTCTGGCAAATGTGTTTGCAGCTTCCGGCTTTGGTCCTTTTGCCGCTGTCTTTCCGGTACTGGCTTATGCGGCAAATTTCTGTGAAGAATATCAGAGTGGGTATTACCGTATGATTTTTGCAAGGATGAGTCCTGGGCAATTCGGAAGCATCCGGATTTTGACGGTAGCGCTGTCAGGGGGTGTTATGCTGGCAGTCCCGATTGCGCTTTCCTGCATCATGGCTTATACATTTGGCGTTCCGGGCGTACCTTGCGAATCCGATGTGGGAATGCTGGACGGGAATATCGTGCTTATATACATTATGAAGTATGGGGACTGGTATGTTGCTGCCGGCAAGACAGTTCTCGGTTTTTTATTTGGGTGTGTATGGGCGCTTGTCGGATTCGCATTTGCAGTATGGATTCCAAACCGCTATGTAGCCCTGATTGCACCTTTTGTATTATATGAATCCATGTGGATCGGGCTGTATCGGATTGTATGGCTGAATCCGATTTTCCTTCTTCGGGGAGATGATGTAGGAAGTTACCCGCTGGCGGCAGGAGTTGAATGTGTTTATATCATTGCCGTGTCAACTGTCATTATGGCAGGACTTGTGAGGAGGTATCGGAATGGGTAGCCTTGTGATAATCATAAAGGGAATGTTTTGGCAGGAGCAAAGAAATGGCAGGGTTTTCATGGGGTATCTTTTGGGCTTTGCAATCATGGGGTATTGGATGAGCGGTTTTCTGCGGTATGCGGCTGACACAGGAGAACCGATCAACATACTGGAAACCTTCTGTGTGGTCGAGCAGCATTATGTGAATCTGCTGTTTTTAGTCTTAGGGTGGCTTCTGGTAGTGGCGGACGTACCGTTTATGAAAGGGAATCTTTATCTGCTTTTGTACCGGTGCGGCAGAAAGCGCTGGAATATGGGAATGCTTTTTTATATATTCATGCAGGCATTTCTCTATACTGCGGCTATGGCAGCATTTAGTATAATTGTCAGCAGTTTTTGGGGGTTCCCAGGGGATATGTGGAGCAGTCCGGTATACGCTCTGGCTCTTGATGTCGGAAACAATATTGGTGTCAAATATAATATTACTTTTCCGTGGTTTGAAATGATGAGGACAATGTCAGTTCCACAAGCATTCGCCGTGACGTTTTTACTCCTTTATCTGTATCTTGCGTTTTTAGGAGCACTTTTGTATACTATGGCATTGCTGTTTCAGGGAACTGTCGGAATTGTGGTTGTAATGGGAACCCATCTGACGGGATATTTACAGATGATGGACGGACATATAGCAACTTCCTTACTGGCAAGGGCAGTTCCGGGAAATTTTATAGACGGAGCATCAGGCTATTGGATGTCTGTTATTTTGTTTTTGACTTTGCTAATAGTTTTGATTATTTTATCATCTGTTTTGGTCAAAGAGATTGAGTTTCACTCGGAAACGGAGGCAGAGGGATAATGTCGGAAAGTATGTTTATCAGGTTGTTTGCAGGTGTATCATCAGATTATTTTGACATCATACCGCTGGTTCCTTTTGGTCAATGGCTTCTGCCGATTGGCATTTTCCTGTTGACAGTGAGCGTTTATGTGGAAAGGGACAGAAAGGCGGAAACTTTTTCTCTGTACCGTTATGAAACAGTTTTGGCGTGTTGGACGAGGCATTTTGTGAAAAGAGTGATAGCTGGAATAAGGACAGCAGGATTGCTCCTGTTCATTGTTTTGACCTTCGATTTTGTTATGGGGAAATTGATTTTACTTTCCGTGGAACTGCTTGCAAAAATCAGTGTATTATGGCTGTTTCACAGTATCAGCCTGGCAGCGCTTTTCGTGTTATTGGATTTGTTTCCTGTGAGACGATTTGTCCCGGGGATGTTATTTCTATTGGAAGGCATTACATTTATTGTTGGCTGCCGGATTCGTGCGGTTTCCCATGTAATGTATGGAATGTGGGGAATGTATCTGCGAAGCAGCTTACATGAAACAGGCGGCTTTCCTGCCGGCGTGATAATTGTAACGGAAGCTGTTTTGCTGGCAGCCAGTTTTGTTATTGGACGGGAATATCTGAAAAAAGAAACAGACTATATTTGAGGAAGGGAAGGTTTGGAAATATGGCAGAAGTGATCCGCGTGGAGAATGTAACAAAAAGATTTGGTGAAGTCGTTGCACTTGACCGTATTAACATCAGTTTTGAAAAAGGAAAAATTTATGGGATAATAGGCAGGAATGGTTCCGGCAAGACTGTTTTGTTCAAAACGATGATTGGATATTTGAAACCGACAGGCGGAAGGGTTGTAGTGGGGGAAAAGGAGATAGGAAAGGACATTGACTTTGCAGGCAACATGGGAATTATTATTGAAAATCCCGGATTCTTAGGCAGATATACAGGATACAAGAATCTGGAATATTTGGCATCTATTCGTAAATTGGCAGGCAGGGAGCAGATCAGGGCGAGTATGGAACGGGTAGGTTTAGATCCCGACAGCCGCAAGAAAGTCGGAAAATACTCGCTTGGTATGAGGCAGAGGCTTGGTATTGCCCAGGCAATTATGGAAAACCCGGATATTTTGATTTTGGACGAGCCAATGAACGGACTTGATAATCAGGGGGTAAAGGATGTGCGGAATATTCTTTTAGGGTTAAAAAAAGAAGGAAAAACCGTCATACTTGCCAGCCATAATAAAGAGGATATAGAGGTTTTGTGTGATACGGTATATGAGATGGAACATGGAAGACTGGTATAATGGAATATGCCGCGCGTAGCTCACCATAAGTGACATTTCCCAATACATCGGTTCTGTATTTTTGCACTTATAAAAGACACCGGGCAAAATGAAATATGTGATTGCCACACCGGGCATTTCGATTATTATTTAACTATTTAGGTATGAGACAGTTTGCAAAATGTGGCGGCGTTTGTTATAATAAGTCAATTCGCGAAGTGTGGCAGCGTTTGTTACAATAAGCCGGTTGGCGAAGCGTGACGGCGTTTGCTGGGCTGAATAAAATAGGAAAATTTGTGCAGGTGGATTTGTGCTTGCACCCGGAATTACGGGTGGAGCGGGAATGGAGGATTTTGATGGGGAAAAAGAAAATTATGAGAAATATATTGATCGTACTGGCGGGGATCGCGACCCTATGCATTTATTATTATATCACGATTCCGGCAATCAATATTCATTCTACGGGAACCTGGGGGGCAATGCTGTTGCTGATCGTTGTTCTGCTTCTGGCTTCTGTGTTTAAGCAGTTGAAAGGAGGCAGGCAGACAAATGTGGAAGGAGTGCCGGTCTTCCGGTTTAGCCTGAAGGAAAGCAGTCTGCTTACCAAGATACTTGTAATTGTGCTTGCCGCGTTGTGTATCGTGTATGTAGCCGGTTCCCTTTTGTCATCCCCCTTTTTTAATGCGGCCAAATACCAGAAACTGCTTACGGCCAGTGAGAGAGAGTTTACCGATGACATCAGGGAAGCGGATTATAAGACGATTCCTTTGCTGGACAAGGATTCGGCTTCCCTTTTGGGAAACAGGAAAATGGGCAGTATGGTGGACATGGTTTCCCAGTTTGAGGTATCGGGTGATTATACACAGATAAATTACAGGGGCAAGCCTGTGCGTGTGACGCCCCTGACCTATGCAAGTCCTATCAAGTGGCTGACCAACCAGAAAAACGGCATACCGGCATATATTCTTATTGACATGACGACCCAGAATACGGAATGTGTGAAGCTGGAGGAGGGTATCCGCTATTCAAAAGGAGAATATTTTAACAGGAATCTGTACAGGCATCTGCGCTTTAAATTTCCTACCTACATTTTTGATGACCAGATCTTCTTTGAGATAGACGAGGAAGGGACACCTTACTGGGTGTGCCCGGTCAAGAAGTTTAATATCGGGCTTTTTGGCGGGCAGACGGTAGGGAGAGTGGTGCTGTGCAATGCCCAGACCGGGGAGTGCATTGATTATCCGGTGGAGGATGTGCCTGCCTGGGTTGACAAGGTTTACTCTGCGGAACTGCTGATAAATCTTTATGATTATTCGGGAATTTTAAAGCATGGATTCTGGAACTCTGTTCTGGGACAGAAGGACTGTCTCCAGTCTACCAACGGTTATAATTATATTGCGCTGGAGGATGATGTATGGGTGTACACAGGGGTCACCAGCGTCAGCGGCGACCAGTCCAATGTAGGATTTGTGCTGATGAACCAGAGAACCATGGAGACACGTTCTTACAAGGTGGAGGGAGCCATTGAAGATTCGGCCATGTCCTCTGCGGAAGGCCAGGTCCAGAACCTTGGCTACCGGGCAACCTTCCCCCTGCTTTTAAATATTGCAGATGAACCGACTTATTTTATGGCCCTTAAGGACGGTGGCGGTCTGGTAAAGAAATATGCCATGGTGAATGTCCAGAAATACCAGTGGGTGGCAATCGGGGACACTGTGCAGGAATGTGAGCGCAATTATACAGAACTTTTAAATACCAACGGTATTGTGAGCACTTCCATTGACCAGAAGACCGTTACAGGCAAAATCGAAAGTATTTCTCCTGTGGTACTGGAAGGAAACACCCATTATTATGTCTGTCTGGAGAATCAGAGCGATATTTTTGACATCAATATGACGGATGCCTCCCTGATAAAAATTGTCAGATTCCAGATTGGGGACACGATCACGCTGGAGTATCAGGAGGGATATGGATTAAATGAGGTAAAAGCCCTCAAACCTTGACATTTTTGCATAATATAGGTAAAATTATTCTGGTTTGAGAGCCACAGATGAGAAGCTTGCCGCTTCGGAATGGAGGAAACAATGGCAGTACCATATAATCACAGAGAAGTAGAAGCAAAATGGCAGGGGATTTGGGACGACGAGAAAGCGTTTAAGACCTCTGACGATTTTTCAAAACCTAAATATTATGCACTGGTGGAATTCCCTTATCCTTCGGGGCAGGGGCTCCATGTGGGGCATCCAAGGCCGTACACGGCGCTGGATATCGTTGCAAGGAAAAGAAGGATGCAGGGATACAATGTGCTTTATCCCATGGGCTGGGATGCTTTCGGCCTTCCCACGGAAAACTATGCCATCAATAATCATATACATCCGAAGATCGTGACAAAGAATAATGTGGAGCGGTTCAAGGGGCAGCTCCATGCCCTTGGGTATTCCTTTGACTGGGACAGGGAAGTGAACACCACAGATGTAAATTACTATAAATGGACCCAGTGGATTTTCTTAAAACTTTTCAACGCAGGGCTGGCTTACAAAGCAGAAATGCCGATCAACTGGTGTACCTCCTGCAAAGTGGGGCTTGCCAATGAAGAAGTGGTAAACGGTGTGTGTGAGCGGTGTGGTTCCGAAGTGGTCCGCAAGGTCAAGAGCCAGTGGATGCTCAAGATCACTGAGTATGCGGATAAGCTCTTGGAAGGGCTTAAGAACGTGGACTATGTGGAGCGTGTGAAGGTTTCCCAGAAGAACTGGATCGGTAAATCCACCGGAGCGGAAGTGGACTTTATTTTAAAGGATAAAGAGGATAAAATGACGGTCTACACCACAAGGCCGGATACGCTCTTTGGCGTTACCTACATGGTTATGAGTCCGGAACATCCTTTTATAGATAAGTATAAAGAAGACATCAAAAACTGGGACGAAGTGGTGGCATACAGAGAGATGGCCTCCAGAAAATCAGATTTTGAGCGTACGGAGCTGGCAAAAGATAAGACCGGTGTTATGCTGGATGGTTTGACGGCGGTAAATCCTGTAAACGGTAAAGAGATTCCGGTATGGATTTCCGATTATGTATTGATGTCCTACGGAACAGGGGCGATTATGGCAGTGCCTGCCCATGACGAAAGGGACTGGGAATTTGCCAAGAAGTTCCATATGCCTATTATCGAAGTGGTGGCTGGAAGTCCTGTGGATGTAAATGAAGCAGTGTTTACAGACGTGGCAACGGGGACTCTTGTAAATTCAGAGTTTTTGAACGGCCTTTCCGTTGGGGAGGCAAAAGAAAAAATTATCCAGTTCTTGGCGGATAAAGGAATCGGCCACAAAAAGACAAACTTTAAACTCCGTGACTGGGTATTTTCCAGACAGCGTTACTGGGGGGAGCCAATTCCCATTGTTAAATGTGAAAAGTGTGGATTTGTGCCTATCCCGGAAAGCGAACTCCCTTTAGAGCTCCCGGAGGTGGAAAGCTATATGCCCACCGATAACGGCGAGTCCCCTCTGGCCCATATGACAGACTGGGTAAAGACAACCTGTCCGAAATGCGGCGGCCCAGCAGAGCGTGAAACAGATACTATGCCCCAGTGGGCAGGATCTTCTTGGTATTTCTTAAGATATACGGATCCTACGAACGATAAGGAACTGGCAAGTAAGGAAGCCCTTGATTACTGGATGCCTGTAGACTGGTATAACGGCGGCATGGAGCACACCACACTGCATCTGCTTTATTCCCGGTTCTGGCACAGATTTCTTTATGATGAAAAAGTGGTGCCCTGTCCGGAGCCTTATTTAAAGAGAACTTCCCATGGAATGATCCTGGGTTCTAATGGGGAGAAGATGAGCAAGTCAAGGGGAAATGTGGTGAACCCGGACGATATCGTAAGGGATTATGGCGCAGATACCCTGCGTACTTACGAAATGTTTATCGGTGCATTTGATTTAAGCGCAAGCTGGAGTGAGGATGGCGTAAAAGGATGCCGCAGGTTCCTTGAACGTGTGTGGAAACTGCAGGATATTCTAACAGAAGGCGATGGTTATTCACAAGATCTGGAAATCAGGATGCATCAGACGATCAAGAAGGTCAGTAACGATTTTGAAAATCTGAAATATAATACGGCGATTGCCGCAATGATGGCCCTGATCAATGATTTTTATAAGAAAAATGCGCTCACCAGAGGAGAATTCAAAACCCTCCTTACCCTCCTTAACCCGGTGGCACCCCACATTACGGAGGAACTGTGGCAGGCTGTGGGATTTGAAGGCCGCATTTACCAGTCAGAGTGGCCGGAATTTGACGAGGCAAAAACGATAGAATCTACCATTGAGATTGCAGTCCAGATCAACGGAAAAACCAAGGCAACCCTTGCAATTGGCCGGAACGAAGAAAAAGATACCGTGATTGCCAGGGCGAAAGAAGTTATTTCCGATAAACTGACCGGAAACCTGGTCAAAGAAATCTATGTACCGGGCAGGATCGTAAATATTGTTATGAAATAGAATGGAAACGGCCAGTATATAGAATTTCATGCCGCCGCTCTTTGCAGGGCGGCTGGCAGCATAAAGAGGATGACATGGTGTAAGCGCAAGAATCGGCTTCCTGTCATCCTCTTGTTACAATAAGCCGGTTTGCAAAGCGTGACGGCCAGTTTATCTGCGCGAGCGCATTGCCATGACTTTCTCAATTTTGGAAAGTTCATCCGGGGAAGCGTGTTTTCTAAGCACAGTTACAATGGCATCGATTTCTTCGTCAGAAAAGGATACCTTTTTTTCCTGTCCGCGTTTGGCTACAGCCATAAGAAAAGGAAGCATCTGCTCTTTTTTCAGGCTGCTGCTTTCAAAGACAAGTGCCTGTAGAAAATCAAGCTTATAAGGGTCAATATTTTTCAGGGATTCGTCCTTCATCCAATCATTCTGCATTTTTTACCTCTCTACTACAAACTTTGTTTTTCGCTTCTGCCATTTTCAAACATCTCATACATCTGCCGCTGTTCGGGTGTGAGCATATTCATCAGCATATTCATCACATCGAAACCGCTGCCGGGCCCGCCGCCAGTGGAGGAGGCGCAGCCGTCGTTTCCGGTAGCACTGCCATCGGCCGAAAAGTCCTGGCCTTCGGAAAAATTATTCATAAAGGAAGCCATATCCGGCATAAAATCCTTCATCATATCCATGGTCTGTGACATTTCCTTATACATCTCCATGCTCTGGAAAACACTGCGGAGCTGTTCGATTTGTTTCTTTTCATTTTCAGTACAGAAAGGAAGTAATTCTGTACACATTTTAAAGATATCTGCCTGATTTTCCCGCTCAACACAGCCGCAGAGAGGATAGGGATGTTTTTTAAAGTACGAAATCGTATAGTTCAGTTCCAGAAATTTAATATATATAGCCATGGATTTCTGGGTCTGATTATCCATATAAGGCAGTATGACCTTAAGCATTTGTATATGATTGGTGCAAAAGAGAGTGTCAAATGCAATTACTTTACTATGCTCATTTGAATCCATAACTGCTCCTTCCCACCTGTTTTAATATATTATGATATGAATTCAGTCCGTATGCAGAAAAGTAGGCTCTTTTCAGAGCCTACTCTTCAGACATGATGAAAAGAATTGTCCGGTTACAGGATTAGCATCCGCATCCGCAGCCACAGCTTGAGCCGCTGCCGTTACCGCAGAAGCACAGTAAAAGGAGAATCCAGATGATGCTGTCGCATCCACATCCATTATCGGAACCAAAGTTAAATCCGCTGCCGCCGCATCCGCCACAGCAGGAAAGTAAAAGGATAATCCAGATAATAGAATTGCATCCACATCCATTATTAGCGGTAGTTGTGCCGCATCCACATCCAGTAGCTGTTAAATCACTCATGATTAAGCCTCCAAAAGGTTTTTGTTTTATGGTTTATCATATGTGCACGGCTTGTATGTGTTACTATGTATTTTTTTAAAGTTGGTTAATAAATATAAAATGAGAAGCCGTGATGTGGTGAAAGCAGTCTGCCATGGAACCCAATATATGATAATTGGAGTGGAAGGGCAGGATAAGGTGCATCCGGCCATGCCCCTGCGCTGTCTGGAATATGATGTGCGCCAGTATATCCGGCAGTTTCGTGATCTTACAGTTAAAAACAGGGAGGAAGACCGTCGGCAAGGCAGGGAGGAAATAAGGAAAGGCAGTTGGCACCTGCGGAATACCTGTTAGGCATGAGACTACAGGATAAACCAAATCCCGTAATAACAATAGTGTTTTATCATGGAGAACTGCCTTGCAGCGGTTGCCATAGCCTGTATGATATGTTAGACTTTAATAAAGAAAATAAGAAGTTTGTCCCGTCTTCCGTTGAAGTACTAGGAAAATTCCGTAGTTTCTGATTCGCCCTTTCTTATCATTCGCTTCAATCTTTAATAAGGAGGGCAATTATGGCATATTTTTTAAGACAGGAGAAGAAGAAAAAAGGAACCTATTTGCAGATGTATGATTCCTATTGGGATAAAGAAAAGAAAGAATCCCGCACAAAAAGTATCATGGCCTTTGGCTATGTAGAGGAGCTTATTTCTGATGAACTCCCTGATCCTGTTGCTTACTTTAAAGATTTTGTTGCGAAAAAAGTGAAATTGAACTGATAAGCAAGGTGGCGGCACAAAATGAAAACATGATATTGGACTTTCTAAATAATTACCCACAGGAATTGAAATGGGTTAATATCTATTTCTTTGATTTTACAAAAGATGGGGAAATGGAAATTGTATTGTCAACGAATCATGAAGGGTTATCACAGCCTGTAATGAAAATAGGGGGGCTGGCTCCACTACTGTTTTAGCTTCTTATCTTGATTTATAATAGTTTCAGGCAGGATTAAGTTTGGACGCACCTTGGAGGATCTGCACCCCGTTTGTCAACGTAAATGTTTTGCCCTTGAGCACAGCATATTGTCGCGCCTTTTATGGATAGCACGAGTAGCAAAGTCCGTATCACCTCGGGCAAATCTCCTGCCCATTCTATTGCAAAGGAGATGCTCTGTATGAAAGACCTTCTGGAAATTTCCTGCGGGCTGGATGTCCACAAAGATAAAATTGTTGCCTGTATCCTGACTGGTCCTTTGGGTAAGCCGACAAACTCTGAAATCCGGGAGTTTACCACATTAATCCCGGATATGATTGCTTTACGGGACTGGATCGTTTCTCAAAACTGCCATCATGTCGCTATGGAAAGCACAGGTATTTACTGGATGCCTATTTACGAAATACTGGAAGAAGCATTTGGCGGTGATATTACCTTGCTGGTTGTAAACGCACGCCATATGAAGAATGTCCCTGGCAAGAAAACAGACATGCGGGATTCGGAATGGATTTCCACCCTGTTACGTGCCGGGCTTTTGAATGGCAGCTTTATTCCCGAAAAAAGAATCCGGGAGTTCCGTGACTTAAATCGTTACCGTAAAAGTGTCATCCGTGATATCACATCCCAGAAAAACAGAGTTGAGAAGTTCCTGCAAAGCTCTGGCTTTCGCCTTTCCTCTTTTATTTCTGATATTTTTGGCGCTTCCGGCAGGAACATCATCCGGCATCTCACTGAGCATGGACAGATTGATCGGTCTGCTTTGGATTCCTGCTTAAAAACAAAGACAAGAAACCGTATAGATGAAATCCTCATGTCCGTAAATGGAACCCTGTCAGAACATCAAAAAGCCTTCCTGAAGATTCTTATGGACCATTATGACTCCTTAAAAGAACATCTTGCTGAAATCGAAAAGAGTCTTGAGGCGGACATGGCCCCATTTGCTTTGCAGGTGGAGCAGTTAAGCAGCATTTATGGAATCAGCACAACGGCTTCCTGCGCAATCATTGCTGAAATCGGCATTGATATGAAACCGTTCAAAACTGCGGAGCATATCTGTTCATGGGCAGGCCTGTGCCCCGGCAATAATGAAAGCGCCGGGAAACGGAAAAGCACATCTGTCACGAAAGGCAATCCTTACATAAAAAGTATGCTTTGTGAAATTGCCTGGGTAATCGCTGGGAAACGCAATACCTATCTGTCCGCCTGGTATTGGAGAATCAAACAGAAGAAAGGGGCTAAAAAAGCTATTATTGCCCTTGCAAGAAAACTTCTTGTAATTATTTACACCATGCTAAAGCAA
>Ga0224741_10187_pt1 | contig 11488 bp, 8 predicted proteins | sample LIM_E_Water_Pos_FD_161629 | JGI IMG/M metagenome (GOLD analysis project Ga0224741, IMG submission 161629) | Enriched cells from gastrointestinal tract of the lab mouse from Pacific Northwest National Laboratory (PNNL), Richland, Washington... | ecosystem: Host-associated > Mammals > Digestive... | reverse complement strand
TTATCTTCATAAAACTACAAGTGAAGCAGACGCACGCACCTTTATTCAAGCGATAAAGAAGCAACATCCTAATGCGACACATCACTGTTATGCATATGTAATTGGCGAACATAATGAAATGCAAAGAAACAATGACGATGGCGAACCAGGTGGTACTGCCGGCATGCCAATGATGGAGTGCTTGCTTCGTAAAGAAATGCAGGATATTGCCGCCGTGACTGTTCGATATTTTGGAGGAATCAAACTAGGCGCAGGCGGATTGATTCGCGCATACGCTCACAGTGTTTCGCAAGCGCTTAGCCAAGCAGTGTTGACAAAAAAAGTGCACATGAAGAAATGCTCACTCTCTTTTTCTTACGATTTGATTGGAAAAATGGATCATTTCTTTCGCAGTGAACACATGGAAATCTTGGATAAATCATATGAAGACATGGTCACCTACGTGTTTGTTTGTAAAGATATTCCGTTTCAAGCATTGTCAGAAATCAGTTCTGGCAGCTATCTTCCGGAGTTCATGGAAGAAATCATCATTGATTCTGAAATTTAAGTTCCATCATCCATTCCCCTTTCTTGTTCTACAACATTGATAAAACTAGCGTATGCTTTGGCTCATTTGATGTTTGTCCCTGCGGCCGCCTGTTGTATTTGCAAATCAATAACACGATTCCCAACCACAAATACAACACAATCTAACCGTGCTGCATGATGAGAAAATGATAAATATCTGCTTGCATCCTGAATCGAGATCCACGCAAATTTAGTTCCATCACCTTACTTATTACAAATGAAAAAAACTTCAATTTTTTTTCATTTATGTTATAATATCCGCATGACAAAATTTAAGCTAAATTTACTTATATACTTCGCTGTCATATCAGCGGGATCATTACTTATATCCAACTTAGCTGCGGTAAAGCTTTGGGATTTTTTTGGCATCGCCGTTGACGGCGGCGTGGTATTATTTCCAATCACCTATATCGTTGGTGATTTGATTATTGAATTTTATGGAAAGCGTATCGCCAAAACGATAATCTATGCAGGATTTCTTATTAATGTTATCGCTGTTTTGGTCTTTTACATTGTCATTGCATTTCCTGTCTATAACGGCTGGATCCTGCAAAATGCATATGCGACTGTCCTCGGATTTACACCGCGTATTATTTTTGGTTCCTTGATTGCCTTTGTATGTTCCAATCTATTCAATAATTTCATGTTTACCAAATTAAAAAACAAAAGTGGTGTTTTTCAAGAAAGTTTTATTGCGCGCGCAATTGGATCTTCTGCATTTGCGCATATCATTGATTCCGCTATCTTTGAAACAATCGCATTCCTTGGCGTTCTTTCTTTTCATGAATTTATAGTGCAAGCATTATTTGCGTATCTTCTTGGTCTGGGATTTGAAATCTTATTTTCTCCTTTGGAAGCAATGATCGCAAAAAAACTGAAAAGAAAATGTATTGATTACAAAAACAACAACCGGTTTTATTTTGAAATCAACAAAAAAATTCCAGGCAAACTAGGGCGTGCCGGAATCATTCATACTCCACATGGCGATATTAAAACGCCTGCTTTTCTCAGCGTTGGCACAAAAGGAGAAGTTCGTTTTGTTTCCATGCAGGAACTAAAAGATATTTCCGCACAGGCAATGTTGAGCAACGGCTATCACCTGCGTAATCTTTCCAAAGAAATCGCAAAACAAGGCGGACTTGCGGCCTGGTCCGGATGGGATGGGCCGACCGTGACCGATTCCGGCGGCTTTCAGGTCATGTCTCTTGGTTCCGGATTGGGAAAAGTTGTCAGTATGGATCGTGAAAAAGAGATTATGAATACCGATCCTAAAGATCGACTGGCTCATGTAAGTGAGGAAGGTGTACATTTTCATGATCCGTTTACTGATCAAGATGATTTTATCGGTCCCGAAGAAAGTATGCAGATACAATGTCGAATAGGCGCAGATATACATATGGCTTATGATGAATTGACATCGCTGGCAGATAGTTATGAATACAATGTGGAAGCGCTGAAAAGAACAGAGCGATGGGCGCTGCGTAGTTTGAACGAACATAAAAAACATTGTGACAAGTTAGGTTATCATCAGTCGCTGTACGGTGTTTTACAAGGCGGCAGATGGGAGGATTTACGTCGTTCCACTGCGAAAAAATTTGCGAAAATGGATTTTGACGGATATGGTCTTGGCGGCGCATTTTTAAAAGAGAATTTAGGTGAAATTCTACGCTGGTGCTGTGAAGAACTGCCAGAGCATAAACCACGGCATTTGCTTGGCTTATCACATCCGGATGATATTTTGATCGGTGTAGAAACCGGAGCGGATACCTTTGACTGTGTGGCGCCAACTAGAGAAGCACGACATGGCAAACTATATACAAAATACGGAACGTTTAATTTATCAAATTCTAAATTCACAGACAGTTCTGATCTATTAGACGAAAATTGCGACTGTCCAACATGTAGAGGCGGATGGACACGCGGTCAATTACGCGCCATGATGAAATCACAGGACAATAATCAAAAACAAACATATTATACATTGGCTTCTATGCATAATCTTCGTTTCATCATTCGTTTAACCGAAGAAGCAAGAGAAGCAATCATCAATGGATCGTTTGATTCCTATAAAAAAGAATTTCTAAAGAACTATTATCAAAAAGAAGGCAAATGTTAAAAAATCCTGTTTTTTCAGGATTTTTTATTTCTCTATTTGATAGAGTAAAATTGTTTTTAATTTATCGAAAGAAGCACGCATCACATTATTCAGATAAATTTATTTATGCGTGTTTGGTTTTCGTTTCCATCCATTTTCTTCCTTATATGCATCCATAACCTCAAACGTTTTTTTCATCATCATAAGCACCAACATGTAACATTTCAAGACAATCCCCTTCCTCCATTTCTTGAAAAAGGATTGATGAAACATATGGGTTCAATTTCTTGTTTTTCACTTTTTCTATCGCTTCTTTCACCATTGCTTTTGTAATCGAATGTAGCTGTGCAATCATAATTGTATATTACAGCTTTTCTTTGTAAAATGTTGCGTCATACTAACCCCAAATACCTTCTAACCGATACACGCTGTAATCATTGATTTCATGATCTGAATTCTGTATATGCTCTGACTTAAACTTCATTTATATCGCATAAGCAACCGAAAACAATGCGTTGACTTTTATGAAGATAGCTTCATCATTTGAATTTCCTTTGCCTTTTAACGTGAGAACACAGCATTTGCGCATATGTATCATCCTTGGCTTTTGATTTGTACCATACCATTCTTTCTCTTGTTTCTTCCAATCATATTTCATATTCAATCACCTTTTATAGATATTATATCAATACGATACGGACACCCTCTGTCATAATTTAAAAGTACTAACAGCATATAAGAAAAGATATCAAAAATTACGAACGGTAATTTTCAATATCCTAATGCTCTTTACTTTTTCGTAATTGTTTTTGCAGCCGCCTTTGGTTTGCGCTTCTTCACTTCCAACATCAAACCTCCAAAGGATGGCACATCCACACAAATACTTTGATCCATACAGTTTGAAACAACCTTTTCAGATTTAATCTTTTTCTTTGTTTCTGTAAGATTTCCGCCCCAAGTATCTTGTTGCGTATTGATGATTTCTGTATACGTCCCTGCGGTTTCAACACCAAAACGATGATGTTCATATGTATTTGGTGAAAAGTTTAAAATCACAACAAATTCTTTATTTTCGCACTTTCTAATATAGCTGAATAAATTTTCATCCGCATTATCCGCATCAATCCAGCGAAAACTATTCCAGTCATAATCATTCTCATATAAAGCCGGCTCTTTCTTATACAGTTCTCCCAGTTTTGCGAAAAAATGATGGAATGCATCATGAATCGGATAGCTTAACAAGAACCAATCATTTTCTTTTGTTTCATCCCATTCTCTAAAATGTGCAAGTTCATTTCCCATAAAATTCAGCTTTTTACCTGGATGGGTGAACATGTATAAATACAAAGTACGTAGCTGCATAAATTTCTGTTCATAAGTCCCCCATATTTTATCGATGATCGTCTTTTTTCCATGTACGACTTCATCATGAGAGAACTCTGTCATAAAGCGTTCCGAATAGAAATAGGCCATGGAAAACGTTATCTGGTTGTGATGCCATTTACGATAAATTGGATCTTTTTCTAAATACTTCAGCGTATCATTCATCCAGCCCAAATCCCATTTATAATCAAATCCAAGTCCATTATCCAATGTAGATTTTGTGACATTAGGAAAATCTGAAGAGTCCTCAGCGATCAACATAACGCCTTGAAAATCATGTGACAAATTGTAATTCAAACGACGAATGAAATCCAAAGCTCCCTGATTCTCGCCCAAATCTTTGTTTCCATGCCAATGAATGATATTACTTATGGCATCCATACGCAGTCCATCAATATGATATTTATCCAGCCAGAATGCCGCAGCGGACATTAAGAATGAGCGAACTTCTTCCTTCCATAAATTAAAATTGGCAGTACCCCATTGTGAATCCGCATCATGTGCTTTCTCATACTCATACAAAGGCGTACCATCAAAATAAGATAAAGAGAAGTCATCACGTACAAAATGCACGGGTACAAAATCCATGATCACGCCAAAGCCTGCCTTGTGTAGTTCATTGATTAAATAAGCAAGATCTTCACAGCTTCCGTATCTGGAAGTTACAGAAAAATAACCAGAACACTGATATCCCCATGAACCATCGAAAGGATATTCGCACAATGGCATAAATTCCACATGCGTAAATTTCATATCCTTTAAATATTTTATGAGTTCTTTGGCAATTTGTCGATAATTAACCCATTCGACATCACTATCTTTGCGCCAAGAGCCCAAATGCATTTCATAAATATTTACCGGACGATCAAAATTCTTGGTTCTTGTTTCCATCCATTTCTGATCACTCCAAAGTGTAAAATCTACATCTGTCACTATTGATGCCGTATTTGGACGCAGTTCACTGTGAAATGCATAAGGATCCATTTTATCCACTACACGCCCGGTTGCCTGTGTCACACGATACTTATACATGTCACCTGCCTTTGCATTTGGCACAAAAACAGACCATATGCCTTTTTCATCCATACGTTTCATTTCGCATCCGATACAAGACCAATCATTAAAAGAACCAATGACTTGTATCTGTAATGCATGTGGCGCATATGTAGTGAAACGCACCCCTTGTTTTCCTCTCTCTTTACCAATATGTGCACCAAAGATTTCATATGCATTTAAGCAATGTCCCTGATAATAATTTTCTGTGTTTTTCAACATAAGAGTGAAACCTCCTTCTCTTTCCACTCTCTATTTTACCCTATTTTCATTTAAATTCCTATAGTATTTTATATATTTATAAAGATTTTGTAATAGCTTACAAATTTTTTCGAGCACTTACATGAAATGTTCGATTCACCTATCGTTATGGTTTGAAACACAAATATTTAGAGTCCCAAAAGAGTGGGTTCTTCCTCTTTATTCATTGCGTCTGCCAAAATGCGTACCGCTTGAATAAACTGCGACTGCCGATCTGCTGGAACAAGATTTGCGATCAATAACAACTCTTTTTCCATGTCAGATGTTTCAACCATTGATCTGTTAGATTTTTCTGAAGAATAGCCACTATGAATATCCATATCAAGATATTTCATCATCGCATACAATTCATTAAAACTTAAACGAATTTCTTCATTCATGATTCTGTTCAATAATTCGACCTCCATCTGTAATGCCGCTGCCAGTTCCTCACTTGTTACACCTTTCTTCTCCATCGCCTTTTTAACTTTGATTAGCCATAGATGCTCCATAAATCATTCCTCCCTTTCTATATGTTGATACTACCAAAGATTTTAAAATATGTAAACAAAGAATGCAGAATTTTTACAAATTTTGTGAATTGTGATTTTTGTATTCTGTTTGTTAATCTTTTTTAGTAATGTTTTCATATAAAAAGTTATGATTTATTTTTGCCTGCAGTATATATGAGCGATGGATTTCAGAAAAAAAGATACTCCTTTTTATCAGAAATATCTTTGATAATTGAAATATTATATGCCTTTGATTTGATGGAACGCATGTTGCGCTGCAATCGCCCCATCACTTACCGCAGTGACCACTTGTCGAAGTGGCTTGACTCTAACATCTCCGGCGCCATAAATTCCTTTACAAGCTGTTTCACAGTTTTCATCGACAATCATATAACCATGCGTATCCAATACCGGAAGATTTGTTAGAAACTGTGTACAAGGATCCAACCCAATATATGGAAAGATGCCTGCACATTCTTTTTTCATTGTTTCTTTTGTCAGGACGTTTTGAAGTTCAATACCCGAAACCTTTCCCTCGCTATCGAATATTTGAATTGGCACATGATGAGCAATGACTTCAATTTTATCGTTTTCCTTGATACGCTGTTGCAAAATCATATCAGCACGAAATTGATCACGCCGTATGACGATGGAAACTTTTTTCGCAAACTGTGTTAAGTATTCTGCTTCTTCCAATGCAGAATTTCCGCCGCCGATTACAACGATTTCTTTCTCTTTGAAAAACGCACCATCACAAACTGCGCAATACGAAACACCACGTCCAACATTTTCGATCTCACCCGGAATTTTCAACATACGCTCTTGCGTTCCGCTAGCCACTATCACTGCGCGTGCTTCATAGAGAGTCCCATCTTCCAGAACGATCTGTTTATATGGCTCTTTGTCTTTGATTTCTGTAACGTTACCATATACATACTCACTTCCAAACGCTGTGGAATGTTCAAACATTTCACTTGCCAGTTGCATGCCTTTGGTGCTTTTGATGCCAGGCCAGTTCGATATTTCCGCTGTCTTGATCAATTTGCCGCCAGGTGCCCCCATTTCCAACATCGCCGTTTTCAAACCTGCACGACTTGCATATATCGACGCACTCATCCCGGCAGGACCGGCGCCTACAATGATTAAATCATATTGTCGCTCCATTCGCGATCCTCCTTCATCAAATCCATTAACTCGCGCATATTGTGAATGATTTTGCATGGTTTTTCTGCCGCAAGCTTCTTTTCTCTTTTTGGATCAAAGGCAGCTGCGACGGAATATGCGCCCATACGCTTACAAGCAACGATATCACTTGCGCTATCTCCAACATATACAACATCATCATGATTATGATACAGCTTTTGACATGCCATAAGCAAACCTTCCGGATTTGGCTTGGGCTTTTCAAAATCATCCGCACCAATGATAACATCAAAATAAGATGTTAGACCACACTTATCCAACCCCATCTCAATTGTATGCTTTACTTTATTGGATACAACCGCAATCGGAAAGCCCTCATCTTTCAAATATTGAAGCGTTTCTTTTACGCCGTCAATCTCTTTCACATAATCATTATGATACTTATGATTGTGCGCACGGTAATATGCGATAATTTCCTCAACTTGATCTGCTTTGAAATATCGTAAAAAACTATCTTTCAGCGTTGGTCCTAAAAATGACGCCAGTTCATCCTCACTTAAATTATGCTCAGGCTTGTATTTTTTGAATACATGACGAAACGATGCATAAATCAAATCCTTTGTATCTACAAGCGTGCCATCCAAATCAAATAACACAACCGGTTTTTGCCGTTGAAATGGCCATTTGTTTTTGAATACTTTGTTCCAAACACCTAGAATACCCAAAACACCAATCACAATACCAATTAATGATATAACCTGTGCCATTTTTAATGATCCCAACATCAGCGCATCCGTTCTCATGGATTCAATCCAAATGCGGACAACACCGTACCAACAAAGATACGCAAAAGCCAAATCGCCGCGTTTTTTCCTGCCGTAACGTTTATAAACAAAACGAATCAGAACCCATCCGACTAAATTAGCCATACTTTCATATAGAAATGTCGGTTCACGATATTCTCCGGATATATACATTTGATCTTTGATAAATGTTGGAAAATGCTCATAATATGCCTCGCTGACAACACCGCCAAATGCTTCCTGATTCATAAAATTTCCCCATCTGCCAATTGCCTGTGCCAACAATATATTGGGAAAAATTGCATCCATAATACGTAATCCGTCTACGGCATGTTTGCTGAAATACCAAAGTCCAAAGAGTATCGACGCAATCAAACCACCGTGAATCGCCAGTCCGCCTTCCCATATATAAAACACACGAATCGGATCTGACACATAGAATTCCCATTCAAACAGACAATAATATATTCTTGCACCAACAATGCCAATTGGCAACATATAGAAAAAGAAATCCTCAAACAGTTTTGTCTGATATCCCCATTTCTTTAAAGTTTTGATACTGCAAACATATGCCAGAACAGCACCACTTAATATAAACACCGCATACCATGTCACAGATATCGATCCAAATGACAATACCGTTTTAAAATCAGGAAACAATTTCATACGCTCTCTCCCTTGCCCTTCTTATTCTTTATTCTGTTCGATATAATCCAAAACTCTTTGCTCAAACTCTTTGGCACTGTCCAATCCCATTTCACTTTGCACATAATTATTCACCGCAGATTCAATGATGACAGCCATGGAACGTCCTTCACGAACGGGGATAATGATTTTTGGAATATCGACACCCAATATGCTTTCATATTTTTTTTCTTCAATGCCTACTCGATCGTAATCCGCATTATCCTGCCATTTTTCTAAACAAATTTCTAATGAAACTTCCACCTTGGGAATTACAGAAGATATACCAAACATGCGTTGCACATTGATGATACCAACACCGCGTAGTTCCAACATTCCTCTTAATAGCTCCGGCGCCTTGCCTATTATCTTATTGTGGATGCGAAAACAATCCACGCGATCATCTGCTACAAGCATATGTCCACGTTTGATCAATTCCAGTGCAATTTCTGATTTTCCCATTCCACTTTCTCCGCGAATCAATACGCCTTTTCCATAAATGCTTAACAGACCTCCATGGATACAGTCGCTATCTGCTAGTTTTTCATCCAAAAACGCTACGACATCAACAATCAATCGTGATGTTTGTGAAGAATGCAAAAAAATCGGAAAGTTTTTTCGTTTTGCGATTCGCTTTAATATGATCGGACATTCATGATTTTTAGATATAATGATAGCGGGTGTTTTTGAATCTGTAATGAAATGAAACGATTTTCGCTGCTTATAGTCACTCATTGTCTGAATATATGCCATTTCCTTATCACCCAAGATGACCAGCCGTTTGGCTTGTGAATGATCAAAATAACCTGCCAATTCCAAACCGGGGCGATTGGTATCCGCAATTTCAATGGGTCGATTCAAACTTAAATCATTACCGGTAATTTGTTCAAAATTGAAGTATTCGCTTAAACAGCGAACAGTGATAGATGTCTTTTCTTGCATAAGCTTACCTTCTTACCATGAGTTTTTTCAAATACTGTCCGGTATAGCTTGTTTCCACTTCACAGATTTCCTCTGGTGTACCCTGTGCCATCAGCGTTCCGCCTTCATCGCCGCCTTCCGGACCCAAATCAATAATATGATCTGCACATTTGATAACGTCCAAATTATGTTCAATCACCAACACCGTATCGCCATTATCTACAATGCGCTGAAGCACTTCCAGCAGTTTTTTCACATCATGGGAGTGAAGACCGGTGGTTGGTTCATCCAGTACAAATAATGTTTTTCCGGTTGCTTTTCGTTGTAATTCACTTGCGAGTTTCACACGCTGCGCCTCACCGCCTGATAAAGTTGTCGCACTTTGTCCCAATTTGATATATCCCAATCCAACATCTTTCAATGTTTGTAACTTATGTTTGATCTTAGAGACATTGGAGAAAAATTCAATGGATTCTTCCACACTCATATCCAATACATCATAAATATTCTTTCCTTTATAGGTCACTTGAAGCGTTTCTTCATTATAACGTTTTCCACCGCATTCCTCACAAGGCACATAGACATCCGGTAAGAAATGCATCGAAATTCGCAGGATGCCATCGCCTTGACATGCTTCACAGCGTCCTCCACGAACGTTAAAAGAGAATCTGCCTTTTTCATAACCGCGCATTTTTGCATCCGGTGTCTGCGCAAACAAATCGCGTATATCGTCAAATACACCTGTGTAAGTGGCAGGATTGGATCGCGGTGTTCTGCCGATCGGATCTTGTGAAATATCGATAATCTTATCAATATATTTTAATCCTTTGATGGTTTTATGCTTCCCAGGCAGTATTCGCGTTCTACCCAGTTCATGCATCACACCTTTTGACAATATCTCATTTACCAGTGTGGATTTTCCACTACCGGATACACCTGTAACGACAATCAATTTTCCCAAAGGGAATGTAACATTGATATGTTTTAGATTATTTTCATGTGCATCTATCACCTGCAATTTCTTTCCATTGCCTTTTCTACGCTGTTTTGGAATTTCAATTTTCATTTTGCCGGAAAGATATTGTCCGGTTATAGAATTTTCATTGTTCATCACATCACTTGGTATACCGGCTGCGACAACATTGCCGCCATGAATTCCGGCGCCCGGTCCTATATCAATAATGTAATCACTTGCGCGCATCGTATCCTCATCATGTTCTACGACGATCAAGGAATTACCCAAATCACGCATATTTTTTAAAGTTGCGATGAGTTTATCATTATCACGTTGATGCAGCCCAATGCTTGGCTCATCCAACACATACAACACACCGCTTAAATGTGAACCGATCTGTGTTGCCAATCGTATGCGTTGTGCTTCCCCCCCAGATAGTGTTCCCGCAAGACGATCCAATGTTAAATACGTTAAGCCAACATTTTTCAAAAACATCAAACGATCTTTGATTTCTTTTAGAATTAACTTTGCGATTTCCATTTGTTGTGGTGATAAGGTCAGTTGATCCATGAACGCAATCGCCTGTTTCACCGACATTTGTGTCCATTCAAATATATTCTTTCCACCAACACGTACGGATAAAGCTTGTGGATTCAAACGTTTTCCTCCACAAGTTGGACATGGCGCTTCTGATAAAAAAGTTGCGTACCATTCTCTTGACATCTGCGAAGAGGTTTCCATATATCTACGCTCAATCAGCGTACAGATGCCTTCAATGAACTCGGTCCTTTTGGATACATTGCCCGATTTTGAATATATTTGATAGGTTATCAAATCTTTGGAGCCGTTCAGTAAATAATCCATTTCCTTTTTGGTCAGCTGCTTGATTGGCTTATCGATATCGATTTCATAATAATCGCACAACGCCTTAAATCGCTGCCATTCTAAATTTTCTTTCGCAATGATATTTTTATAATATATAATACCGCCTTGGCGAATACTTTTCTCTTTATCCGGTATCAAATAATCAATATTCACCTTTTGGGTAATTCCAAGCCCTTTACAGTGGTCACAAGCGCCAAACGGCGCATTAAATGAAAATAGACGCGGTTCCAGCCTTGGTATGGTGAAA
>Ga0224741_10186_pt1 | contig 11495 bp, 9 predicted proteins | sample LIM_E_Water_Pos_FD_161629 | JGI IMG/M metagenome (GOLD analysis project Ga0224741, IMG submission 161629) | Enriched cells from gastrointestinal tract of the lab mouse from Pacific Northwest National Laboratory (PNNL), Richland, Washington... | ecosystem: Host-associated > Mammals > Digestive... | reverse complement strand
TAAAAGAAATAATATTAGGTTCAGATTGCAAGGTTGGTGAAAATGATGTTTACCATTTGTTAGGATTTTATGGTTATGATGTTAATGATATAAATATACTTAGGTCTAAACTATCTTATAGGTGGATTTGACTTTAGAATGTGGCTCTATTTTGGCTCTAAAAATTTTGACTGGCACAAAAACGAGAGCAATTTTTAAAAAATATGGATAATAGATGCTTGAAAAATGAGAGAAAAACATCCAGTTCAAGCTATCCGCCGAGGAGTTCGAGTGATGAAATTTTTTGCACAGATTATTTTATATGGCAGGTGGTCTATGAGGTTACCTGTCATGTTTATATTGTTTCTATGAGAATAAATCGAAGATAAAAATGTTGCAAAAATTATAATAACAAATAGATAAGAGAATAAGGAGATGCGTAAAATGGAAATAAATGTTGATATTAATGTTGATTTTTTATGGGGAGATAAACATTTTATTAAAAATAAATGGGGCAATATCACTTATATTGTTGGACCAAATGGTACAGGAAAAACTATTGTTGCTGAAAAATTAAGAGAGCAATTTAAGAAAGCAAAACTTAAAGTACGTTATTTTAGTGCAGAACGATTAAATGCTTTGGCTAATAAGTGGGATAGAAATGGATATCTTCAAAATGATAATTTAAGAGATGGATTAAATATCGGAAGCTTTGCAGGTTATAAAAATAGGGCAGATGAGCTAGGGCAGAGTATAGATGCTATAATTGAATTAAGAAATAAATTAGATTTACAAATCAAAATAGAGAGTATTTTATCGGATATATTTGGTAAAACATTATCCTTTAAAGAGACAGGCGGGTATTTGAATGTAACTATGGCAGATTCGGGCAAAGTATATGATTTAAAGAAGGATGAGAGTCATGGATTAAAAGAAATTATTACGTTGTTGGCATTTTTATATGATGATGAGTATAATTGCATTATATTAGATGAGCCAGAATTAAATCTTCACCCTCAGTTTCAGCAATATATTTTACAAGAAATAAAGTCGATGGCAGGTGATCCCTTTCAAGAACAAGAGAAAAAGATGTTTGTGATTTTAACACATTCACCATATATGTTAAATATTCAAAATTCGGATGAACTCGAAAATTTAATAGTATTTCATAGGCATGAAGTACCAACATATGTTAAAGAATATGAGGATATGGATGAATATAAAAAGTCAAGATTGAATAAATTATTGTTACGAATGAATGTAAATCATAAGACACTATTTTTTGCAGATAAACCGATTTTTGTAGAAGGGTATATTGATCAGCAATTTTTTAATATATTACAATACAAACGAGAAATTCCGTTGGGTGCAGAGGGTATTTCTATAATTGATGTTGGCGGAAAAGATGAGATAGATATTATGTATAGCCTTTGTCGATTACTCAAAATAAATGCTTTTTGTATTATAGATATGGATGGCTTGTTTGAGGGTAAACTTCGACAATCAATTGATAAAATAAGTGATACGGCTACATTTATGGCAAAAAGAGGGAAAGATCCATTGATGAAGTCGATTGGAAATATGGAAACGCTTTTAGATGCAGAGGTTGGTGAGTTGTTAAAATCTAATAATGTGATACCGCACGGAGAGTTAAAAGATTTTTATGATGTATTAAAATCTCAATCTGGCGATAAATCAAGTATGATGCAAAGACGTATTATGTTTTTGGGATTACATAGAATTAAGAACGAAATAGAGCTGTTGCTTTCTGATGAAGGAAAGCGAAAGTTATTACAGATAGAAGGATTATCTAAAGACATTTTTGAGTGTTTTAATAGTGTAAATGTTTATTTTTTAGAAAAAGGTGAGATAGAAAATTATTATGTAACAGATGTAGAAAATCAATATCAAATAGCCGACAAGAAAAAAACAGATTATTATTTGCAGGAATATCAAAAAATTAATGAAATGGATAAGACAGAAATTAAAGAAAAATATAAGGATATAGTGGTTATATTAGATAAAATCTGTTCTGTTATTGATGTTAATACAGAGAAATTTGTATCTGCAAAAATAGGTGACTGGATTCATAACGTCCAAAGTGCTTTACATATGAATCCAAATATTACGCAAGAGCTTTTGAAAAATAATCCTAAAATTCATTGGGATAGTTATCAGCGAATAATTGAGCTTGTGGAATTGAGCAAAAAAGACAATGGCTTTTGTTGTAAATTTAAAATTCTTAGGGGCTTGACATCTGATAGTAAAAGAGTGTATTCTTTTGATGAAAAAACGGTTGCGGCAAATTTTAAGGTATAATATGGCAACATTTTGGCAACAGAAAATCAGTAAGTCAGAATAAATGATGTAATTGAAGTAAAAAAGGGCGTGAATTTGCACAAAACTTAAACAAATATAGTTAAAAACAACAAAGAACACGCCGAGTTCGAGTAGACAGTTAAAGTCCGCAAGGCCAGTATTTATGCTGGTTTGCGGACTTCCATTTTACAATTGCTTCTAATTTGCTTCTAAAATTAATATCTATAATTGTTAATGCTTTGTTCCATTCCATTTTCATCTGTATATTTCCACCAATTCCAACCATTAGTTGAAACGGTGTCGGGAGCACCTAAATCAATTTTTGCTTTATCAGCAGCAGTAGAGACAGAAAATTTATTTCCATTGTACAATACTTGTTGTGTTTCTATGTTATAAACTGCGGTTGCTTTTTTCTTACGATAGTTGCCCCAGATTGAAATTGTTCCAGTGTAATTAGCTATCTTCTTAACATCTATAACAAATTTGCTTTCTATCACTTCTTGTTTAGAAATAATCATTTCATTTAGTTTATTGAAAATAAGCTTGGCACGTTCTTCTACAAATGTGTCATAAAAATTTTCATATAAGCCAGAAAGAATATCAGTAGGAATCATATGATTGGATAATACCTCTGGAAACTGAGGATTATTTTTCAATATTTCATTCATATATATGTGAGGTGCTTTTTTACTAATTTTTATGTTTGTTATTTTGGGGATAAGAGTTCTGTTTGCAACACTGTTGATTAGATTTCTATCCGCCTCTTCATCTAAAGTGTCATTTAAATAGTCTTTAGGAAAGATATGGTGATCGTCTATTTTGTCTGTAAAGGAAATCTTGCTACAATTATTCCAATCTAATAATCCACCAGCACTATAATTGATAAAATTCAAAATTGCAATATAAATAGCACTTCCTTTTTTGTTATAAGGTATAATATCTTCATGGCTAGAAATCATAGGTTTAAGTTTTTTAATGTATGACTTATCAGTTATTTTTTGCTTATTTGAGATAAATGTCAACATTGTTGAATCAAGTATGATTGTTTCATTACTAGCTGAGACATATCGTTGTGACAGAACGGAACTCCAATACCAATATTCAAAAAAATCTTTCTGCTCTTGATTCATTTGGGAAAAATTTTTACTTGGTAAACCGCGCAAGAACATCATTATAGGAATAAGAGTATTCGAATAAGGAATCCAATTATAATTTAAAATAAAGTTATTATAATTCAAATATTCAATCGTTGATTTATATAAATTAACAATTTCATCCCAATATAAATTGAAATGGTCAGAATTTAATTGACCTAATATATATTTTTTGTCAACTTTTTTTCCGTTACTTACTAAATAAGCTATAGAGCGGGCAAGAATCTCTCGGTTCAAAGTTATATGAGGATTTTGAGCCTCGAATTCTTCAATTTTTCTTTTCAGATTAAAGCCATTTATTAATTTGGCTACCAAAATATCAATAAAGGTTAAGCTAATTCCTAAACTGTTACTTCGTTCAAAAAAAAGAGCAAATTTATCTGCTGACATATCAAGAAGAAAATAAGCAACCAGTTTTTGACTTTTAAATAAGTCTTCTAATTTTTGGATTGACTGCAAGTATAATTTAAATGCTTTTTTATATTCCTCTTTTTGTAATCTTTGTGAAAAAGTCAGTTTTTTGAAGTATTCTTCTATTTCATCTTGCATTAAGGAGTCATCTATTTTTTTGTAAACAGTGGAAAGATTGATGGATAGATGTTCAGAATCCTCACAACCGTCTATTGTCAATACACAATTTTCTAAAGGAATTGATTTTAATGATAAATCTTGAAAATCTTCATCTATTTCGTCATGATTTTTCATAATGACCCAAACATTGTCAATGCCTTTTAAAGCACGATAAATAGAGGTAATACGTTGTTGACCATCTAATACTAATCTAAAATTATTTATTTGAACTTTGCTTTTAATTTCGTCTTGTGATAGGAATTTACTTGTTAATTTCTGGCGACTTCCTTTACCAGATCTAGGACGATTGTCTAATTCACGAACAGTTAATCCAAAGGAAGGGATACCATAGATAATTGAGCCTACAAAAACATCTTTGACAAATGAATCAAAAAGGTCATAAGTTCTAGTAATATCCCAAACAAAGTCACGTTGGAATTCTGGCAATGCAATGTTTCCAGAATCGATCATTTCAATAATTCCAATTATTGATTCGGTATTAAAGTTTGTAGGGTTTGCTGATGTACTCATTTTTTTTTCTCCTATGTGTTTGAAATTTTTACAACAATATTATCAATACCTTTTCGTACAATTATGTTATTATCTACCAATCTTTTTTTGATCTCCTCACATTTTTCTTCCATATCTTTAACCTCAGCGAGATATGTTTCTTTAGTCGGGAATTCGCTTTCTGCATTCTTAGTTTTCTCTAAAAGAGCTTTTGCATATGCCCATATTGAAAGACTTTCATTAACGACATTGTTACTTAAGTGCATGGAAAGAGTTTGGGGATCAATTTTACCATTTTCATCTTTTGTTCCTTCAAAAGAAATGTCGATATCTTCGTCCATTTTAAATATTAAAGATAAAACATCAGAAACAGTATTGACATCAAAATCCATAAAAATATTGATACTAATACCAAGAGCATTTGCAATTTTTAATAATTGCTCCGGTTTTGGGTTCCTGTCACCAGCTTCATATTTTCTTATAGTCACTTCATTCATTCCTGAGAGTTCACCTAGGGTTTTTTGCGAAAATCCCCTAATATTTCGGAAAGTTTTTATTTTTTCACCAACTGTCATTGCAAAACCTCATTTTGTTAAATAATATCAGATACATTTGTATTGTACCATACCTATAAAAGAATGCAATAACAACATTGACAAGATACATATGTATCTGTATAATTAGAATGTAATAGATACAAAAGTATCTTACAAATAAAGGCTGAAAGGATATAAAGGTTATGAAGAACTCAAACAGAATGTATCTTACAGCAGAAGAAGTAGCAGAGATTTTAGGAGTTTCCAAAGCGTATGCTTATAAGGTTATCCGTAATCTAAATGATGAACTAGAGATAAAAGGCTATGTAGTTATTTCTGGAAAAGTATCGACTAAATACTTTAGAGAAAAATTTTATGGCTTTGAAATAGCATTACAAAAGGAGGAAACTGAATGAATTTCAAAAAAGATCCAAAGAAAGGAACATGGTTGGTACAGTTTTATTATACCGACTGGCAAGGTGTTAAGAAAAAGAAATTTAAGCGCGGTTTTCGGACAAAAGCAGAGGCAGATCGATGGGCAAGAGAATTTTTACAGAAGCAGCAGAATGACCTTGATATGCGGTTTGATCAATTTATCGAATTGTATTATGCAGATATGGAAAATCGATTGAGGGAAAGTACCATGCGAACAAAAAAGTACATTATAGACCTAAAAATCTTACCGTATTTTGGGCAGAAATCTATAAATGATATTAAGGCATCTGATATACGAACATGGCAGAATGTATTGCTGAAAAAGGGCTATTCAGCAACATATCTGAAGACAGTAAATAATCAGTTGGCGGCTATTTTTAATTATGCAAGCCGCTATTATGATTTGAAAAACAATCCATGTAAAAAAGCTGGCAGTATTGGTAAGGGGAAAGCGGATGAAATGGTGTTTTGGACGAAAGAGGAGTATTTGCAGTTTATTGAAGGCGTAAAGGATAAGCCCATGTCGTATATGGCTTTTCAAATTCTTTATTGGACAGGCATGAGAATAGGAGAACTTCTTGCACTCACTTATAATGATATTGATTTTGGAAATCGAACTATTAGTATTTCAAAATCGTATCAGAGGCTGAGTGGTAAAGATATAATTACTCCGCCTAAAACACCCAAAAGCAATCGAATTATCAATATTCCGCGTTTTTTAGTCGAAGAACTGTACGAATATACAAGTAAGCTGTATGGAGTGATGGCAGAAGAAAGACTTTTTCATTGTACAAAAAGTTATGTGACAAGTGAAATGTTGCGTGGCGTTAAGGAAACGGGAGTAAAAAAAATACGCTTGCATGATTTAAGGCATTCTCATGCATCATTGCTTGTGGAGATGGGATTTACACCATTAGAAATTGCAGAACGGTTAGGGCATGAAAAAATTGAGACAACACTCAATACCTATTCACATTTATATCCCAATAAGCAGGCACAATTGGCTGACCGTTTGGATGGAGAGTTTGTAAAGGAGGCAGAGGAAATATGAGTGGAATACATAAATATCCTACAATTAGTTTTCGCATTTCACCTAGAGAAAAAGAAGAAATTGAAGCAAAGATTTTAGCAAGTGGACTTTCAAAGAAAGATTATTTTGTACGTTCCTGCATTTATAATCGTGTTTGTGTAGTGGGTAAAAAAGAACTTGTATATAAATTAGTCCAAGAATTAAGGATAATGAGAACTGCAATGATGGAAGTGGCAGAGCAATTAGAACAGGGGAAATCGGATATATCACCGGACGGGCTAAAGGGTTTAAAAAATGACTATATGGATATATTAAAAGCAATAATTTGGATGCTTGACGGTGCAAAATATTTATGGGAAGATGCACAGAAAGATGGAGCTGAAGAAAACGGACATGATAGAGAATTATTGGAGAGGAAGGGTGATGAATGAGAAGAAAAAGAGAAGTTATAAAAAACATAAAGCCAGTATTTTGCCGCTTTGATATGGATAATGAACAGGAGCGGCGTGCATGGCAGATTATACAGAAGTTGAATAAGGGGCAGGAAGAAGATAGAAAATTAAGCTATAACAATATTATTTCGCAGGCGATTACAGGTTATTATGATAAAGTGACCATGAGCCATGAAGAACTATTGGAAAAAGTGAAAGAAGTTATTCATTCAGAAGTAACAACAGTTTTAAGAATGCCCTTGCAGATGCCATATTCGTCTCCACAGAATGCGCAAGTTGACTTTGAATATGAAGAATTAAACGAAGCAGCATTATCTTTTTTGGATGGTATATCAGGAATATAGTAGAGGTATTGAGTAATATATAGAGTAGGAAGTACGGTACTAGCCGATACCTTCGTATACTTTGCCTTGATTATTATTTATTGGGGAGAGCAACCGCTGTCAAGAATTTTCGTCTAGGACTAAAATACTTGACAGCGGTTGCTCTTCCCAATACAATGTGAGCGGCAAAGGATGCGAAAACAACCAAAAATATGGTTTTATAGTTAAAGGTTTTGAAACGATTTCAATAAATAAGAATTTGATATCTGGGCTTTTTTGGTGATTTCAAAAAGAGAGAATCGATATCTTGCCATTTTAGGACGATTTCAAAAAATAGGGAATTGATATTAAGATATTTTGAGACGATTTCAAAAATTAACTGTTTGATATCTGGCTGTTTTCCAGTGATTTCATTTTGGGTGGCTTTGATTTCATATTATCGATTTGTTATATCAAAGGAGCCGGAAATGATATCGGTATGTACAATATGGCATATTTAAGGGGGTTCGGGGTACTCCCCGATAAGATTTAGCATTTCGTGCCCACGAAATGCGTATCTTGCGGCATTCTATGGAATGCCTTTTGCATAAAAATCTTGTGGTGAAAAATAAAGTGATAACATGATAATTAATGATATGTGAATGTTTTTCCGTTTTATCTATCAGAAGGGAAACTCATACATTTGTTGGAATCAGAATGACATTTTTGATATTTTATAGTACAATTATTTTGGAAAAATACACGAGGAGGTTGTCTAATGGTTGACAACAAAAAAGAACAGGAAAGAGATGAACTTCACCGTACGATATGGAGTATGGCAAATGATCTTAGAGGTAGCGTAGACGGTTGGGATTTTAAACAATATGTGTTAGGTATGTTGTTTTACCGCTATATATCAGAGAATTTTGTAAAATATGTTAATGCAGGTGAAATGGAAGCAGGAAATGCTGATTTTGATTATGTGAAGCTGAATGATAAAGATGCAGAAGAAGCAAGGGAAGACTTGGTTCAGTCAAAGGGATATTTTATCCTTCCAAGTCAGCTTTTTTGTAATGTGAAAGAAAAAGCACCAAATAATGAAAATTTGAATGAAACGCTGGAAAGTGTGTTTCGCAGTATCGAAATGTCAGCACAAGGCAGAGATAGCGAGAAAAATTTCAAGGGATTGTTTGATGATATAGATGTAAACAGTAATAAACTGGGCGGAACAGTAGCAAAAAGGAATGAAAAACTTGCCAAACTGCTAGGCAGCGTTGGTGATATGAAATTGGGAAGTTATCAGGATAATACGATTGATGCCTTTGGTGATGCATATGAATATTTAATGGGTATGTATGCGTCAAATGCAGGGAAGAGTGGAGGAGAGTATTATACACCGCAGGAAGTATCAGAACTTCTTACAAAAATTACTGTGTTGGGAAAACAAGAGGTAAACAAGGTTTATGATCCTGCTTGTGGAAGTGGCTCTCTTTTGCTTAAGTTTGCAAAAGTTTTAGGAAAGGAAAATGTTCGTCTCGGATTTTTCGGACAGGAGATAAACCTAACTACATATAATCTTTGCAGAATGAACATGTGGTTACACGATATAGAATATACCGAGTTTGATATTGGACATGGAGACACATTAATAGAGCCTATGCACTGGGACGATGAGCCATTTGAAGCGATTGTTTCCAATCCGCCTTATTCTATTAAGTGGGAGGGTGACGATAATCCGATTCTTATAAATGATGAACGCTTTTCTCCTGCTGGGGTGCTTGCACCAAGGTCAAAAGCAGATTTGGCTTTTATCATGCATTCTTTAGCATGGCTTGCGACTAATGGAGTAGCAGCAATTGTATGTTTTCCGGGAGTTATGTACAGGGGTGGTGCAGAGCAGAAAATTCGTAAGTATTTAATTGACAATAATTATGTGGAATGTATTATACAGCTCCCGGATAATCTTTTCTTTGGTACAAGTATTGCGACTTGCATTATGGTATTGAAGAAGAGCAAAATTGAGAATAGCACGCTTTTTCTTGATGCCTCAAAAGAGTGTGTAAAGGTTACGAATAATAATAAACTGACAGAGGAGAATATCCAAAATATATTAAACGCATATAAGGAGAGGAAAGATAAAAAATACTATGCCGCAGTAATACCCAATGATAAGATCGCAGATAATGGATATAGCCTTTCAGTTTCGGCTTATGTAGAGCAGGAAGATACAAGGGAAAAGATTGATATTGTGAAATTAAATGCTGAAATTAAGGAGATTGTGGCTAGAGAAGAAGTGCTTCGTGCGGAAATTGACAGGATTATTGCAGAAATCGAGGTGGAGGCATGAATGAGTTCTCATTTTTACTGTATACAGTAGATGACAGTGATATAAAGGTAAATGCCATCTTAAAAGATGAAACAATTTGGCTCTCTCAAAAAGGAATGGCAGAATTATTTGACGTTGAAGTGCCTGCAATTTCTAAACATCTTACAAATATTTTTGCGGAAGGTGAATTGTCGGAGGATGCAACTGTTTCCAAAATGGAAATAGTTCAACAAGAAGGAAAACGTCAGGTAAAACGTCAGGTTGAATACTATTCGCTTGATGCTATTATTTCTGTAGGATATAGGGTTAATTCCAAAAGAGCGACACATTTTAGGATATGGGCAACCAAAGTTCTGAAGGAATATATGATTAAAGGTTTTGCCTTGGATGATGAAAGGCTGAAACAGGGGAAAACCGCTTTTGGAAAGGATTATTTTAAAGAACTGTTGGAACGGATTCGCTCTATTCGTGCGAGCGAACGCAGAATTTGGCAGCAGATTACAGATATTTTTGCAGAATGCAGCATTGATTATGATAAGGATTCCCCAGTTACACAGGCGTTTTATGCTATGGTTCAGAATAAGTTTCATTATGCGATTACAAAGCATACAGCAGCAGAGATTATTTATCATGGAGCAGATCATGAAAAGGCGAATATGGGGCTGACAACATGGAAAAATTCACCTGATGGACGTATCTTGAAGTCGGATGTTATTGTTGCAAAAAATTATTTGGATGAAAAACAGATTCGCCAGTTAGAAAGGGCAGTTACAGGTTACTTTGATTATATAGAAGACTTGATTGAAAGAGAAAATACATTTACTATGGAAGAATTTGCGTCCAGTGTTAATGAGTTTTTGACATTTCGTAGATATGAAATATTGCCAGATAAATGTAAGGTAAGAATTTCAAGACAGGACGCATGGAAGAAAGCACAGGCTGAGTATGATATTTTTAATAAAACACAAATCATTCATTCTGATTTTGACGAGATGGTGAAAGAAGTGCTTGGGAAAGAGGTAGGACAGAATGAGTAGGTTGAATGAGTTGATACAGGAATTGTGCCCAAATGGGATAGAATATAAAACGTTGGGTGATATTGCGACGATATCAAGGGGAGGCAGTTTTCAGAAAAAGGATTTTACTGAATATGGTATTCCCTGTATACATTATGGGCAAATTTATACGAGATATGGTTTGTCAGCAGATAAAACAATAACATATATAGATGCAACAGCAGGGGAAAGGGCAAAATACGCTGAACCTAATGATATAGTCATGGCAGTTACAAGTGAAAATGTTAATGATGTATGTAAATGCGTTGCATGGATTGGAAGTGAAAAGGTTGCTGTTAGTGGACATACAGCGATTATCCATCATAATCAAAATGCGAAATACTTATCATATTATTTCAACTCGGAACATTTTTATAAACAAAAGGTAAAATTAGCGCATGGAACAAAAGTAATTGAAGTTACGCCGGATAAATTAGGAGATGTGAGGTTGCCTGTACCTCCTCTGGAGGTACAACGTGAAATAGTCCGTATTTTGGACTCTTTCACGTTACTTACAGCTGAGCTTACAGCTGAGCTTACAGCTCGAAAGAAGCAGTATGAATATTACAGGGATATTCTACTGGAAAAGCATATTAGTGTCCAAAAAGTAAAACTCAGTACAGTATGCAGGATCTATGACGGTACACATCAGACACCTAAATATACTGATAGTGGAATTCCTTTTGTAAGTGTTGAGAATATTGATGATTTATATGGAACAACAAAATTCTCTTGTGCAATTCCTGTTTTCCAAATCCACTTTCCATATAGTATTTCAGATATTTGCTGTCAAGAATTTCACCATCTGGTCTTAACAACGCCAACGA
>Ga0224741_10185_pt1 | contig 11551 bp, 7 predicted proteins | sample LIM_E_Water_Pos_FD_161629 | JGI IMG/M metagenome (GOLD analysis project Ga0224741, IMG submission 161629) | Enriched cells from gastrointestinal tract of the lab mouse from Pacific Northwest National Laboratory (PNNL), Richland, Washington... | ecosystem: Host-associated > Mammals > Digestive... | reverse complement strand
ATGTGGTCTGCGAATTTATCGGATTTACAGTGGAGGATGTGGAGCGCGATTACAGACTTTTTAAGGACAGGACCAGGCAGTATATCTATATAAGCTCTGCCTCGGCTTATCACAAGCCTGCCGCCGGCTATGTCATTACGGAGGGGACAGCTCTCGCCAACCCCTACTGGCAGTATTCCAGGGATAAAATTGCGTGTGAGGACTTTTTAATGAGAAAGTACAGGGAAGAAGGATTCCCGGTCACAATCGTAAGGCCGAGCCATACATACGACGAGCGTCATATTCCGCTTGGCGTACATGGGAATAACGGGTTCTGGCAGGTGATCCGTCGGATGATGGATGAAAAGCCGGTTATTATCCAGGGGGATGGCACTTCCCTGTGGACACTCACTTTCAATGAGGACTTTGCCACCGGGTTTGTGGGACTGATGGGAAACCGTCATGCGATTGGGGAGGCGTTTCAGATTACGGGGGATGAGACGCTCACATGGAATCAGATCTATGCGACGATCGCGGATGCGCTTGGCGTAAAACTGCATGCCTGTTATGTGCCGTCCGATTTTCTGGCGGCGGTCGGCGGGCCGTTCGGGTATGATTTCGAGGGCAGTCTGATCGGTGATAAGGCGGTCTCGGTTGTGTTCGACAACAGTAAGTTGAAGAGGGTGGTGCCGGATATGAAAACTACCGTGTGTTTTGATCAGGGCGTACAGATCGCGCTGGATTACATTATGACGCATCCGGAGGAATGCCAGAAAGAAGATCCGGCGTTCGATGGATGGTGCGACAGGGTGATCCGTGCGATGGAAGAGGCAAAGAAGTCCGTACTGCGTGGGTAGCGGCAGCGTAAAAAACAATCCACAAACCGCGTTTGGAAAGGTGGCAGTGGATTGTTTTTGTTTTATTGTTTGCATTTTGATCTGCAGTATCATTTCAGTTAATTGAAATTAACCGATGGAACAGACGCAGTCTTAAAGTTTGAGGCTGTCTGATTTTGCGAACGGCCCCGCACACGGCTTTTCCCCGTGTGCATTCCCGTAATAATCCTCACGGAAAACAATGGGAGAGCCATCCGGGTTCTCAAACTTTTGCTCCGGCTCAAAGGCCATGCCAAGCACATCGGTTGTGATGACACGGCACGGTGTTTCCGGCATGTAATCATACAGATCCGTTCTTAAGAAAAAGCCTTCCTCCGTCTCTTCTACACAGACGGATATTACGTCTGACTCATTTACAGACGCTTTTTCCTTTGACATGGGCTTGGCGCCGTTAAAATAGACATTGCCTTCGGCCCATACCGGGAGCGGATTATAATATCTGTCGCTGGGTGCGGATCCCATGCCGCAGTAACCCTCAAACTGCTTCTGGTATTCCTCCAGAGTCGGATAGTCCTCGTAAGGAACCGTGCCTGCAACCAGATTGCCGTCCGTCCATTCGTCTTCCTTCCGCGCGTCCATCAGCCGTTTCAAAGCGGGACGGAGTTCCTTCTGTATGAAAATGTTGTTGTAAAACCGCATGTCTCCGTGCAGAATTGTCATAAATCCGGCGATCTCTGTGCGGTGAGGCACATGGTAAGGCGTATAGCGCGGTGAGGTTCTGGTGAGTGCGCCGTTTAGGACGCCGCGCCCCACTGCGGTAAAGGAACCGGCAATCAGATTATGTACCAGAGCGACACCCTGCGTGGCAAGTTTCAATGCACAGTCTGAGAGGAGTACATTGTGGTCAATCAGCGTCGGTCCATGGGATACCTCGATGAAAATATCTTCTCCGATTTCGTTTCCTTCTGTGTGGTTGTATGCTTCCGGCAGACAGTTGTCAAAGAACAGATTTCCTGTCACTCTTGTGCCCTGTGCCTGCCAGTCAAGCCACAGGCCGCGGGTACAGCGGTAAATGTGGTTGCGGCGTATGATCACGTCAATGGCCGCATGCATCTTGATGCCTCCGATTTCGGCGCCGCACAAATTCTGCTTATTGTTGATGTGATGGATCTTATTGTCTTCTATGACAGAGAATACCCCGCCAAGATGCCCTACAATTCCTGTCTGTCCACAGTCGTGGATGTCGCATCTTCTGACGGTGTGGGAGCCTATCCGCTCCTTACTCCATCCCTCCCGCTGTGCCTGACAGATGCAGTCCCTCTCTGTCTGCGTGCCGTCCTTATATTTCCACCTGGACCACTTATTATCGTTTTCCGGCTGTAAATATTTCCCGAGAGAAATGCCGGAGCATTTCGACTCATAGATTTCACAGTCCTCGATGATCCAGCCCTTGGACCAGTGAGGACCGATCATGCCTTCCTGGTAAGCCGTCGGCGGCGCCCACTGTGTAGCTGCCTGCCTCACGGTGAAACCCGAAAGCGTAATATAATTTACACCTTCCTTTTCCGGGTGGAAACAGGTTCTTCTCACGCTGATTTCCACCGTCTCTTCATTGGGATTCAGCCCTTGAAAATTGGCGTACAGTATTGTCTCGCACGCATTTTCATCCTGGACTGTGTACCATACATAAACGGAAAACGCAGGATCCCATGAAGCAGGGCTTGGCTGTGGATTTCGGACTTTTTCAAATTCCGTCACCTCATACATGGATTTGCCGTTTAAGTATACGTCACCCGTGTGGGCTGTCATTGAGGCTACAAACCAGTCGCCGTAAACAAGTGTTGTATAGGGATTATAATCGCCGAACAAGGTGTTGGAAATTCTCGCTTTCCAGACAGTGCCTTCGCAGGCTTCCCAATTGGTTACCGGCTCTGCGCCCGTGATAATAGCCGCACGCTCCACCTCGGAACGGTAAACGATCCGCGCGTCTTCCCGGCCGCCGTTTACAGGGCTTACCGACTCCCGGTATATGCCTGGCGCAACAATCACCTCGTCACCGGCAGCCGCCTTCCTGGCCGCTTCCTGAATTTTTTTAAAAGGTTTGTCCCTGCTTCCGTTTCCGCCCTCTGATGCATTCCCATTTACATAGTATTTCATATGATATCCTCCTTGTCACAGAATTGATTTTTCCGTGAAGTATAGTAATATCATAGCAAATACATGGCAAAACGCAAGAACCTTGTGTATAAAAGCGGCATAAACAGATTGCGTGCAGGTGATTTTCAAAGTTGCATTTTTATTGTATAATAATTACGGCAATTTCTTTTGTGGGGGAAATCTGTATGAAGAGACAGAGCGGAAGGCACAAGACATTTACATACGGGGCGGCGCTGCTGGCTTTTTTGTGTTTCATGTGTATCTGTATGCCCGTTTTTGCAAGTTCCGGAAAGGTTAAGGTGGCTTTTTTTCCGATGAACGGATTTCATATCTATTCGGAGATCGACGGTTACGGTGGTTTGGACGTGGCATATCTGGAAGAACTCAGCATTTATACCGGGTGGGATATCGAATATGTGATGTGTGAAAGTTGGAATGAAGCGCTTGAGAAGCTGGAAGCGAAGGAAGTGGATCTTGTCGGGTCTGCACAGTATTCCGATGAACGGGCAGAAACCTTTGAATATGCCTCGCTGTCCAGCGGATATACATATGGCTGTCTTTTCGTGGAAAAAGACAGTGTCATAGATTTTGAGGATTTTGACCGCATGCGGGATATGACGTTCGGTGTTGTGGAAAGCTATGTCCGCAAAGCTGAGTTTCTGGAATACATTGACCGAAACGGAATTTCCGAACCGCAGCTTAAGGAGTATGAAACGTCACAGGAACTGCAGGCGGCGCTAAAGGGCGGGGAGATTGATGTGGCGGTTCACACGCTGACGGAGGTTGAGGAAGGGCAGTGTCTTGTAGGAAAGTTCGCCTATGCGCCATATTATTATATGACATGGAAAGGCAACGAACAGCTCATCTCTGAGCTGAATATAGGGATAGAAGCGCTTTATATGGACAACCCCTCGTTGGAACAGGAGCTGATCAGCGCTTATTATGAGAACAGATGGGAAAATTTTGCGGCCGAGGAACAGCAGTATATAGACAGAGGCGAGCCGGTCAGGATCGGTTTTTATCAGGATACAAAGCCCTTATCCTATGTAAACGGGCAGGGGGAGTACGACGGCATTTATATTCAGATACTGAAAACGATTGCGGCAAGGAGCGGGATTACGATGGAGCTTTGCCCGCTGGACCGCAGTGATTACTGGAAGGAGCTTTTGGCGGCGGGAGAGATCGACTTTTATGTGGGCGCGAATAATATGCAGCTTGCGCGGGATGAGAACATCCGCCTTACCGGGCCCTTTATGCCTTACAATGCCATTATCGTTTCCAAAAAGGATTATGTGCACACGAATGAGAACACCTCGCTTGTGCTGACAAACGGCCGTACCTATTGGGCGGAAAGTATGAAAAAGGGCGGTGTAAACGGTACGGTTATCTACTGTGACAGCGCAAAGGACTGTCTGCAGATGGTTGGACGGGGAGAAGCGGACGTTACGGTGCTCAACACTATAGAATACAATTATCTGTCGAAAAACGAGCGTTTTTCCGAAATGATCGAGTGGGACAATTACCGCTATCAGTCGGGAAGCACACTGGCGGCATCCAAGGATGTAGACCCGGTTCTTTTTGAGGTGATCAATAAGTCCCTGCGGCTGATATCGGAGGCGGAGAAGGAAGATATCATCAATCAGTATATGAACATCGCTTATACAGACTATAATCTGACAGATTATTTTTATATGAATAGGGATGTCATTATGATAGCGTGCATTGTGCTGATTTTACTTGGCGGATCTGCCCTTGTGGTATCCCACACACGCAGGAAATCTTATCAGATTCTGGCACAGAAAAACGGAGAACTGCAGATTGCCATCAGGGAGGCGGAGAAGGCCAATCTGGCAAAGACGGAATTTCTCTCCCATATGTCGCACGACATACGGACGCCAATCAACGGCATTATGGGTATGTTAAATATTGCGGAGAAGAATCCGGAGGATCTGGAAAGACAGAGGGAATGCAGACAGAAAATTAAAACGTCGGCGGAACATCTTCTGTCGCTGATCAATGATGTGCTGGATATTAATAAGCTGGAAAGCGGGAATGTGGAATTGAAAAAGGAGACATTTTCCCTGCCGCAGCTTTTTGCAAACTGCGTCACGATTGTGAGCGGCCAGGCTTTGGCAAAAAAAATCAAGCTGACGACTTCCCTGGAGGAGGGGCAGCTTTCACACACGAATTTTATCGGAAGCCCTCTACATATCAAGCAGGTTTTGATCAATATAGCGGGGAACGCCATCAAATACAATAAGCCGGAGGGAAGCGTCCATATGAGCTGTAGTGAACTTTCGGCGGAAAACGGAGTGGCGCAGATCTGCTTTACTGTTTCCGACACCGGCATAGGGATGAGCAGGGAATATCTGGCACATATTTTTGAGCCTTTTACACAGGAATCGAATGGAATGAGTGCAAGGACCAACTATCAGGGAACGGGGCTTGGCATGACAATCACAAAGAAGCTGACGGACAATATGGGGGGAACCATCGAGATCGAAAGCGAGCCCGGGAAGGGCAGCGTGTTCACGGTGGTGCTGCCTTTGGAAATAGACGGGCAGGCGGAGGAAGAAAAAGGGGACATTGTATCGGAACGCATACAGATTGCAGGAAAAAGGGCGCTCCTTGTGGAGGACAATGAACTGAATCAGGAGATTGCGCAGTTTATTTTAGAAGACTTCGGCATGCACGTTACCATAGCGAACAACGGGAAAGAAGCGGTGGAAATCTTTGAACAGGCTGAGCCGGAGACTTATCAGATTATTTTTATGGATGTAATGATGCCGGTGATGAACGGATATGAGGCGGCGAAGGCCATCCGCAGCATGAGCAGACCGGATGCTGCGCAGATTCCGATTGTGACCATGACGGCCAATGCATTTGCGGAGGATGTGCAGGCGGCGAAGGATGCCGGGATGAACGAACATATTGCGAAGCCGCTGGAGGCGGATGTGATCGCACGGGTTTTGGCACAGTGGCTTGGGAAGTAAGACAGAGCGTCCACGGCAGGAAGCTGCCGGCGTTTGCCGGGTAGAATGCATGGGCGCTCTTATACAACAGCATATAATTGGGCATGTGCTTAATTCTGGAAAAGGGGTATTACGGTACGAGTACCCGCGAAATTGCAAGACAAGCTGGTGTAAGTTCTGGCTTGTTTTTTTTGCTGTTTTTCCCTCCTCATATATATCTGCCAATCCGCTTGTTTGGCAGAGTAAATCCGACACTATTTGGTACGGCTGACTATCATATCCATAAGCCAATTTATCTTTGGCAATGGCGTGCTTGGGATTCTGACTTTTTCCTGTGCAATTCCCGGTATGGCTCCCAAAACAGCGACACATAGCGAATGGGGATTTCCCTCACGAAACTCGCCACGTTGTTGCCCTTCTAAAATAACAGGAATCCATTGCCTAAAATGTTTGTAATGCAGCTTGCTATGTTTGCACCATGAGAAATAATGAGGTGATAAAAAATGAAGATAACAGTAGGGATATGCTGCCCTGTCTGTGGAAATAAAACAAGGTTGCAAATACGAGCAGATACAGAGTTGACAAATTTTCCCCTTTACTTTCAAAACAGTAATTATCTTGGTATGGAAAGGGAGAGAAAGCCTGTCTTTTATGAAGGGAATAAATTTCTATGCTATAATTCAGTAGATGATCGGGCTTTAACAGGAATGGAATTTAGTCGGAATAATCAGGAAACAACAGTGAGGTTATCATGATCTATGTTGTAGACAATATATCAAATTATTTCATATATCTTTTTATAATTCATTTTGGATTCAGGTTAAATCCGAGAAAAAACAAGTTTTATATTGGCGCATCGGTTTTGACGATGTTGTCTGCAGGGGCTTATAATGCATATTTTGATACAAATTCTCCGATTATCTATATATTGTGGAGCATACTTTCCATATGCTTATTTTTTGAAGATGGATTGTCGCATTTGTTTATACTGAGCGCTGCCCTTATGTATTTCACAGGAATCATTGATACGTTCAGTGTCATGCTGATACAGGTTGTTTTAATAGGCGGAGGGGGTGGCGGCACGGGTATAACATGGTGGATGGAACCTGCCTATCTGCTCTCTTTTTTGGTGTATCTTCTGATATATTTGCGACTTTTTAAGAAAAATGACATATATTTGGGCGACATAGAATTTAAGTATAAGTTTGCACTTTTAATACAGGGCAGTATTTTCCAGATGTTCTATAATTATGTTTTTTATTTCTTTAACGAAAATCATGCAAGGTATGGCTTAAATGCCTATGCAGTATTTTTTATCAGTATAGCAGGGACACTTTATTCCCTTTTTCTTACGCTTAATCTTGCCATCAAAAATATATTAGCAGACAGACAGAGCAAGGAATTGCAGTCTTTTATGTGTATGCAAAAGCAGCAGTACGATTATCAGCTGCAGCAGTCGGTAGCTGTACGGCGTTTTAAGCATGATTTGGTAAATCATATTGGTGTTGTCCGGGAGTTAATAAATGAGAAGAAGACAGAAGAAGCCAAAGAGTACATAGATACTATCTGGGATATTCAGGATGGGTTTGATTTAAAGATTCATACAGGAGATAGTTTTCTCGATATTATTGTTAATTACTATTTATATTTGGCGGTAAAGGAAAATATAGAGTTTGCTGTTTTGGGTAAGCTGACCGAAAAAATGCCGCTTGAGATGTTCGATATTACTACATTGTTGGGAAATATATTGCAAAATGCTTTTGAAGCAGCGATAAAAGCAGATGTTCCCAGAATACGTGTTGAACTTGTAGAACATAAGGAAGAAATTTTTATTGTTGTCAGTAACAGTGTAGCCAAAAGAATCAATACAAAAGCAGATTTTTTTATGACATTTAAAAAGGATAGGGAAAATCATGGTTTTGGCATGAAAAATATTGTTGCAACTGTTGAAAAGTATCACGGTGAATGTTATATGGAATCTATCATGGAAGATAGAGAAGTGTTGTTTCAAATCAGTATTGCTATACCAAGGGAGAGAAAGGGATGAAAATAGGTATTGTAGAAGATGAAGCGGTATGGAGAGATAAGATACAGACTATTATCGAAAAATATTGTAGGGATAAGAATATTTCTTCACAAATCAATTCATATAACAGTGGAAAAGATTTTATGAAAAATGCAGATGCAGATTTGTTGTTTTTGGATATTGAACTTGCAGAAGGGGAAGATGGTTTTGAAATAGCGGAACAGTTGATGAATCTTGGTAACAAATGTAAAGTTTGTTTTTTAACATCACACACAGAGTTAGCCAGATTTGGTTATAGAGTGAACGCATTCAGATATATCGATAAAAAGCATTTAGAGGAAATCAATGAAGCGATTGATTTTTTCCTTAAAACTAAAATTCAGGATCGGATTGTATTTTGTAATGATACCTCTGGGATTTGCATAAAGATAAGCCTGAATGAACTTCTGCTTGTTGAGACAAATGGAAGAAAACTAAGATATCTCATGTTGGATGGCAGTGACCATTTATGTGAAGGGCAGATATCTGAAGCCGCACGAAGCTTATCACGGTTTGGTTTTTTTCAGATACATCGGTCATATATTGTTAATTTAAAATATATTGAAAAGGTAAACAGTCATGAAGTTACGCTTTGCAACGGATTAAAGGTAGTAATTGGAAGGATTCACAGTAAAGAGTTTAAGAAGGAGTTTTTTAAATGGAGACTGTGGTTTGATGATTGATTTTGTGTCGTTTATGCAAAATATGTGCTGTTTATACATGGAGTATTTTATATTCCTTCTCACTGTGATATAAATATGGTGTTAATCATATTACAGGAGGATAGCAGAAGTGGTACAAGGCATTTTACTTAAGGGTTGGCATTTAAATGGAAAATCTGTAATGAAAAAAGCGGTAATGGCAATGATAATTGGGGCTGTTCTGTTAACAGTTTCATCTTGTGGAAGGGCAAAGAATTCGGAAGACGCTCAAGCGAATGTAATAAGCAGCACTGCAGAACCAGGCGGCAGTACTGGTGAAGTTCAGAAAACACAAAATGACAATATTATCGGTTCAGATTTGGCAGAATTGGAAAACCTGACAGGAGAATATGAATATAAATCGGATTATGGAACCGGTAAGTTAATGATTCAAAAATCATCCAGTGGATATGATATTTCCGACTATGAATCGGGATCTTCCTGTCGTTTTTTAGCTGATTCATCTAATATAGAAACCATAGAAAATAATCGGATATATGTAAAGTACCCCGAACAGGTATTTTCTGACGATACAGTTAACTTTAGCTATTATGTTTTAGAATATAGTACAGATGAAATTAATGTGTATTACGGAGAAGCAGGGTTTGAAGAGGCGCAATTTTTATATCATGCCACAAAGAAAACAGAGGTGAGGACGGATGTATATGAGTATGAGGGCGAATATAATAGTTATGATATTGACGAGCCGGCGTTAGAAATAAAGAAAAATGATGATGGAACTTATCAGATTCAGATAGATTTATTCAGGCTCTGGGGGGGTTATGATGGTGCGGGAAAAATTACGGAAGAAGGGTTGGAATTTGCAGCAACGGGTCCTCGTGGAAATGAGATGAATGGAGTCATAAAGTTGGAGGCGGATATTGCAGCCGTAACCATTTTTGGTCAGGAATGGCTTGATTTTGCGGGATTAAGTGAATACAGATTTTACAAAACCTCAGATGTTCCTAACATAGATGGTTTCCTGGCAAACCAGCAGGAAAGTAATATGCAGGATACTGCGGATACAGGTTCGGAAGCAGCGACAGATGAACTATTAGATTCTTTTATCAATGGACTGGCAGGCGCAGTTGACTCTGAAGATTCGACATCGACATTTTTTGTTAGCGATTTAAATATGAATTCTGAGGAGTGGGATGCATATTCTATTGGAGAGAAAGTTGATCTTGACAATGATGGAGAAAACGAACTGATTATTAACGGGCCTTATGGGGGGATATACCTTGATGCGCGTGATGATAAGATATATGAATTTGCAGCAGGAGAGGGCACTGCTCTTGTTCTTTCTTATACTTATTATAATGGAGCCGTATGGATCATGTACAGTAACAGATCGTGTGCAGGATTTGAATTTTACCATATGGAAAAATTTGAAGGAGCTGATAACTTAACTGCAGAAATGAATTTCGGTGAGGAATTTGACCCAAATAATGCAGAAGCCGGAATAAAATATACATTGAATGGAACTGAAATTTCGTATGATGAATATACAGAATTATGCAGCAAAATTTTCGCTGCTGAAGTAAATACAAACTAAGAGAAAAGGACACATACCATAAGATCAGGATTTTCCATTTGCCTCCGATCACGGACTGGAGCCTGCCCATAGGGACGCGGCGGGCAATGGTTTCCACGTTGTTGAATTTGTTTTTAGTCATTTCACCCCACCTCTTTCTCCATGAGTATATCCCGGCAGTGGGAAAAAATCAAGATACGGTTATTCTTGACAGATAGTACGAAAAAGTGAACTGCCGACTAAAAAAGACAGTACTAGATTCCACGGAATTTACCGCAGGCTGTACGCACCACAGATGCAAGTTCTGTACGCTTTACGCAGACTTGCCTTTTCGGTTCAGAATGTCACCGATGGAGGAGTTCGAGGAAGACCTGGCGGAGATCAAAAGCTATCAGCCCTATGCGAGGCGCATCTTCTGGACGGGGGCAAACCCGTTTGCCATGAGCTATGAAAACCTGAAACTTCGTGCGCTGACGGTACGGGATTACCTCATCAAGTGCCAGACGATGGCGATGTTCGCAAGTATCCGGGATATCAGGGACAAGGAAGTGTGGCAGCTTAAGAAGCTCCGGGCGATGGGGATAAACGGGCTGACTATCGGGACAGAGAGCGGGGATAGAATATTATTTCGTCTACACGACCGGGCTTGCGGGGAAGGGCAGGGGGTACTGGAATGCGGTGAACAGTGCAAAGCTGTTCAGCCAGCTCAATCCATATTTTATTTCCGTGGATTCCCTCACACTGTTCCCGGATACGGAACTGTACCGCATGGAACGGGAGGAGAAATTTACCCCTGCCGGGGATAACTGCCGGACTATTATGAGGAAGTGAGAGCGGCTCTGACTGAAAGTGGGATACCGGGAAAATGAGCTGGAGGAAATAGGCAAGAGAGCATTAAACATTTTAATGAGGAGGACTGGTACAGCCTCGTGGAATATGCCACGGTATACAGCCGGTAGGATATCCGTTTCACCCTTTAAGAACGGGATGGAAATAAGGCCGTAAATTGAAAGCCCCAGAGCTGGGAAGAGAATAGCTCCGGGTTTTCCCGTTTGGCAGACAGAATACTCCTTATTTAAATTTTCACCTATCCTGCGTATTCCAGTGATAATCTGCAATGATGCTTTCCATTGTGATGGCTTGTAAACTGCGGCATAAATCATTCTGGATCTTTTGATAAGAGCAGTCTAATACTTTATGGATATTTTTCCCAACAGGGCAGAAAGGGGAAGGCATCTCATGGACGCCAATCAGCTTTTTCATAAAATCCGGCTCTATCGCTTTACAGACCCGGTATAAGGTTATTT
>Ga0224741_10181_pt1 | contig 11612 bp, 7 predicted proteins | sample LIM_E_Water_Pos_FD_161629 | JGI IMG/M metagenome (GOLD analysis project Ga0224741, IMG submission 161629) | Enriched cells from gastrointestinal tract of the lab mouse from Pacific Northwest National Laboratory (PNNL), Richland, Washington... | ecosystem: Host-associated > Mammals > Digestive... | reverse complement strand
CGGTTTGTGGTGGAGGAGATGATCCGCTATCAGTATGCCTACCCCTATGTGATTGGGCTGGTGCTGCGCACTACCAAAAATATCATTAATGTGGAAGTGGAGCATAGGGACAGGCAGGCAGGGGTCTCCGGCTATACCTTGGGAAAACTTCTGAACCTTTGGTTTAATGGCTTTACGGCGTTTAGTGTGAAGCCGTTACGGGTGGCCACGGTGTCAGGTGCAGTCTGCGCCTTTTTAGGATTTGCTTATGGGATTTACACCATCATCAAGAAAATATTTATCAATCCGCCGGGGCTTGTGACGGGATTCAGCGCACTTATGTCGGTGCTGGTGTTTATGGGAGGCATGTTGATGCTGATGCTGGGGCTGGTAGGCGAGTACATGGGAAGGATGTATATTTCCATGAACAATTCGCCCCAGTATGTGATACGGGAAATGACCGGAAAGAATGTGGAAGAAGATCATGAGGAATAAAAATCTGGCAGCCGCAGCACTGGCCTTTGCCGGCACATGTGCGCTGCCTTTTATGCTTCATATAAAAGGGGATCATCTGGGGTATACAAATAGCGCAGTTTCTGTTTTTGTATGCCTTTTTTTGTTCTGGCTGATGAAAAGGATTTTAAGGAGCGGTTTTCGGGGAAGCCTGAAAAGATGGTTCCTGCCGGGAGGCTTTGGCCTGCTTTTTTCTTTATGCATGGTGTTTGGCACAAGGCTGGATTTAAAGGGGAGCGTACCCTTTAAAGAAATGGGGATGTGGGCGGCAATAGCGGCACTGGCGGTGATTTCTGCAATTGTGGTGCGGTATTGCTGGGATCTGCTGGGCAAAACAGGAAGCCGGAAAGCGGCAGAGGATGGGAAGCACAGGGAAGCTTCAGGGGAAAAGCAGGTTTGTCACAGACCTGCGGTACGTAAGGCTGATAGGGGACCGTCCCGGGGGGAGCAGGAGAAAAAGGAAAAAGGGTGGCAGTGCCTTGTCCTTAGGGCAGGCACCATACTGCTTTGCTATCTGCCCGTGTTCCTGGCTGTTTATCCGGGATTTTTTGTGTATGATGCCCAGGACGAGTATATGCAGGTGGTTACCCGGAATTTTTCTACGCACCATCCTCTTTTGCATGTGCTCCTTTTAGGGGGGATCATCCAGCTTGTGTATAAGCTGACGGACTCTTATAATCTGGGAATTGCATGTTATACCATCTTTCAAATGACAGTGATGTCATTTTTGTTTGCCTGGTGTGTGGAAAAGTTAAAAGAAAGAGGACTGGGAAAGGCAGGGCGTATTTGTCTTACCCTGTATTTCGGACTGTGTCCGGTCTTGGTGATGTTTTCTCTCTGTTCTGCAAAGGACGGGCTTTTTACGGGAATGCTGCTTGTCATGGTACTGCTTTTGCAGGATTTGTGCAGGGAACCCGACAAGTTTCTGCCCCGGATCAGGAAAAAGCATAAGGGACAGGAGGAGGGAAATAGAAAAAGCACAGGCCTGTACAGATACAGTTCTGCACTTGTTCTGGCAGGGGCTTCTTTGATGATGATGCTTTTGCGCCACAACGGTGTTTACGCATTTCTGGTTTTTACAGTGATTCTGGTACTTGGCCTGCGCAGGTACTTTTTACAGACAGCCGTTTATTTTGGCGCTGTTGTTATTTTGTATGGGGCGCTCAATAGTGCCCTTACCCTTGGTTTGGGGGCGGATGATTCGGAAAATCAGGAGATGCTTACAGTGCCCATCAGCCAGATGGCCCGGGTGTATGCAGATGAAAAAGACGGGCTCTCGGCAAAAGACAAGGAGATTTTATACAAATACCTGCCAAAGGAAGCGCTGGAAAGGTATACGCCAAAGGTTTCTGACGGCGTAAAGATTCATTTTAATAATGACGCATTTAAGGAGGATAAAGGGAGCTTTTTGAGACTGTGGCTTCAGTGGGGGGTGACCCATCCCTTTACCTATCTGAACGCCTGGTTCATGACTTCCTATGGATTCTGGTATCCGGATACGGTCATTGATGTTTACCGTGGGAATTCGGTGTTTACTTATACTTATGGGGACAGTTCTTACTTCGGCTATGAGGTGGAGCAGCCCGGGACAAGGGAAAGTAAAATTCCCTGGCTGGATGAGCTTTACCGGAAAATGTCGCTGGAAATCGCCCAGCAGAAAATACCTGTGGTTTCCATGCTGTTTTCGCCCGGCTTTCTGTTCTGGGTGATGGCCTTTGGGATGGGCTTTTTGTGCTATCAGGAAAGATGGCGGAGCGTACTGCCGCTTGTACTGCCGCTGCTGGTGTGGCTGACTGTTATTCTGGGGCCAACTTATCTGGTGCGGTATGTGGTGTTCTTGTGGGTCGTGGTGCCGCTTCTTATTCTGGAGATACAGGAAAATTATGTAAAATTTGATAATTAAAGGTAACTGTGATATACTACCAATGCATAAGAAGTTGTGTATAGCAGGACAGGTATGAAGATGAAGAAGATTGTATATAAAAGTAAAGCAATACAGGCGGTAATTGTGATAGCGGCGGTATGCCTTCTGGCATCGCTGTGGCCTCTGCGGATATGGCAGGAGCAGGTTTCCTCGGAGGTTGCCCTGTCTACAGGGACAGTGACAGAAGTGATCAACGAGGAAAAGACGGTATTACAGACGATCACGGCCCAGTATGACCACATGGATACGATTTCGGTGTATCTTGGGGAAAACTCCACGGGGGAGAGCTTTTTTCTTAGGATCCTGGATGAACAGTGGCAGATGGTCTGTGAGGAAACAGTGGTCATTGATTATGAAAACCTTCCCGGCTTTCAGTACGCATCCATTGATGTGGATATGGAAGTGGGAAAAATGTACTACGTGATTTTGCAGGGAAATAAATCGGAGATCTTTGCAGGCTGTGAGATGTTTTCACCCGGGGAGATGCCTTTTCTGGGGACCATGTATTATGCAGATTCCGAGGTAGGGGGAAGGACCCTTACGGCGGGCTATCATTACAGCATGCCCCTTAGGAAGACCAGGGTATTTGTGCTTGGCCTTTTGGTTTTTGCGGCAGCAGCGCTGGGAATCCTGGCGGTTCGCAGGTGGTATAAGGGGAAGGAGGATCCTCTTACCACCGTGGAGAAGGTCTTTAAGACAGTGGCAAATCCCATTGTGGCAGCAGGGATGGCAGTCTGTCTTGGTGCAGTTTTCATGGGGGCGTTCGGCAGCTACCTTTTGGATAATACGGTATATGCCGTCAGCATCCTTTTGCTTGGAGGAATTTTATTCTATGGGATCAATCATAACAGGGACGGCCATCAGGCGGTCTTTACTTTGGATTATCTGAAAAGTCATGGGGGGGATTTGTTCCAGTCGGTGGCAGTTGCAGGAGCCATCGCCGGATGCTGTGAATACATGAGTGGTCTGTATGATATTCACCATTCGGTGGCAGAGCGGAAGGAAATGATCTGGTTTGCCCTGGCAGTCATTGCCATGTTTAAATGGAAGGAGATAGTGAACCTGTATAATCTCATTTACCTTGCCGGGGCAGGGATCTATGGTTATCATTATTACCAGACCCATCTTACGGAAGAGATGGATGAGCTGGCAGTGCAGGTTTTGAAATATACGGTATGGATTGCTATTTTGCTGGGGCTGATAATCATACGTACAGTGATTGGTTTATGGAAACGGAAACTGGCAAGCCCTTCCTGGTTTTATGCCGGCCTGACAGCCTTGTTTTTTGCGCTGATTATTTTCTTTAGGAACGGCCGCTGGTGGGGAGTGGCAATGGCGGTATCGTTCACCTTATTTTATATAAACTACGGAATGTGGGAGCACAAAGAGAGGATTCTGGTGAATATTGCAAGGGGGATCCTGTTCCAGTTTGTCTATGCTACGGGATACTGCCTGCTTTACCGTCCTTATGTCACCTACCGGAATGCCAGATATACGCATATATTCCATACAGTGACCATAACAGCCGGATACCTTACCATGGTAGCGTGCGCAGCGGTGGTTATTTTGTTATACAAACTTGCAAAAAGCCGTAAATTGAAAGACTGCTGGAAGGAACTTGTGCTTTTTGGCGTGGCATCATCTTATATGCTTTTCACCATGTCAAGAACGGCATTTTTTGCAGTGGCGGCTGCCATTTTGTTTGCGGTGGCGCTGACCAGCGAAGGGAAGGGCAGAAAGAAAATTGCGTGCTTTGGGACAAATATTGGGATGCTGGCGCTGTCGGTATTCGTCTGCCTTCCGGTGACATTCAGCGTGCAGAGAAATGTTCCCATACTGGTAAGCGAGCCCTTTCTCTATGAGATAGAATATTCCATGTACTGCCCGGAGGACGTCATGCGGGGCAGGCATCTTGATTCTAAAAACTTTATGCGTGTAGGGCGCTTTATTGATGTGTTTGCGGAAAAGATTTTCGGAATACCGGAAGGAACCTTTGATATTTATGGAGAAATTGCCGAGTATCAGGAGCGTCACAAAAACAAAACAGCAAAGGCCGCCAGCCGGAATGAAGAAGTGACCCCAAAAGTCAATGACAGTCTTAAGCTGGTAGCTTCGGCAGATTACGTGCCGGAAGGGGTGCCTGAGGAGGCTGTGGAGGAAAAGGATTATACCAACGGGCGTATTGACATTTTTAAATCTTATATTGAACAGCTCAATATGACAGGGCATACGGAGATGGGGGCGCTTCTCCAAAACGGCGAGATAGCCACCCACGCTCATAATATTTATTTACAGGTGGCCTATGACCATGGTATTTTAGTGGGAATCGTATTTGTTCTGGTGGGAATTGTAACTTTTGCAATGTCCTGCATTTATTATCATAAAAAAAAGGGAAGAATAACTTATGCGGCGCTGCCGGCAGTGGTGACAGTAGCCGTTGCTGTGGCAGGACTTGTAGAATGGATTTTCCATTTGAGCAATCCCTGCGGATTTGTACTGATGCTGGTGATCACACCGCTTCTGTTTAAAGATGAGGGTTAGGACATGAAGGAAAAAAAGAAAAACCCCTTTGACGTAAAGTTATTTTACAGAAAAACATGTCTGGTTATCTATGATATCATCAGCGTGATAGGGGCCAGTTATCTGGCCCTTCTCATGCGTTACAGCTTTGATATATCGGAGATACCGGAATATTTTATTGAGCCGATCAACAGATTCCTTGTTGTCAATATACTGATCACGCTTGCGGTGCTGTACGTATTCAAGATGTATCACAGCTTATGGGCGTTTGCCGGGGAGACAGAACTTCAGAATCTGGTCATGTCCAGTATTGTATCGGCGGTCTGCTACAGCCTTGGAATCCAGTTCTTTCGGACGCAGGGGCAGCAGGCAGTGCCCAGCAGCTATTATTTTCTATATGTTTTCCTGCTGATCAGCTTTATCTTTGTGAGCCGTTTTTCCTACAGGTTTTTCCGCAGCTTAAAACATAAACAGCAGAATAAAAATAACAGTATTTCGGTGATGGTCATAGGTGCAGGCGAGGCGGCAAACGTGATCATCAAGGAAATTGTCAACAGCAATTTTTCCACCATGGTAATCCGGTGTATCATTGATGACGATTCCGGCAAATGGGGAAGGTTCATTCAGGGAATCAAAGTGGTGGGCGGCAGGGACAGGATCATTGAGTGTGCGGATATTTTTGGGATTGATGAAATAATCGTGGCTATGCCCTCCGCTTCCCGTGCAAAGATCTCTGAAATTTTAGACATTTGTAAGGAGACAAGCTGTAAACTCCGGTCCCTGCCCGGTATGTACCAACTGGTGAACGGAGAAGTCAGCATCAGCAAGCTTCGGGATGTGGAAGTGGAAGACCTGTTAGGCCGAGATCCTATCGAGGTGGATCTGGACTCTATCCTGGGCTATGTTAAGGGGCAGAAGGTAATGGTCACAGGAGGCGGAGGTTCCATTGGAAGTGAGCTTTGCCGCCAGATCGCCTGCCATAAGCCGGCCCAGCTTATTATCCTGGACATTTATGAGAACAGTGTTTATGATGTCCAGCAGGAACTTACGGCCAAGCACCCGGAGCTTTCCCTGGTGGTACTGATTGCATCTGTGCGCAATACGAACCGCATGAACTGGATCTTTGAACATTACAAGCCCGACATTGTTTACCATGCGGCAGCCCACAAGCATGTGCCCCTGATGGAGGACAGTCCCAACGAGGCAGTGAAGAATAATGTGTTCGGTACCTGGAAGACGGTTCAGGCTGCGGCAATGAACGGTGTAAAGCGGTTTGTGATGATTTCCACAGATAAGGCAGTGAACCCTACCAACATTATGGGGGCAAGCAAGCGTATCTGCGAGATGATAATCCAGACCTTCAATAAGCATTATGATACGGAGTTTGTGGCAGTCCGGTTTGGGAATGTGCTTGGAAGCAACGGCAGCGTTATCCCTCTTTTTAAAAAGCAGATCATGGCGGGCGGCCCTGTGACCGTTACCCATCCCGATATTATCCGCTATTTTATGACCATCCCGGAGGCCGTTTCTCTGGTATTGCAGGCAGGAGCTTATGCAAAGGGCGGTGAGATCTTTGTGCTGGATATGGGAAAACCGGTAAAGATTTTGGATCTGGCCAAAAATCTGATCCGGCTTTCCGGGTACCGGGTGGATGAAGATATTAAAATAGAATTTACCGGACTGCGTCCCGGGGAGAAGCTTTATGAGGAGCTGCTCATGGAAGAAGAAGGGATGACGGAAACGGCAAATAAACTGATCTATATAGGGAAGCCTATCCATATAGAAGAAATGGAATTTTTCGGACAGCTTAAAAGATTAAAGGAAGCTTCCAAAAACGAGAGCAATGATATACGGCCGATGATTAAGGAGATCGTACCTACTTATCATTATAAAGAATAAGGAGTGAAGAAAATGGCAGGCACAAAGATCTATTTATCTTCCCCAACCATGCATGGAGAGGAACAGGAATTTATAAAAGAAGCTTTTGACACCAACTGGGTGGCGCCGCTTGGTCCTAATGTAAACGCCTTCGAGAAGGAGCTGGCCTCCTTCGTGGGGACAGCCCATGCTTCCGCCTTAAGTGCGGGAACTGCGGCGATTCATCTTGCCCTGCGGATTCTGGGAGTGGGGGAAGGGGACAGGGTATTTGTGCCCACGCTGACTTTCAGCGCAACCGCCAACCCGGTGGTATATGAAAAGGCAGTTCCGGTGTTTATTGATTCGGAGGAAGATACCTGGAACATGGACCCAAAGGCTCTTGCGCAGGCCTTTGAAAAGTATCCCCATCCTAAGGCGGTCATTGTGGTGCATCTATACGGAACTGCGGCAAAGCTGGATGAAATCATGGAGATCTGCAAGGCCCATAAGGTCCCGCTGATCGAGGATGCGGCGGAATCCCTTGGCAGCACTTACAAAGGGAAACAGACAGGCACCTTTGGAAAAATCGGTATTTATTCTTTTAACGGAAATAAAATCATTACCACCTCGGGAGGCGGCATGCTGGTATCAGATGAGGAAGAAATAACTAGAAAAGCCACATTTCTGGCTACCCAGGCCAGAGATCCTGCCAGACATTATCAGCACTCTCAGATAGGCTTTAATTACAGAATGAGTAATATCACGGCGGGCATCGGACGGGGACAGCTTTTACATCTGGAAGAACATAAAGCGTTAAAAAAGGCCATTTATGAGCAGTACCAAAAGGCTTTTGCAGATATAAAGGAGATAAGCCTGAACCCCTTAAACCAGAATGGCGATGCAAACTGCTGGCTTACTGCCATGCTGATAGATGAGGCCAGCCCGGTTACGCCGGAGCGGGTGATGGATGCTTTGGAAGCGCAGAATATCGAGTCCCGTCCTATCTGGAAGCCTATGCACCTGCAGCCTGTGTTTGCGGCGTATGATTTCTTTACCGCATCAGGAGAGGGAAAGAAAGAAGAAGGGAAAGGAAGCGTTTCAGAGCGGATTTTTGACAGAGGGTTATGTCTGCCCAGCGACATTAAGAACACGGCGCAGGACATGGAGCTGATCATCCGCATTGTAAGAAAATGCTTTGGAAGATAAAAAGGGCCTGGCCGGATAGAGCAGCCTGTGCTGCTTTGGGGAAAACGGGAGGAAGAAATGTACCGAAAATTCATAAAACGACTGTTTGATTTATTGCTGTCGCTGACCGGAATCATCGTATTGCTGCCTGTACTTTTGGTTTTGTGGATACTGGTCCGGGTGAAGCTGGGAAGTCCGGCGCTGTTTACCCAGGAGCGGCCGGGAAAAAATGAAAAGGTATTTAAGCTGTATAAATTCCGCTCCATGACCGATGAGAGGGATAAAAACGGGGAGCTTCTGCCGGATGAAATCAGACTTACCCGTTTTGGCAGACTGCTCCGGGCTACCAGTCTGGATGAATTGCCGGAGCTGTTTAATATTTTAAAGGGGGACATGAGCCTCATAGGCCCAAGGCCTCTGCTGGTAAGGTATTTGCCTTATTACACGAAAGAAGAAAGGCACCGCCATGACGTGAGGCCGGGGCTTACCGGTCTGGCGCAGGTAAACGGCCGCAATGCCCTTGGCTGGGAGGACAGGTTTGCCTATGACTTGGAGTATGTGAATCATTTGACTTTCGGAATGGACATAAAGATAATAGCCATGACGGTGGGGAAGGTCTTAAAGAGGTCCGGCACCCTTTCAGGAGCGGACCAGACGGTGGCGGATTTTGACGTCTACAGAAAAGGACAGGAGAAATGAAACAGATTGCATTGCTGGAAAAAGGCTTTGACCAGACGCCTGTGGAGCCTTTGTCGGGAGACTACGGGAATAACCATTTTTTTATGAAAAGGGATGACATGATTCCTTTTAGTTTTGGCGGAAACAAGGCCCGCAAGGCGGCTGAATTTTATAAGGAAATCAAAAAAAGCAGTGCGGATGTAGTGATGACGTATGGAAGCAACAGTTCCAACCACTGCCGGATCACCGCTAATATGGCGGCGGCAATGGGGCTTTCCTGCCACATCATTTCCCCTGTGGAAAACAGGGAGATCCTATATAATACCAGACTGGTGGAGGAATTCGGGGCAGTGATTGAAACCTGTCCGGTAACACAGGTGGCCGGGACGATCGAAAACCGAAAAGCCGTTTATGCAGCGGAAGGGAAAATCCCTTATTTTATTACGGGAGAGGGTCACGGGAATCCGGGCACGGAGAGCTACGTGAAGGCCTACCGGGAAATCGAAAGCTACGAGAAGGAAAACAGAATTTATTTTGACTATATTTTCCATGCTTCCGGCACAGGGGCCACACAGGCTGGTCTTGTCTGCGGGAAACTCCTTTCCGGGGATAAGAAGCGGAAAATCGTGGGTATCAGTATTGCCAGAGAGGAAGAAAGAGGACGGCAGGTAGTAAAGGAAAGCATTGGGGAATATCTTGGCAGGGATTTTGAAAGACTGTATCAGGAAGAAGATTTAATATTTACAGGCGCCTTCCGGCTGGGAGGCTACGGACAGTACAACGAAGAAGTAGTGGAAACCATAAGAAAGGTAATGAAGCTGGACGGGATACCCATGGATGCTACCTATGTGGGAAAGGCTTTTAGGGGCATGTGCCGTTATCTGGAAGAGAATGATATAACGGGCGAAAATGTACTTTTTATCCACACTGGCGGAACGCCGCTTTTCTTTGATTTTCTTGATCGGTCAAAGATTGGGCCGGAAAGCAGGCAGGGATAAGCTTATAGCAAAGATGCATTTACAGACTCCGCTCCGGCAGGCCGGGGCAGCGCAGAAATGAGGTAAAGTATGAATATTTTGATACTCAGTGCAGGAACAAGGAATAAAGTGGTACAATATTTTAAGGAAAATATCGGAAAGGGCGGCCGGGTGATTGCCACGGACTGCTCCCATTTAGCGCCTGCAGTGTACGATGCCGATGCCTTTTATCTGGTACCCAGAATCACCGCGCCAGACTATCTTGACCGGATTCTGGAGATATGTGTGGAGGAAAAAATAGACGGCGTATTTTCGCTGATCGATCCGGAATTAAGCCTTCTGGCAAAGGAAAAGGAAAAGTTTCTGGCTGCAGGGACGACACCCATTATATCCGGGTATGATTTGGTGGAAACCTGTTTTGATAAATATAGAATGTTTCAGATGCTTACAAAGATGGGGATTCCTACCGGAAAGTGCTATGTGGACAAGGAAGAATTCTACCGGGATGTGAAGGACGGAAAAGCCGGGTATCCTGTTTTCGTCAAGCCCGTAAAAGGAAGCGCCAGCCTTAACATCAACAAGGTATATTCCCACAAAGAAATCGACGTGTTGTTTGAACTGTACGACGATCTGATGATTCAGGAATTTATGGATGGACAGGAGTACGGGGCAGATGTTTATGTGGACATGCTCTCAAACAGGTGCACTTCCATTTTTGTAAAAAAGAAGATAAAGATGCGGGCCGGGGAAACAGATAAATCTGTGTCCGTAAAAATTCCGTCCCTTTTTGAAATGCTGCAAAAATTCGTGGAAAAATGCGGTTTTTGTGGTATGATAGATATTGATCTATTTGAAATCGGCGGTGTTTTTTATATTTCTGAAGTCAACCCCCGGTTTGGCGGCGGCTATCCCCATGCCTATGCCTGCGGCGTGAACATGCCCATGCAGGTGGTAAATAACCTGGCGGGGAAGGAAAATGCTGTGAACATCGGGGAGTATAAAGAGGGAATCTGCATGATGAAATATAATGAAATAGCTGTTATGGATCTGGCGGGTGCTGCTTGTGAATAAGATGATGTTGTGCACGAAATGGCTGTGAAGTTGGAGTGAGGATGAAAAAGATACTGATTTTAGCGAATTCTTCCGGGGGATTATATGACTTCCGCAACGAACTGCTGGAAAAGCTTCTTAAGGAGTATGAGGTGGTGGTGAGTCTGCCTGATGAGGTCCGGAACAAGGAGCTGGCCCAGGAGGGATGTAAGGTGGTGCACACGCCGATCAACAGGCGGGGGGTAAATCCACTGGAGGATTTTAAGCTGATCCGGGATTACGGAAAGCTGATGAAACGGGAGCGGCCGGATCTGGTGTTGACTTACACTATAAAACCCAATATATACGGCGGGTTTTGCTGCCGGATAAAGAGAATTCCCTATATCGTTACGGTGACAGGGCTTGGAAGCACATTCCAGAAGCAGGGGATTTTCCTCAAAATGATTGTGGCAATGTACCGTATGGGGCTTAAGAAAGCTTCCTGCGTGTTTTTCCAGAATAAAGAAAACCAGCAGATCTTTTCAAAATACGGCATTAAGGGAAAAAGCAGCAGGTTGGTGCAGGGCTCCGGTGTCAATTTAAAACGCCATGCCTTTGAAAGCTATCCCCGGGAAGACACTGTGCGCTTTTTATTTGTGGGACGCATGATGCGGGAAAAGGGGATAGAGGAATTCCTTGAGGCGGCGAAGAAGCTGCATAGTGATAAGGTGTTTTTTGAGGTGCTTGGATATTGTGATGAGGATTACCAGAATAAGCTGGATGCATACGAAAAAGAGGGGTGCATCACCCAGCTTGGCTTTGACCCTGATGTGCACGGACATATACAGCGGGCTTCGGCGCTGGTGCTGCCCACATACCATGAAGGGATGAGCAATGTGCTGATGGAAGCTTCTGCCACTGGCAGACCTGTGATTGCCACCAATATCAGC
>Ga0224741_10180_pt1 | contig 11654 bp, 4 predicted proteins | sample LIM_E_Water_Pos_FD_161629 | JGI IMG/M metagenome (GOLD analysis project Ga0224741, IMG submission 161629) | Enriched cells from gastrointestinal tract of the lab mouse from Pacific Northwest National Laboratory (PNNL), Richland, Washington... | ecosystem: Host-associated > Mammals > Digestive... | reverse complement strand
CCAAGTTAACCAACCCCATATCTGTCCCAATAGCACGTATAGAACAGCCCGAATCCTGATTAAGGCAGATTACTTTTGCATAGTCATCTGTATAGGGCATATAGACAACCGCAAATCTTCCATATCTATTTGTCACATCAGATTCTATCTGATCCGATAACCGAACCATAACATTCCCAGAAGAATCTAATACTTCCAAATCCACTGGGCACTGAACCACAAATTTTGAATGGTAGGAAGCAGATTTTGGTATCTCCATCCCCTCTGGAAGTGTAAACTGACAGCGCTCCTCCAAAATCTTGAGAATGCTGTTCACTACCTCTTCTTTCAATTTATAGTGAATGCCTTTTTTCGCAAGCCCGGCAGCAAGCCCCTTCACATTGCACATCGCCAGGTATGACTCTTCACCTTTCTGTCTTATTTGATACAGTGTATGATACGTATAATAAAAATTCCATGCATTTTCTTCTGTCTTATTATTCAAGAAAACCTTTTTGTTCTGTTCAAGCAGTTTTGTAAAATGCTTAGCAAGGTATGCATATCCTTCCACATATGCTTCTTTCTTAACAACAGAACCTATATTTACCATCATGTTACTGAACCATACCCCTATGTCTACTTGTGCCAAAAAACTCATCAATTCACCAGCGCCACTAATTCCATGCTCTTTTAACACGTCTGCAATCATATTCTTTGTCAGTCCGCTAGTTTTAAGGGTAAGTTTCATGATATCCAAAGCAAGATCCTTGATATTTGCCCCAACTCCCGCTTCCATCTCTTCCCGGACGAGGTATGCGGCATATCTCAGTTCTGATGGAAGATCATCAGCAGAACGTATGACTTCATTCAAAAAATCCTTGTTTTCCTGGTATGCCTTCAGCTTACTGTCAAGCTGTATAAATCCCATGATGTCTTCCAACGTTGTACTTATAATTGAAATTCCTGTGGATGCGTATCCTTCTGCTTTTGCAAATTTACCAAACCCACTGCTCTCATCAATGGTATACTCCTTTATTGTTTCCCCATCTTCATCATATGTGAACAGCACATCACTATACTTCCCCAGAATATCCCAATATTTCGTCGTATCATTAACATTATTCACTTCCTTTAGAATCTGCGCCTTTGTGACATCTGTAACTTTGTCAGTTAAATCCGTAATTGTTTTTGCATAGTCCGCACGCTCAATTTTTTCAGACTGTGCCTGCATATAGTCATAGAGCATTTCCTTATATTTTTTTACTCCTGGAAATTCTCCGTTGCTGACAGAAAGGGTAAGAGGATCTGTCCATGTCTTCCACTCGCTGTTAAATATCAGCCCATCCGCAACTAGTGTTGTGCGCATGACTTTCCCCTTAACAGTATTGTTCAGTTCATGGACAAATTGGCTCGCCGTAAAACATTCATCCGTCGTAAGCATTAGATAAGCATACCTTTCGGCTGTTGTCTCACTCAGATAGGAAATGCCTTCTTTGACATCTGTAAAACCATAATTCGAAAACAGCTCATAAAACTTTTGATACTGTTTCTCTATCGAATAATCGCTGTGATTGATTTTGTCAAATTGTTCATAAATATCATCCGATGTATACCGATTTACCCGTTGGATAATATAGGCATCTGTTATCTCAATCTCCCCGCTTGCTTTCAGGCCATTCGATGCCGTTCCTGTGATTTTCACCTTTCCATTCTTTTTGGGTTCCATGGAAACCTTCAATTCTGCCCACCCCTGGTCGCTTACTTTGGTAATGCTGCAGCCTGTCACTTTTACAACAGAAGGGTCGCTGCTTTCCCACTTAATCTTTCCGGCCTCTTCCTTCAAAATTTTTTCTGCAGAATCTCCCTCTTCTGAAATCTTCAGTTTCCCTGAAATATCAAGTAGGTTGTTTATCGTTCCCTTCGTATAGGAATCAATTGAAAATTCAGTTACCTCTGTACTTTTTACGGTAACTTCACAGGATGCTGTCAGACCGTTTGAAGCTGTTCCTGTTATCACAACTTTCCCTTCCTTATGTGGAGTAAAGGAAATCATCAATTCAGCGGAACGATTATCATAGGAATTCACCCCTGTGCATGATATTTCTGAATCTGGTACAATGCTTTGGTCGCTGCTTGTCCATTTGATAGCAGATACTTCAGAAAATAAGATAGTATTTGATACTTCTAAAATATCTGACAATTCCAAATTACCTGTAATTACTAACTCATCTCCTAGTATAATAATGGTGTAGTCAATAAGACTACTTGGTTAATAAGTTTCTATCAATCAGATAACAGAAGAAGGTGTTCTTCCTTCATCAGATGTTATCCTAAATTATTATCATGTCTGACGGTTCCTGATAGACACCAGATAAAACATAAGGTATTATCCTTTAGGATAGGGCAAAGAATGTTCATCTCCTTGGGAAGCCGCTTCTGTGGCTGATACCTACAAGAAAGTCAATTAGTCCATCCGACAGGGTTTTATGTTTTAGCTGGTTGGGAGCCAGAAGGCTATACCCGTATAACACGCTAGGTTGTGTACCTGCCAGACTGGAAATGGATTCCTATCAGAAAGGAGCTTTTGCTCATGTCAAACAAAGTTATTTTTAATCTTGATGAATTATTCATATCTGTCGGTATTGATGTTGGCGCTGACTTCTCATGGATGTCTGCCGCACTTCCAAACCAACAGTTTGTGGGAAAACCTTTTAAAATTCTACACAATAGCATGAATCCCCTTACAGCCGCTGTTTCTAAAATAAAAGAAGCAGAAGAGCTGTATTCTTTGGAAAGTCGCATTTTCCTCGAATCCACGGGAATTTATCATTACCCACTCTTCTGCTATCTTCGTGATAAGGGTTTTAACTGCTCCGTTATTAATCCTATCATCACTAAGAATAGCACAAATATCAACATACGAAAAGTACATAATGACCGTTTTGATTCTAAAAAAGCTGCTTTGGTTGGTTTGGAACCTGATTTAAAGGTTTCCCTTATGCCGTCTGATCTTGCCTTAAACTGTCGCAATTTATGCCGTGAATACTACGATTTAGTGGACAACCGCAGCGCTTACGTGAACAAGCTCCAGGGTGAACTGCGTATGGCATTTCCACAGTATCTTGGCATTTTCTCCAAGGCTACAGCCAATACATCCCTTACCTTATTGGAGGCATATACATCCCCGTCTGCCTTTATTGAAGCAGACAGACAAGAGGTTATTGATATCATCAAATCAACTGCCCGTTTTGGACTTACCTATGCCCAAGACAAGTATAATGCCATCATCAAGGCTGCCAATGAGGCGGATGAGTCCGGTTACATCATTGACAGCAACATCAAGCGGATCCGGCTCTATATCAGCTTCATCCGCAAATATGATGAAGAGATCAACGGCATCTTGGAATCAATGCACGAACTCGTGAATGCTAATGAAGATACTGATTTTGTGAAGCAGATTCACTTAATTGAAACATTCAAAGGCGCTGGTTTCTTATCCGCCGTATCCCTCATGGGAGAGATCGGGGATTTTTCTGCATTTTCAAAGCCAAAACAACTTTTTGCTTACTTTGGCCCTGATCCGGCAGTAAAACAATCCGGCAAATTTGAAGGTACCAAAATTCAAATGTCCAAAAGAGGCCCTGCCATAGCCAGGCGTGTTATCCATACACTAACTTTACAAAGTATCAGTGTATCCCGTACGGGTGAAGCTAAAAATCCAGTACTCCGTGATTACTGCCTCAAAAAATGTGGGACAAAACCAAAGCTTGTGGCAATGGGTGCTGTTTCACACAAGGTATGCAACATGATATTTGCAATACTCAGGGATAACAAGCCTTTTGAAATCATCACTCCACAGGAGCATATGAAACAATATAATGTTGCTAAATGCGACACAGCCGCATAAAATACTGTAAAGCCAACGAATCAATATCTTTTTAAACAGGGTATTTTCACCAAGGGATAAGTGCGCCCTTTTTTAGGAGAAAATTTTTCCCATTCTTCTATTGACATTTATTAGCTGGACTTTCATGTACCGTTCCTTACCGCTTTTTTACATTTTAGACCAAAACGGACTAAAAGTCAATGGACGGTTTTACCCTTTATATAATTTATTAAGGGACATTTTTGCAACTATTTTTCAGGAAACCATATTGGAATTTTACTTCCAAACTATAGAAAGGACAGAAAACATATGACTTTAACAAGGCTCCGAAATTTACGGGAAGATGCGGACTATACACAGGAATATATGGCGCACCTGCTGAATGTTTCCCAGCGGGCATATTCCAGATATGAAACTGGAGAGCGGGCGATCCCGCTTGCCAGCTTATGCCTTTTGGCTGATTTCTACCAGACCAGTGTGGATTATCTGCTGAACCGGACAGACTGCAAGGCGCCTTATCCGCCTGTTTCAGAAACAACAAGTGACTTGATTAAGGTTTGATTTACCACAAACAAGGCTGACATTCCATAAGATGTCAGCCTTGCTTGTGCTATATGTTATTTACTGAGCCGCATGCTAGACGGCGGGATATATGTACGCCTGTACTTTCTTTATGCCGATCTTCAGTCCTGGCGGTTAACTTTCCTATTCCGCTTCTTCAAACCCAACACGGATTTCTGCTGCGGAGCCATAAACCTTACCGGCTTCCATTGACGTTGTCTTCAGGCCTGTCAGCCTTACGTACCTTGCGTTTACGCTATCAAACCTTGCATATTCAATTCTATCCTTCTGCCCGCTCCAGGTTCCCCGGTCGACTTCTGTCCAATCTTCCTCTGTATTGCTGCGGACTTCTACTTTGTATTCCTCAAAAATGCCATTGGCGCCGCCGCTGGTTTTGGAATAGTACTTCACAACTGCCACAGGCTTCACTTCACCCAGATCCAACTCGATCCAGACATCTTCCTGTGCGCAGCCATTCCAGTTTGTATGCCATAAGGTAGCCATATTATTATCAAGTGCAAAACTTGCCGGCCCTTCGGATGCATCGCCCTGGTGTTCATTGCCTGCCGAGGCTGTCATCGTCCCAGGCTCATAGTATTCATAGGATTTCGCAACCGAAATCGTATAACTTCTTTCTTCGCTGCCTCTTACAAGCTTTGCCATCATGCCAGATTTCACAGCCTCATCTGCTGCGGCTTCCTGGCTATCCTCCCGCAATATCTGCAAAACAGCATCCTTGGGATACAGCATATTTTCTTTCAGCGCCTGCACACTGGTATTCTTCGGCACTTCCAGGATGGCGTCCTCTGTTACGGTAAAGGGCGCATCGCCTTTTGCCCGTATCTCTAATATGGATTCATCCCTTTCACATCCCACGCGGATTTCAGCGGCGGAACCAAAAATTTTCGCACTATCCGAGGCAGTCTTTAATCCGGTAAGCCGTACATATTGCGCCTCTACGGTGTCAAATCTTGCGTATTCTACGGCATTGCCCTTCCAGGTTCCCCGGTCTACCTCTGTCCATTCCTCCTCTATATTACTGCGGACTTCCACCTTGTATTCCTGGAACACGCCATTGACGCCGGAAGGCCTTGCACAGTATTTCAGCATTGCCACGGGCTTTACTTCCCCAAGGTTTAGTTCAATCCAGACATCCTCCTGTTCGCATCCGTTCCAATTGGTATGCCACATAGTAGACATATTGTTATCCAGTGCAAATGCAGCTGAGCCCTCTGTGCTAGAACCCTGGTGTTCATTGCCTGCGGTTGCCGTCATGGAGCTGGGGCTATATTCCTGGTATTCTTTCGGGAATACAATTGCGTACTCGATTGTCTCTCCGCCTCTTGTAAGCCTCAATTTCATACTCTGATCTACCATGGCGTCCTCTGCTGCCGGCTGCCCGTCTGCTGCCAAAACTGCTAGAGTTGAGCCTTTCGGGCAGATAAACTGATCCTTTAATTCTTGTACGGTCAGTTCCTGCGGCACATCCAAAATCTTGCCAGCCTTGATGCTCATCGGCAACGTGCCGCACAGCTTCGGCTCCAAAGCAGCCTCTGTCTCTGCTGCATCCGATTCAAATGCCCCAATATCCGGCAAACTACCAATTTCATTGCCAAAGAAGTCATACTTGCCGCTGCCTTCTACAAAAGTTCCCGCATTGATTGCTGGGGAATTTGCTTGCAGCTTATAGCCGTCAAAAACGCTTCGGTTGTGTACGGCAGCCATTGCCCCGCCCTCTGTCAGAAGCACGCCTGTCGGAGCCTTGCCTGGATCTACGAACATAGGATCTACTGCGAAATTGCCTTCCCGCATCGTGAACAGATCCTCATATCCATAAAAAATATTGTTCTGCCAGGTATCCTGAGTCTTATCCATAGCGGCCTGCTGTGTCTTTCCACTGCTGATATTGTAGAAAATATTGTTCCGCATTACCCCTGTGCCATTGCAGAACCCCGGGTTGTGGATCTGCGTCGTCCTGTCTCCGTCAATATAAAAGACATTGTTATACACTTCGCCCCTTGGGTTCCCGGAAAGGACGAGCAAGCCCTTCAAATCATTCTGGCTGATGTTATAACGGAAGGTTCCATTGTATGCCTCGCCCCCGCAGAACATAATACATCCGCCGCCATTGTTATGGCTGTAATTATACTGGTAAATAGTCCCATCCGAATAATCAATATCCCATGGCATCCCATCCTGGTTATCTACAGTATCAAATGCCTCATTATACTGGAAGATCCCGTCCTTGCATTTCCAAGGCCAGATCCCTGCGCAGACATACCCATAATAACTGGAATATCCTCCGTTTGCTGCATCCATATCTGCGCCACAGCGGTCTGCGACATTATTCTGCACCAGGGGACGGAACGAATACATTGCAACAATTCCGTCATTTCCGACATCTTTAACATAGTTATTTTCAAAAACGACATTGGTATGGCCATACTTCTTTGCTGTCTCGTCTGCAATGGCCGCCCCGTTAAACTTCGCATGCTGATAGGTAAACCCTACGCAGATTCCCGCCCTGGATACGTCCCTGACATAGCAGTTTGATATCCTGATGTCATCATAGCGGGCAATCCCCGTAGCTTCTTCGTCCTGCGGCTTAAAAGCATTCATCTGTATTCCGCCGTTATCCATATGTTTGTCGCCGATATTCCCGTCTATATCATGAATATACAAATTGTCCAGATACACATGCTGCATCGTACCGCCGTCCTTTGCCGCACCGGCCACGCCCGTACGGTCCATCCGCTTGTTGACCCTCCAGTCAGCAGAGGCGGAACTTGCCTCCGGCACACTGTCCACGGCTCCTTTGAAATACGTAAAGTCATCGGATTCATTGGTCAGCTCTAAATCACTGACTTCCACAAAATCCACATCATAGAGAAGCAGGGCGGAGGACACATAACCCTGGCGTCTGTGGTTCGCATTATCCAGGTTCTGCCCATACTGTTGATACCAGACCCCCTGCCCATTCGCATGGATGGCCGGCCTTGCCCCAGCCCCATAACTGCTGATCCGAATGGGGGCTTCTTTGGTCCCATGCACATCCTGCAGATGGATATAGCCATCCTCAAATACAGAACCTCTTTCCAGAAGGATCTGATCCCCTGGTTTTAATTCCAGGCCAATCAATGGATCCAATGTCTCCCACGCCGTATTTTCTGTTGTTCCGCCATTCGCATTATTTCCATGGATACTGCTGATATAATATGTTGTGCCTGTATCTGCTGCATGTACCGGAAGAACAGGGAGAAGATTCTGGCTGGTTCCTATTAATGCCAGTGCGCATAACAGCGCTAACACTCTCTTTTTCATTTTATGCTCCTTTCCGAAACAAAACCCCTACTTCACTTTTACTTTAATCATCTTCGTTAAGCCATTACATTTGACAGTAATCTTGCAGCTTCCTTTTTTCAGTCCTTTGATGATACCCTTGTCTGTCACTTTCACAACCTTCTTATTGCTGCTCTTAAATGTTATCTTGGCTTTTGGAGCGACTGTTACTCCCAGCTTTATTTTCTTTCCTTTTTTGATTGTGATGGAGGTCTTCTTTACTTTCAGCATTGGCTTCTTTACCTTAACGGTACAAACTGCTTTGTATTTTCCAATGGCTGCCTTTATCACTGCCGTGCCTGCTTTTTTGGCAGTCACCACTCCCTTGCTGGAAACAGCTGCAACGGACGGCTTGGAAGAACTCCATTTCACTTTCCCGCTGATTGCGGTAACCGTTGCTTTCAGTTTTGCCTTGTTTGCCGTCTTTGTATAGAGCGTGATGGTTTTCTTATTTAATTGAATGGAAGGTTTGGATTTCGTCTTAAATGTGAAATACCGCGGAGCTGAATTTCCGTTCGCATTGTATGCAACCAGGGAGAGCTTATACGTTGTTGCCGCTTTCAGGCCAGAAAGTTTCACGCTGACCTTAGCATTATTTGTCGCTGCTGCCAGTTTCTCGCCTGTTACATTTAAAAGCGTCTTTGCCCCATCCATAATCTTATAGCCCAGGACTTCTGGGTCGCTCTTAACCGCTGTCCAAGTAATCGTAACCGTTGTCTGTGTGGGGCTTGCTGACAGCCCGGAAGGCTGGGACGGCTTCTCCTGGCTGGGCGCCTGCTGTGTAGTAAAGCGGACTTCCGCCGGTTCGGATTCCAGGCCTTTCTCATTGTAGGTTATGACGGTATAGGTATATGCCGTGCCCGCCTTTAACCCAGAGGCTCCATACGTTACTTTCCCTGCATTTGTGGCTGCGCTTAGCTCACTCCCTGACAGATCCTTCACCAGCTTGCCTGACTCTTTGATCCTGTAGCCTTTCACTTCCTCGCCTGCCTTGGGCGCATCCCAGCTTAGCTTTGCTTCCGTCTCCGTAATCCCTGATGCAGACAGGTTCTGCGGGCTTCCTGGCGCCTTGATTTCCTCTTCCTCTTCCGACTGATATGCACCAATATCAAAATTCGTTACGTCTTGCAAATCTGTGCCGAAGAAATCCGTCTTGCTCTTCTCATATCCATTTTTATCTGTAACGGATTTTCCAGCTCCAATTGCCGGGGAGCCTGCACAAAGCTTATAGCCGTCAAATACACTCTCTGCATCCGGTTTTTCATGCGGATTTCTTTCGCCAACCGTTGAAACCGGCGCCTTTCCAGGATTTTCAAATACCTGTGTGCCCTTTGCCACCGTGACTCCTGCCGCGTCTTCCGGCTGATTCTCATAATTGTAATAGAGGTTATTGCTGTAGGTCTTATTATTGCCTACCGTCCACTCTTCTGTTTTGGGCGTTTCCCCTGAATAATAGAAAATATTATTCTCCAATACTGCCGTCCCATTGCTCCTGCTACGGTAGATGGGTACATTATCCGCCACATAGAATACGTTATTATAAATATGTGCCTGTGGGCTTCCAAAGGTATCCAGAACTGCCCTCAAATCGTTCTGGCTGATATTATAACGGAAGGTGGTTCGGTATGCCTCATTGAGGCAGACCATCAGGCAGCCGCCTTCATTATTATGGCTGTAATTATACTGGTAAATGGTGCCGTCGCTCCAATCTGCGTCCCAGGCCTGCCCGTCTCCATTATCGTTGTTGGTGTTCTTCGTATCAAAGGCTTCATTATACTGGAACACGGCGTCTTTGCACTTCCACGGCCAAATCCCAGCCGCAAACCTCTGGGTTTCTCCCTGCGGGCCATAATCCCCGCTGTGCATCTGCCTGGCCGCCCCGTCCGATACATTGTACTGCACCAAAGGCTTATCACAGTACATCATCGTAATAGAATCCCCGCCTGCGTCCTTGACATAATTGTTCTGGACTACAACATTCGTAGAACCATATTTGGCAATATCCTCATCGGAAATCTCCATGCCCGTAAACTTGCCCCAGAGCGCCGTATAGCCTACGGCTATCCCCCAGCGGTTCGTATTGACAACGCTGCACCCGTCAATCAGCACATCATTGAAACGCGGAACGCCGGTCTCGGACGACACGAAATCCTTTGTCCCATCTGCTCTGTTCTCTGTCTGTGCATCATGCGGCATATAGACGGTAAAGTAAATGCCGCCGTTGTTCATATGTTTGTTATAAACATTGCCGATCACATCATGGATATTCAAGTTCTTCAAATGGATATGGTCGATGGTGCCTTTGTCCTGCGCCACGGCTGCCACGCCAGTACGATCCATCATATCAACTGCATTATACACCGTGTCTATCTTCGGGTTTCGGTTGACAATCTCCAGATTCTGGATTTCTATGTACTCGCTGTCGTACAGCAGGATGGAAGAGGATACGTATCCCTGGTATTGATGCCAGGTATTATCCAGCCTATAGCCATAATTCTGGAACCATATGCCCTGCCCATTCGTATCAATGATTGGGTCGGCGCCTGTACCATATCGGTCAATCACAATCGGATGATCTGCACTCCCACTCTGGCCGAACAAATGCAGATATCCGTTTTTAAATACGGAGCCGCACTCCAAAAGAACCTTATCTCCCGGTTTTAAATCAAGACGGCCAATCTTTTGAAGGCTGTAAAATGGCCTTTGCTGGCTTTTTCCGTCGTTTGTGTCTTTTCCGGAAATGGTACTGACATAGTAAGTCGTTCCCGTTTCACTTGCCTTTGGCTGCGCAGCGCCGATATCCATGCCTGGGAACACTGCCGAACAAAACACTGCCAGCGCAGTTAACATTGTTACAATTTTTTTCCTCATCATGATTCTCCTTTCTTTCAACTTTCGACAACTTCCTTCTTTTCGCCTGCTCCTTTCTTTTTATTTATCTATATGCTGTTTCATAAAGATACACAGAGACTCAATATCCCCATCCACGGAAGCTTTGGCGGCACGTTCTTCTATTATCTTGTCAAAACGCTGTTCCCGCAGCGTTTTGTTGATATTGTCCTTTACCTCTTCTATCGGAACTGGCTCGTTTGTATCTCTCTTTGTACACTCAATCAGATACAAGCTACCATTTTCATCAATTACCGTTGTGGATTCTCCCGTCTTAAGATCCCATGCATACTCCAGGATATCGCCAACGCTCCTAGAATAGTCACGAAGTTCCGACGATGTGGCATCGGCATGCCCCAGATAAGGAGAAATAAGCGTTTCCTCCCGCGCCAGATCTGCCAGAAGATGCTTGCCGTCCATCTTCTTATAAATTGACGTCAGGCGGCTTTTTAATTCCTGCACCTGCCCGTCATCCATCCCTTCTTCACCGTATGGGATTTTGATATAATCCAGGATCCTATCATCTTCACGCTGGTAATATGCGATATTCTCTTCGTAATACTGTTTCCTCTCCTTTTCTGTTATTTCCATGCCCTCGTTGTCCAGGTCGTTGCAATAACTTTTTTGGATGGTATCCATTTCATACTCCAAATATAGTTCCAGGGAATATTCTGACAAGCCATAGACAGCCTCCCCCTTTTCAATTTTCTCTTTTCGGAGCCTGTTCCCATCCTCCCACCGCTTTAACAGCGCAGAATAGCTTCCTTCCTCTACATACCCTTTCTCTTCCGCCAGGCCATAGACCGCATAAAAATGCTTCAGTTCCCCTAATGTTTCCTGGGTAAGCTTCTCATATGGAAGTTCTCCTCCGATCTCCTCTTCCCAGAACTTCTCGCCTACGCCCCCGCTTCCTTTTTCGGAAAAATAACTGACTACCTCATATCTTTTCCGGGCAGCCGCTTCCAGAAACTCTTCTTTCCCGATTTCACGCCCGTTTATT
>Ga0224741_10179_pt1 | contig 11685 bp, 11 predicted proteins | sample LIM_E_Water_Pos_FD_161629 | JGI IMG/M metagenome (GOLD analysis project Ga0224741, IMG submission 161629) | Enriched cells from gastrointestinal tract of the lab mouse from Pacific Northwest National Laboratory (PNNL), Richland, Washington... | ecosystem: Host-associated > Mammals > Digestive... | reverse complement strand
GTTTTTCGCTTATCGGGAAAAGAGCCTGCTTTTTGTGGCGGTGGCGGCCAGCCTGGTGGCGTTTTTGGTGGAGAGGGTTTTGGAGGTGTTGGTGTGAGATGAGGTTGGAATAATTGAATATGATATAATTTTAATAGGAAAAATTGCACCTCGTGGTAATGTTTATAAGGGGGTATAGGTATGTCACCGACGACTAAACGATTAGCTGAAATGATTGACTATTTGCCTGAACAGGAGCAGTTAATTCTTTTTGAAATTGTACGCCGTTTTTTGCCTGATGATGTGGCGACGCCGGAGGATTTGACGGATATTAAGGCAGCCAGAGAGGAATATCAGCGAGGAGAAACTACGCCGCATGAAGCTATAAATTGGTTTTGAAAACTATGGAGGTAATTTTATGGACGCGAATTTTAAGCAGGGAATGTTTGATTTGTTTGAGCAGCTGAAGCGCAACGCTGTGTATCTGAATTACAGCCCAGCAGCGGAACCAATGCTGCTGGGCAGCAGCAAATTTGGCGGGCGGCCTGATGTGCCGCAGGATTTTGTTTGGCCATATTTTGAAAGTGAGAACTATGACAAGGTGCGAGCTAACCGGCCGCTTTCCTTTATGGCCCAGATTAATTTGGCCGAGGCGGCGGAGTTTGATAAGGAGGGGCTTTTGCCCAAGCAGGGCTTGCTGAGTTTTTTTTACGAGCTGGAAACGGAACGCTGGGGCTTTGACGCTGAGGATAAGGCTTGCGCTAAGGTGTTTTGGTTTAAGGATTTGGCGGCTTTGCAGCAGGCTGATTTTCCGGCGGATTTGGCGGCGGAATTTTGCCTGCCGGAATTTGTGCTGGAGCTGGAGGCTGGCCTGAGCTTGCCTGATTACGGGGATTTTGTTCATAATCCGAAAACGCAGGCTTTGCCGGAGCAATATCCGGAGGAGGCGAAAGAGTTTGACTGGGACGAATATGACGGGCTGCTGGCAGAATATGGCTATCAGCCGCCGGAGGACGATTGGAGCGAAACCAGCAAGCTGCTGGGCTGGCCTAACACTATTCAGGGGCCGATGGAATACGAGTGCGAGGCGGTGAGCCGCGGGATTTACTGCGGCGAGCCGCATGAGCTGGACGAGGAACTGCGGGCGGAAATTGAGCGGGCCAGCCAGGATTGGCTTTTGCTGTTTCAGATGGGCACGGTGGAAAACGGCGATTTTGAGCTGATGTTTGGCGATGTGGGGCATATCTATTTTTGGATTAAGAAGCAGGATTTGGCGGCCGGCAATTTTGATAATGTGTGGCTGGTTTTGCAGTGTTCCTAAATTAAAGCATATTAAATCAAGCATATTAAAGGGGACGGTTGTTTTGTTTGAACAACTGTCCCCTTAATTTTTTTGTGAAATCTTAATTAAGCTTTAACGTTCAGGGCTGGCGGGTTGGGAGCTGGAGCTGGGCTGGCGGCATAGGCAGCGCGGCCGGTTTGCCGGCGGGCCCGGCGCACTTTGCGCAGCTCTGGCGAGTCGGTGAACTCGGAAGGGTTGGCCGTGCCGGTGGCGGCAGCGGGTTTTACGCCAACTTGCTGGCTGGTTTGGCCGATGGTTGGCTGGTAATCCGTCGATTGCTCCGTGCTGGTTTCCGGTTTGATTGCCGGTTTTTCCGTGGTATCCGGGTTGAGCTCCAGGTCAACGTCAGGCTGCTGCGGTTTGCTCGGTTTTTGTTCCGGCTTTGGCTTTTTGTGAACCTGCTGTTTTTCCTTTTCCTCCTTGTGGGCCTTGGCCTGTTCTGCTTCGGTGGGCAGGCGGTTGTATTCGCCGCTGTTTACAAAAGCCCGCGTGCTGGCTTCTATTCTGTCGCAACGCATTTTTTCCTGCATGCAGATTTCCAACTTTTTCTCCAATGGGATTTTGGAATTGTTTTGAACAGAGCCGACTATGGCCATTGAGGAGGCTAGCTGCGTCATTTTCAGCCGCTGCACTTCCTCCTTGGTGCGGCAAAGGCGTAGTTTTTTCTCAAAAGCCTTTTGCTCCTGTTCACTGGCGCGTAGTTTTTCATAGGCCTGCGGATTTTTGGCTTGCAGATACTGTCGTTCCTTTTGGGTCAGCTTTTTGCCAGCATAGATTTTTTGCATGATGTTGTTCAGCTTTTTGTTGCCTTCCTCATCATCGTCTTGGTTGCCGTAAAGGCCGCGGCGGGATTTTTTCAGCGTTTCCTGGGCGGTGCTGATCCATTCGTCCAGAGATTTTTTGTGGCTGGTGTAATCGCCGCTTTGCTGTTTAAGATTCCACTGCGTCTGCAACTTCATGGTTTTAGTGTAGGTGTTGACCGACCCCATGATCGAGAGGCTCATAGAAATTCCTCCTTTTTCAGACGGTAAAATTTAGCGTATTCAATATAATTATATTCCTGTGGCGGACATTTGTCAATATATTTATGATGGTGCGGATTGGTAAAATCGGAAAAAATTGTGAAAAAATTCTTGCTTTATTTGTATTTTTATAATATAATATGAAAATAATTTAATGAAATTGGGAGGAATGGCGAGTGAAAATGCAGGCGTTTAAGGCGGCCCTGCCCCACACGTTGCCGATTGCGGTGGGGTTTTTGTTTTTGGGTGTGTCTTATGGGTTTTTAATGTGCAGCCTGGGCTTTTCCTTTGTGTATCCGATGTTGATGAGTTTGTTTATCTTTGCGGGTTCTATGGAGTTTGTGGCGGCTCATTTGCTGCTGTTGCCTTTTAACCCCTGGCGCGCTTTGGGCCTGGCTTTGATGGTGAACGCCAGGCATTTGTTTTATGGCATTTCAATGTTGGATAAATATAAGGGCTTGGGTTGGAAAAAGCCCTATTTAATTTTTGGTATGTGCGACGAATCATTTACCATTAATTGCACGGTGAAACCGCCGGCTGATGTGGACAGCGGCTGGTTTATGTTTTTTGTGACGTTGCTAAACCAGATTTACTGGGTGGCCGGCGCTACTTTGGGCAGCCTTTTGGGCTACATAATCAAGTTTGACACTACTGGTATTGATTTTGTGATGACGGCGCTTTTTGTGGTGATGTTTTTGGGCCAATGGGACGAGGCCAAGGAGCACCGGCCGGCTTTGGTGGGGTTGGGCTGCGCCTGCCTGTGCTTGTTGCTTTTTGGCGGCGACAGCTTTGTGCTGCCGGCTATGGCCTTGATTGTTTTGTGCTTTACGTTTGACCGCAAGCGGGCGGAGCAAACCACTAAGGAGGCGGCTTGATGACGATAGAGCAGCAGATCATCACGATTTTGGCGGTGGTGGCAGGCACGATGTTGACGCGCTTTTTGCCGTTTTTGATTTTTCCGGAGGGACGAAAACCGCCTAAGTACATAACCTATTTAGGGACGGTTCTGCCTTACGCAGTTATTGCTCTGCTGGTGGTTTACTGCCTGAGGGACGCAGTTTTTACCGATTGGCACGGTTTGCCGGAGTTTTTGGCGATTGCTTTTATTGTGTTTTTGCACCGTTGGCGCAAGAACACCTTGCTGAGCATTGCCGGCGGCACGGTTTTTTATATGCTGCTGGTGCAGGGAGTGTTCACGTAACAAAGCCGCTTCTTTCGGGAAGCGGCTTTGTTATTTTTATTCAGAAATTTATCAATGGTTCGGCGGGCGAGGTTCTTGTGTAAAAATTATCTGTTTATAAATTATTTCCCATTATCTACAACGGCTGGGGAAACTTCATAAATATTTTTGACCTCTTTAAGCACATAATGTGTGATGGTGCCGGAAACTCCGGGAATTTCTTTTACAAAGCGATGCAAATCCTCCAGTTCCTCTGAAGATTTGCAGCAGATTTTGAGATTAAAATCAAAATCGCCGGTTAGGTAGTAGCAATCCACAATGTTGGGATTGCTTTGTACGGCTTCCACAAAGCTATCGTAGAAACGTGGATGTTCCAGGCGGACTTCCATAACCGCCAGAACATCATAGCCCAGCTTGCGAGAATCCAACAGCACGGTGTACTTCTTCACCACGCCGTTTTCCTCAAGTTTGTGAATTCTGTCCAGCACAGCCGAAACCGAAAGGTGGATACGCTTGCTGATGCTGGAGGCCGTTTCACGTCCGTTGTCCTGCAAAATTTTCAGTATGACCAAATCAATGTTATCCATATGCTATTCATCCTTTGTTTTGTAACAAGCCGTTAATGTCAAATTATCTCCCTCTTAAATCTTAAAACCCGAACCTTACGTATATTTTAACATATTTAGGGGATTTTGTAAACATAATTTTTAGATTTTTGCGGGGCTTATTGCAACTATTTTAAGAAGCCGCTGATAATTTGGGCCTCGGCTTCAGCCTCCGTCAGCCCTAAGGTTTGCAGCTTCAAAATCTGTTCACCAGCTATTTTGCCGATGGCAGCTTCATGAATTAAGCTGGCGTCAGGATGATTGGCTGAGATTTCGGGAATGGCGGAAATTTGGGCTTCATCCATAATAATGCCATCACATTCTGAATGGCCATTACAAGGTGCATTGCCAACAATGTTGGAGCAGAACACCTGTTTACTTTGCCCGGCGGCAACGCTGCGAGAGGACAGGCTGCAAGAGGCGCTGGGGCCGTTCATCTCCACGTTGAAGTGGGTTTCCGCCAGCTGGCTGCCGTGCGTCATAATTTTTTCCTTAACCACTAAGGTGGCCTCGGCTTGCAGAATTGCGTCGGTGCGGCGGATGGTGGAATCCACCCCTTTGATTTGCACCGTTTCCATTTCCAGATAAGCGCCCTCGGCTAGCTCGGCCACGGTGTGTGGATTCATAATCCGCTGGCCGGCGCCATCGCCCTCGCCGTAATGCTTTTCGATATAGCGCACGCGGGCCCCTGCGCCGACGAAAAAGCGGTGCAGACCGTCGTGCTCGGCTTTTTCTGCGCCGGCGTTGTGAATACCGCAGCCGGCCACGATGATTACGTCGGCATTTTCCCCGATGTAAAAATCGTTGTAAACAGTTTCCGTCAGGCCGCTTTGGCTGAGCACCACCGGGATGTGGACGCTCTCATTTTTGGTGCCGGGCTTGATGTGAATATCAATGCCGGGCTTGTCCTGCTTGGCTTCAATCTGGATGTTGGCGGTGCTGCGGCGGCCGGCGCTTTCGCCGTTTAAGCGCAGATTGTAGGCTCCGCTGGGGACGTCGTGTAAATCGGCCACGGCGGCCAACAAATTTTGGGTGATGGCGTCTGGCTTAGTCATTGCGCGTTCCTCCTTTGCAGGCGCTATATTTGTAATCTACGTTTAGCAGGCAAGGCAAAATTTCACTTTGCGGGCCGCGCTGCACAATGCGGCCGCCGGATAGCACTACCAGCTCGTCAGCGATAGCCAAAATCCGTTCCTGGTGGGAGATGACGACAATGCCGGCCTGACTTTGTTTGCGCATGTTGGTAAAAACTTCAATCAGATTGTTGAAGCTCCAAAGGTCAATTCCGGCCTCCGGCTCGTCGAACAGGGAAAGTTTGGTTTGGTTGCCGCGGGCCAGAATGCCGGCGATTTCAATGCGTTTCAGCTCGCCGCCGGAAAGTTTGCCGTCTACCTCGCGGTTGACGTAATCACGGGCGCAGAGGCCAACCTCGGATAGGTACTGGCAGACGTCGGCGGTAGACATCTTTTGCCCGGCTGCCAGGGAGATTAAATCGGCCACGGTGAGGCCTTTGAAGCGTACTGGTTGCTGAAAAGCAAAGCTGATACCAAGCCGCGCCCGCTCCGTGATGTTTAGATGGGTTATATCCTGCCCGTTGAAGATGATTTGGCCGCCGGTGGGCTGTTCAATGCCCATAATCAGGCGGGCCAAAGTGGTTTTGCCGCTGCCGTTGGGGCCGGTGATGACCACAAAGCGGCTATCGGGCAGTTGCAGATTGACTTCCTGCAATATCTGCCGGTTATCCACGGCAAACGAGATATTTTTAAGCTCAAGCATTGGTTTCTCCTTTCAGCTTGTTTCTGGCAATTCGGCAGAGCGGCAGCAGCAAGCCGCCGACAGCGTTGCCGAGCGTCATTATCAGCAGCCAGACCCAAGTGTGGGCTTGCCCCCAAAGGCCGGCCATTGAAAAGTAAAACATATTGGCCACGCAGTGCTCAAAACCGCACAGAATGAAAACGGAAACCCCGAAGAAGAGGCCCAGATACTTGCCCAGCTCATGCCCGTTGGAGCGGAAGCCTTCCACGGCGATATACATTAGCACGTTGCAGAAAACGGCCAAAATGAAGATGCTGAGCGGGCCGTCGGCCAGTTTGACTGTGCAGAGAGTTGCGGCTTTTTCGGCAAAGGGGACGGCCAGACGGGTGAGGCTGAGCAGGCTGGCGACAAGCCAGGTTCCGGCCAGGTTGCCCAGCCAGACCAGCAGCAGAAAAAGCAGATAAGCCGGGCGAAAGTGATTATCTGGAGCATAGCCCACCTTGCCGGTGAACAGGTTGAAGCCGTTTACGCAAACGGTGAACAGGCCCACGGTGAAGAACAAGGCCCCCAGGATTTTGTTATCCAGAGCCAGAAAGACGGCTCCGCCCAGCGCGATGGCCATACCGGCCAGCACGGCGTAAAGGAAATCAGCCAACAGGCTTTTGGTGTTGCTCATTGCTCGTCCTCACGCCAGGCCTTGCAGACGTTTACCCAGCTGAGGGATTGGCTCAACTTTTCCAGCTCCGGCAGGGACAGGCGCACGGCGCTGTTGCTGCTGCCGGCAGCGGGATAAACGGTGGCAAAGCGTTTTAAGGAATCGTCCAGATAAACGGCTACGCCGGGGTTTAAGGCAAAGGGGCAAACGCCGCCCACCGCGTGGCCAATCAGCGGTTCTGCCTGTTCGGCCGGCAACATTTTGGCTTTGAAGCCGAATTGCTGCTTGAAGCGGGAGTTGTCCACCTTGGCGTCGCCGGCGGCCACCACCAGCAGACAGCGAAAGCCTTGCTCGGAAAGCTGGCTGTTCTCCGGCACGCAAAAGCCCAGGCTTTTAGCAATGTGGGCCGGTTGGCAGCCCACGGCCTGCGCGGCCAGTTCCACCGTGGCGCTGGCGCCGGGTTCGGCAAATTCCAGCAGACGGTCGGCATAGCCTTGTTCTGCCAGATATTGTTTCACCTTTTCTATCAATTTATTATACCTCCAATTTTGGGCAATATCTATCAACCGGGCATTTTAGCGAAATTTTCTATTGCCTAGTTGTTTGCTATATATTTTAACTCATTGACGGGTAATTTGTCAAGCTTTTGTGAGCCAAGCATTGTAAATTTTGACTAAGTTTTGCAAAAAAATGATTGTAGTGCCGTGTATTGTATGCTATAATAAAGGAAGAAAATGGGGGACAGACCCCAGTTAGTTCCCCAAAAAAAATCTTTAACGCATTTGAATGCAGATTAATGGGGGTATGCTTATGAATAGAAGCAGAATAATTGCCGCCGACGAGGCTTTTCTGTATAATCAGGGTAATTATTTTCATGCCTATAACTCGCTGGGCGCGCATAGGATGGAAATAGACGGCCAAGCGGGCTGGGGCTTTGTGGTGTGGGCTCCAGGGGCGATTAACATTTGGCTGGTGGGTGATTTTAACGGCTGGCAGAGCGAGGGCTTTGCCATGCAGCCTTTGCCGGGCGGCTTTTGGCAGCTTTTCACCACTGCGCCCAAGCTGGGCGACCTTTACAAGTTTCGGCTGCAAACCAAGCAGGGGCGGCTGCTTTACAAGGCGGATCCATTTGCTTTTGCAGCGGAAAAACGCCCCGGCACGGCCAGCAAGCTGGTTGAGCTGGGCTACTCCTGGCGGGACGCGGATTGGCTGGCCAAACGCCGGCGCGGCAGCCATTTTGAAAAGCCGCTGAACATTTACGAAATGCACCTGGGCAGCTGGCGGCGCAAGGATGGCACGGCGGAAAACCCGGAAGGCTTTTTGTCTTATCGGGAGCTGGCGGAGCAACTGCCGGCTTATCTGCAAAAGATGGGCTACACGCATGTGGAGCTTATGCCGGTTATGGAGCACCCCTTTGACGGCTCCTGGGGTTATCAGATTACCGGTTACTTTGCCCCCACCAGCCGCTACGGCGGGCCGCAGGATTTTATGTATCTGGTGGATTGCTTGCACCAGGCGGGCATTGGCGTGATTTTGGATTGGGTGCCGGGCCATTTTTGCCGCGACGAGCACGGTTTGGTGCAGTTTGACGGCGGCAATCTCTATGAGATGGAGGAGCACCTGGAATGGGGCACCTACAAATTTAACTTCCGCAAGCAGGAGGTTTTGAGCTTTTTAATCAGCAACGCTATCTTCTGGTTGGATGTTTACCACGCAGACGGCCTGCGCTGCGACGGTATTAGCAGTATGCTTTATCTGAATTATGGCGTGGGTGATGACGAGCCGCACCGCTTTAATGAAAAGGGCGGCGAGGAGGATTTGGCGGCGGTGGCTTTTTTGCAGAAGCTGAACCAAACCATCAGCCAATATTACCCCGATGTTTTTACAGTGGCGGAGGAAAGCACCGCCTGGCCCCTGGTGACTTATCCGCCGGCGGACGGCGGCCTGGGCTTCCACTACAAGTGGGATATGGGCTGGATGAACGATACCCTTAAATATATGTCAATAGATTTCCCGGGGCGGTTTTACAATCACCGCCTGCTTACATTTTCAATGATGTATGCTTTTAATGAGAACTTTGTTTTGCCGCTTTCTCACGATGAGGTGGTGCATGGCAAGCATTCTTTGATTGGCCGAATGCCGGGCGATTACTGGCGGCAGTTTGCCAACCTGCGCTTGCTTTATCTTTACCAGATGACGCACAGCGGCGCTAAGCTGAATTTTATGGGCAATGAGATGGCCCAATTTATCGAGTGGCGTTTTGCGGAGCAGCTGGAGTGGTTTTTGTTGGATTACGAAAAACACGCGCAATATCAGCACTTTGTGAGCCAGCTTAATCAGCTTTATCTGCGGGAGCCGGCGCTTTGGCGGCAAAATTACAGCTGGGACGGCTTTAAGTGGCTGGAGGCGGACAATGCGGAGCAATCGGTGTTGCTGTTTTTGCGCAGCCGTTTGCCATTTGACCGGGCCGGGCGCGGTGATTACACGTTGGTGGTTTTGAACTTTTTGCCCAATTCATATCAGGAATATGAGGTGGGAGTGCCGGAGGCCGGCGATTATCTGGAGATTTTTAACAGCGACGCGCCGGAATTTGGTGGCAGCGGCAAGCTGAACCCCGGCCGTTTAACCGCTGAAAAGCAACGCCGGCACGGCCAGCCTTATGTTTTGAAGCTGAATGTGCCGCCGGTGGGTGGCTTGATTATTAAATCGGTTAAATAAAAATAGTTAAATTAGTTTATGCTAAAATAAAATAGTTTCAAGGGTGGTTTATAGGAGGTAGAGAAAAGATGTTTAAGAACACAGAGGAATTTATTAAGGAATATCGCAGCGAGTTTTTGCGCTCCGTGGGCGAGTCCTTTGAAACCAGCGACCCCTGGCAGAAGTATATGGCGCTTTCCCGTTTAATTTGCACCAAGGCGATGCACCAATCGGTGCTGACGCAACAGCGGCAGCTGGCCAGCGGTTCCAAACGGGTGTACTACTTTTCTATGGAGTTTTTGATTGGCCGTTTGCTGAAAAATTATCTGATTAACCTGGGCATTGAGGAGATGGTGCGCGAGGGATTGGAGCAGATGGGCGAGGATTTGGACGCTTTGTGCAATTACGAGCCGGACCCCGGCCTGGGCAACGGCGGTTTGGGCCGCCTGGCCGCCTGCTTTTTGGATTCATTGGCTAGTTTGGGTTATGCCGGTTATGGTATGGGTTTGCGCTACGATTACGGTTTGTTCCGCCAGAAGATTGAGGCTGGCTGCCAAACCGAGCAGCCAGACGCTTGGCTGGCCAAGCCTTATCCCTGGGAGCTGCGCAACGAGGATGATATGATTGAGGTGCGCCTGGGCGGCGTGGCTGAGCGTTGCTGGGAGGACGGCAAGCTGACCTTTAAGCACCACGGCTACAAGGCGGTGGCGGCTATTCCTTATGATGTGCCGATTGTGGGCTGGGACGGCAAAACCGTGAACAAACTGCGCCTGTGGCACGCTGCTCCCCTGGAGGAAAGCTTTGATTTGCAGGCCTTTAACCGGGGCGATTACAGCGGAGCAATGCGCGACCGCAATGAAATTAGCGCTTTGACTGCGGTGCTTTACCCGGACGACACCAGCGATTCCGGCAAGGCTCTGCGTTTGAACCAGGAATATTTCCTTTCCGCGGCTGGCATTGGCTCTATTATCCGGCGTTACCGCGAGCGCTACGGCGACAACGCTTGGGCGGAGATGCCCAAACGGGTGGCTATCCACATCAACGATACGCACCCGGCCCTGTGCGTGCCTGAGCTGATGCGCGTGTTGATGGATGATTTGGGACTGGGTTGGGACGAGGCCTGGGAGATTACCACCAACACCATTTCCTACACCAACCACACCATTTTGCCGGAGGCTTTGGAAACTTGGTCTATTGACCTGGTGCGCCGCTTGCTGCCCCGGATTTATATGATTATTGAGGAGATTGACCGCCGCTTCCGCGAAAGCCTGAAATGGCCCGGCTGGCATGACCATTTGCGTTCCACCGCCGTGCTTTGGGACGACCGGGTGCGTATGGCCAACCTTTCCGTTATCGGTAGCCACTCTGTAAACGGCGTGGCCGCTTTGCACACCGAGATTTTGAAGAACGATGTGATGAAAGATTTTTACAAGCTGACGCCGGATAAGTTTAACAACAAAACCAACGGCGTTACGCCGCGGCGTTTTCTGATGGAGGCCAATCCGCTTTTGACCAAGCTGATTGACGAGGCCATTGGCGACGGCTGGCGCACCAACACCAACCAACTGCAAAATCTGTTGCGCTACGAGCAGGACGAGGCCTTTTTGCAGCGTTTTGCCGAGGTTAAGCTGGCCAACAAGCAGCGTTTGGCGAATTTTATTAAGCAGGAGCAGGGCCTTGAGGTTGACCCGAACTCTGTTTTTGACGTGCAGGTGAAGCGTATTCACGCCTACAAGCGGCAGCTGCTAAATGTTTTCAAGATTATGGACCTTTACAACCAGCTGCACGACGACCCGGAGCGGGATATTTTGCCGCACACTTTCATCTTTGCCGGCAAGGCGGCGGCGGGCTATGTGTTTGCCAAGGAGGTTATTCGCCTGATTTGCAGCGTGGCCCAGCTGGTGAACAACGACCCAATCTGCCAGGGCAAGATTAAGGTGGTTTTCATTGAGAATTTCAACGTTTCCAAGGCTCAGATTATCTATCCGGCGGCCGACATCAGCGAGCAGATTTCCACGGCCGGCAAGGAAGCCAGCGGCACTGGTAATATGAAGTTTATGTTTAACGGCGCGGTGACTTTGGGCACTTTGGACGGTGCGAATATTGAGATTTTGGAGCAGGTGGGACGGGACAACGTTTGCATTTTTGGCTTGACCTCCGAACAGGTGATGAATTACTATCTGGACGGCAGTTATCTGGCCTTTACCCAGTGCAAGAACGACCTGCGTTTGCAGCGGATTACCGAGCAGCTGACCAACGGCCATTTTGCCGGCGTGGGCGGCGACTTCTGGGGTATTTACGACCCGCTGCTGCGCAACAATGACGAATATTTTGTGTTGAAGGATTTTGACTCCTACGTGAAGGCCTGGAACAGCCTTTCCGATTTGTATCGGGACGAGGCGGCCTGGCGCAAGGTTTCCTTGCGGAACTGCGCCAAAGCGGGCTACTTC
>Ga0224741_10178_pt1 | contig 11687 bp, 6 predicted proteins | sample LIM_E_Water_Pos_FD_161629 | JGI IMG/M metagenome (GOLD analysis project Ga0224741, IMG submission 161629) | Enriched cells from gastrointestinal tract of the lab mouse from Pacific Northwest National Laboratory (PNNL), Richland, Washington... | ecosystem: Host-associated > Mammals > Digestive... | reverse complement strand
TTCCGTGCCAAAGGGGGAAAGCATCATATTGCCAGACGCATCCTATGAGGGGCATTATCTGGAAAGCTGGGTAGAAGTGACCGAAAACGGGAACGTGCATACATTTAAAGCCATAGGATGGGCCGGGAACGAGTACACCCCGGAAAGGAGCCTGAACCTTTATGCCAACTGGAAGCCGGAACAGGAGCAGGATATTACGGCTATTTATGAGGCAAGGATCGGGGATATTCAGTATGAAGAGCTGGAAGAGGCTTTTGCCAACGCACAGGCAGGCGACACGATTATAGTCCTTAAGGACTGCGGCGTGTCAAAGACGCTTGAGGTCACTGCTGATAACATTACCTTAAAGAGTGAAGACGCGGAAAATCCGGTGACCATCCGCAGGGAAGAGGAGTTTGCCGGTAAAAGCTATGCCAGAGATGCCGGAAACGTTCTGGTCGGGATAAGCAGCGGCAGCCTTGCCACGCAGGATATTATCCTTGACGGAGGCGCGGTGCTGGATAAGGATTTTAACAACACCGGGCAGGTCTGGGACAGCCCCCTTATTTATGTGAAAGGCTCCTATGCCATGGGAGCAGGGACTGTCCTTCAGAATAACTATAACACGGATTATTCTGAAAGCGCAGACAGTTCCAGGAGCGTCAGGACTGCAGGGGCGGTAGATGTCGCATGGGACGCAAGCATGACCATGGATGGCGGCCTGATACAGGACTGCTATACATTAGGGGCGGGCGGCGGCATCCAGTCTGCCAAGACCGCGGAAGTTACGATCACATCGGGCACGATCCGCCACTGTGCGGCTGTATGGGGCGGGGCGCTTGGGCTCATGGGGCCTTCCGAAGCATCAGACATGGAACTGAGCGGGAACCATTCCGATTCAACAGGGGGTGCGGTGTGGTCAACATTATCCCTGGTCATGACGGACTGTGTCATTGAAGGGAACAGTTCCGGCTATGACGGTGGCGGCGTCTATATGTCTACAGGGGGCCAGGCGAAGCTGATCCGCTGTACCCTTACCGGAAATAAAGCCCCAAGGGGCAGTGCAGTCCAGACGGGCAAAGGGGAAGGCGTACTGCCACTGGTCATCCGCGACTGCACGATTACAGGGAACCGTTCGGGGGAAAAAATCCATGCAGGGGGCACGGTCTGTTACATGAACGAGACGGGGATTATCTTATCCGGGCATATCGTCATGGAAGATAACCTTTCCGTGGGTTATGAACCCTGCGATATCCATTATTTTTACAATACAGGGGCCTCCATTCTGTTAGATGAAGATTTTGAAAGCGATTCCACCTTTGTGCTGGGCGGCTATGACACGATCAAGCCGGGCAGGGTTTTAATTGACGGGACGCTTTACCATAAGGATGCCAGCCCGGAACAGTTTGTATGGCACACAAGGAACTATCGGACGGAAAAAAGGGGAGAGAACCTTTACCTTGCGGAAGTGCCGGAGGCTTATACGGTGACTTATGATGCGAATAACAGCTCCCCCGGATACGACAGCGTCTATTGCTCAGACCCTAATGACTATACCAGCGAAGATACCGTAACTATTATGGGTGAAGAAGAGCTTTTCCCCCTTATGGGAAACCTTGTGAAGTTCGGCTGTGACTTTGCCGGATGGAATACGGAGAAGGACGGGTCAGGGACAGGCTATGTGCCCGGACAGGAAATCAGCCTGACAGATGACCTTTACCTCTACGCACAATGGCAGGAAAAAGACCTTGTCACCCTGACTTATATCTATAATGGCGGCACGGGTGAGACGGAAAGTGAGCAGGTCATTCCCGGCACGAATACGGTATTCCCGGAGGCTTCCAGAAAGGGCTACCGCTTTAAGGGATGGTATGAAGACGAGGAACTGACTGTATTTGCAGGAAATGCAGGGGAGAAGCATTTTGCACCCCGGCAGGACGCTTCCTATTACGCCGCATGGGAGAAAACAGAAGCAACCGTCGCTTTTGACGCAGATGGTGGAGAGATGGAAGGCGGGGATATTACCGCAAAGATTGGCGATACCATTACCCTTCCCGGCTGTACCAAAGAAGGTTATGAATTTACGGGCTGGTATGACGGGGATGCCTGTGCCGGGCAGGCAGGGGAAGATTATACTGTCGCCGATGACGTTATCCTGAAAGCCCATTATGTAAGGAAAGAAGCGCCCGTATGCACTGTTTCTTTTGATACGGACGGAGGGAAAGAAATTTCACCCATGAAAGTGGAAAAAGGAAAGGCGGTTAAGCTGCCGGAAGCAGAAAAGGCAGGATATATTTTCCTTGGCTGGCACACAGCGAAGGAGGGCGGTACCAGAATGGACACGGAATTTACCGTGACGGAAGATACCATGCTTTACGCCCGCTGGGAAAAGGAAGACCAAAAGCCGGAGGAAAAACCGGAAGCCACTATCACCTTTGACGCGGACGGTGGGGAGATGGAAGGCGGTGACATTACCGCAAAAGTGGGCGATATCATTATGCTTCCTGCCTGCTCTAAGGAGGGCTATGAATTTACGGGCTGGTATGACGGGGATACCTGTGCAGGGCAGGCAGGGGAGAAATATACTGTCGCTGGTGATGTTATTCTGAAAGCGCATTATGAGAAAAAGGCGGAGATTACTTATCTCATTACCTTTGATCCCAATGGCGGAAGGAAAGCCGCACCCATAAAGGCGGCAAAAGGGGAAAAGATCACCCTGCCCGGCACGGAAAAATCCGGCTATGTTTTCCTTGGCTGGTATACGGAGAAAAAGGGCGGCATACTTCTCGGCCTTGCCGGTGACGAGCTGGAAGTGGAAAAAGATATGACCGTCTATGCTTTGTGGGAAAAGGAAAAAACGGGAGAGACCGGGGATAAAAATCCGGGGAATTGTAAAGTGGTATTCCACACAGAGGGCGGCACACTGAAAAACCAGACGCTTACCATTGTGAAAGGCGCAGGCCTTTATTTACCGCTCCCGGAGAAAAAGGGTTATGATTTCACCGGCTGGTATCTGGACAAATCCCTGACGCAGTATGCAGGGGCATACAGGGATTCTTACCGTATTACAAGAGACACTGATTTTTATGCAAAATGGGAGAAAACCAAAGAAGAGGATAAAAAAGACGACAATACAAACCAGGGCGGTACTGAAGAAACAGCGGATGCTTATACCGTAAAGTATGACGCCAATGGCGGTACGGTAAAGGAATCCTCGGCCAGAGTAACAAAGGGTAAAGGCGTAAAGCTCCCTGCCGCAGAACGGGAAGGATATGCTTTTACCGGATGGTATACGGATAAACAGATACTGGCTGGAAGGGCCGGCGCTGTTTATAAGCCGGACGGGGATATCTGCCTTTATGCAGGCTGGAAAAAGGTATCCGGCGGAAGCGGCGATGGCGGCACTGCAGATACCGGAAATAGTTCTGATGCCAAAACAGAAACTTCTACAGCGGATACCGGTTCAGGCAGCGGCCCGGATAAAAAATCAGATACTTCCGCAACGGGGAAATCCGGGGATACAGCAGCGGGCGTACCGGGGACAGGAACGGAAAAAGAGCCCGTGATCCAGACAGGACGCACCTCGCCGATTTACTTTCTTGCAGCAATCGGAATGGCTGGCATTCTTTTGGCGGCGCTTTCTGTCCGTGAGGGAAAACGCAGTTCTAAGGAATAAAATTTTATTGCAGGGGTGTCATGCCCCTGCATTTTGTAAGAAGGAGGCGTTATGGCAAAATGAAGGATCTGACAGGGAAGCTGGGGAAACTGATTTTTCCTGATGTGGAGGAGAAAAAGGGCAGGCGGATCGTGATACAGATCGTCACAGGGCTTTCCATTGCCCTGCTCTCCATAGCCGGAATGCTTTTCTACAGCCATCAGGAAGTGAAACAACAGCAGAGATTCCGGCAGATAAAAGGGGCGGGGATTACCCTGCCGGAAATACCGGTTATGCCGATGGGCGCAGCGAGAGAAGAATCACAGGAGGGAGAAAATGGGAACGGTGTGGAGGATATGGGGGAAATTGATAAAAATGCCATAACGTTTACCTACGATTGGGATTCCCTGTTGGAAGCAAATGAGGATGTCAAAGGCTGGCTTTATCTGCCGGATACGCCCATTGACCTTCCCGTGGTCGGCACTTCCGATAATGATTACTACCTGACGCATGATTTCTGGAAACAGAAAAAGAGCACGGGCTGCCCGTTCATGGATAAGGATACCGGGCAGTGGGATTTTAACAGGACGGTTTATGCCCACAACATGGGCGGCGCCTCTGACACCATGTTCTCCCCGCTTCTAAGGTTCAAGGACGAAGACTACTTTATGGCGCACAGGCAGCTTTATTATACGCAGTGTTACGGGATAACAGCAGAATATCAGATCATGGCGGCAGTAAAATACAATGCCAAAGATACAGGGAGCTGGGATTTCCGCACAAGGAACCATGCCGATATGGAGGGCTACAACCTCTGGATGGAACAGCTTCAGGAATATGCCCTTTATTATGCGGAGCCTGACCATGCCCCGGCGGAGATACTTACCCTTTCCACCTGTGACCGTTCCGAGTTCGGGAAAGACGGGAGGCTTGTCATTGTGGCGGGGAAATGTCAGCGATAGATTTCCCGGAACAAAAGACCGTTCCCGGATTCTGCGCAGGATATGGGATACATAAGGGAAAAAGCGTTCATGGACAGTGAAAAACCATGGACGCTTTTTTATGGGATACAACAGGGTGATTGATAGTTTAACTATGTTCACGGATATTAAAAATAAAGAAATGAGGAAACCAGAGTACAGGGAGGGAAAGGAGAAAAACAAAGGTATGCGGAAGATAAACCGGACTGCGCTTACTGCTATTTCCGTAAAAAGAAAGGCGTCTGCGGGCTGGAAAAATGCTACTACCTGCTCCCGGAAGAGCCGGAAAAGGAGGAGGGAACCTGTGAGGGCTGTCCTTATGGGAAGCATGCCCCCTGTATCGGCTTCTGCCTGTTAAAGATTGTCCGGGAATTGAAGATAAAAGTATAGGGCAGGAAGGGGGAAGATTTATGCAGGACGAGGTAAGCGAGAAGCTCATAGCGCTTTGCATCAGCGGCGGGAAGATTTCAGCGCGGATATTGAAGGGCGCAATGGAAAAGGCGCTTGTCGATATGGAACGGAATAACCGGCAGGAAAGATATAATGCCCCGGCAAAGCAGAAGGAGAAAAAGCAGACGGTAAGCAGCGGAAAGCAGAGCCTTAAGAAACTTGCGGAGAACGGGGCACAGCTTTCCAACATAGAGGTCACTGACGGGAACATCAAATCCTTTGAGAAATGCGCCCGTAAATACCATGTGCTTTACAGCCTGAAAAAGGATAAGTCGGTATCGCCGCCCCGGTATTTTGTATTCTTCCGGGCAAAGGATGTGGATTCCATCACTGCCGCCTTCAAGGAGTATACAGGCAGGACGTTAAACAAGGCGAAAAAGCCTTCCGTCCGGAAAAAGCTGGAACTGGCAAAGGAGCGCGTGGCAAAGCACAGGGAGAAGGAAAAGACGAAACACAAGGACAGGGGGCAGGAATTATGAGCGGGAAGAAAGAGGGCCTGTCACTGCATGGCCTGACGGATAAAATCATGGGGGGTTTTGCAGAAAAAGTTTCCATGGCAGATAAGAAGCGTCTGCTCATGACGAATGTGCCTTACATCATTGTATTTTACCTGACAGATAAGCTCTCATGGCTGTACCGGCACTGCATGGGAAATTCTTTTGCGGAGAGGGCAGGGGTGCTTTTCCTGAATTTCCAGATAGCGTTTGAAAATCCGGTTCCCAGCTTCCATGCCCGTGACCTGGCAGCCGGGGCAATCGGTGCGGCCATAGTAAAAACTATGGTGTACCTGAAAGGAAAAAATGCGAAGAAATACCGGCAGGGCGTGGAGTACGGTTCCGCAAGGTGGGGGAATGCGAAAGATATCGCACCGTTTATCGATCCGGTGTCCGACAACAATATCCTCTTTACCCAGACGGAGCGGCTCACCATGAATGGCAGGCTGAAACAGCCGAAGTACGCAAGGAATAAAAATGTGGTGGTGATCGGCGGTTCCGGTTCCGGGAAGACAAGGTTCTATGTCAAGCCCCAGCTCATGCAGATGCCCCAAAATGTCAGTTTCGTGGTCACTGATCCGAAAGGTACCATCCTGCTGGAATGCGGAAAAATGTTAAGCAGGGGCACGCCGAAGATGAAAAACGGGAAACCGGTCAGGGATAAAAACGGGAGGGTGGTTTACGAACCTTACCGGATCAAGGTGCTGAATACCATTAATTTTAAGAAAAGCATGCACTATAACCCCTTCCGGTATATCCGTTCCGAAAAGGATATTTTAAAGCTGGTGAATACCATTATCGCCAACACGAAAGGGGAAGGGGAAAAATCCGCCGAAGATTTCTGGGTCAAATCCGAAAGGCTCTTATACTGTGCGCTGATTGGGTATATCTACTATGAAGCACCGGAAGAAGAGCAGAATTTCTCTACCCTGCTGGAATTTATTAACGCCTCGGAGACAAGGGAAGATGACGAGGAATTTAAAAATGCGGTGGATGAGCTGTTTGAGGAACTGGAACAGGAGAAGCCGGAACACTTTGCGGTGCGCCAATATAAAAAATTTAAGCTTGCGGCGGGCAAAACTTCAAAATCGATCTTAATTAGCTGCGGTGCAAGGCTTGCGCCATTTGACATCGCAGAGCTTCGGGAATTGACTTCCTATGATGAGATGGAGCTGGATATGCTGGGCGACCAAAGGACAGCCATGTTTGTCATTATCTCCGACACGGATGACACTTTCAACTTTATCGTTGCGGTGATGTACAGCCAGCTTTTCAACCTTTTATGCGACAGGGCGGATGACGTACATGGGGGCAGGCTCCCGTACCATGTAAGGCTTTTACTCGATGAATTTGCGGTGCGCTCGTAAGCGGAACCCATTTGTTCCGCGCGGGCTTGTTTGTAATCTATCTTTAGCAAGATAGTAGGTTCAATGTGAGGGCTTCATTTGAAGCCTAATTCCTATCATCAACCGACTTATCCGAAAGGGAAACCCGACGGGGAGTATAGCATGTCGGCAACGGTGCTATTCAGCCAGTTATCAGGCTGTGAACGGGCATCAAGATGAAATGTCATGTATGAGGTTAAACAGCTACACTGCTTAAATGACAGCCAGAGGGGCTTTATCGTCAGCACTGACGGAAGATAGCTATTATACGTCAGGCAGTGCAGGGTGTACGCAGAGTTTGCGAACTGCGTCTACACATCACATTCCGCACTGACCAGCCGCAATAAGCGGAAAACGGCGAACGTCATAGCCGACAACATGACACGCTTGTACAGACAAGCCTAAACGAGGATAGCCTAAACAGGAACGCTTACCATTTTAAGCTATGGCATACAGTGTCTGAATATCCTGCATGGCTACGGAGTCTCCATAGTAGTCCGAGGCGGTAATACCGTTCACATGGCGAAGGGAGACAGCTATACGACTGAAATAATTTAGGAAAGGTGTGTGAGACATCATGAGAAGTCCAAAGATTATTTTGGAGAATCTACAGAAACACTCGAAAGAGGAAAACTACAAGTATGAGAGACTGTACAGGAATCTTTATAATGAGGATTTCTACTTGCAGGCTCTCCAAAACATCTACGCCAACAAGGGCGCAATGACACCCGGCATAGATGGGCTGACACTCGACGGTTATGGTAAAGAAAGAGTGGAGCGGATTATCCATGCGGTGAAAGACCACAGTTATCAGCCGAACCCTGTCCGCAGACAGTATATCAAAAAGAAAAATGGGAAAATGAGACCGCTTGGGATATCATCGTCAGACGACAAACTGGTGGAGGAAGTCATTAAGATGATTCTTGAAAGTATTTATGAACTGACATTCTCCAACTATTCCCACGGCTTTAGACCCGGCAGAAGCTGCCATACGGCACTCTTACAGTTACAGCAGAACTTTACAGGTGTGAAATGGTTTGTGGAGGGCGATATAAAGTCGTACTTTGATACGATAGACCACCACAGCCTTGTAAATATCCTGCGCAGGCGGATTAGAGATGAAGCCTTTATTGAGCTGATTTGGAAATTCCTCAAAGCAGGGTATATGGAGAACTGGGAATACAACGCCACTTTCAGCGGTATAGCCCAAGGTTCTGGCATCAGCCCAATCCTTGCAAATATCTACCTTAATGAGTTTGACAGATTCATGGAGGACTACAAAAAGGGATTCGATAAAGGCACGGGCAGAAAAAGGAACAATGAGTACTCCAGAAAGCAGTCATACCGCCAAAGGTGCAAAGCCAAAATCCGAAAAGAATGGGACGGCTACTCTGATACAGAAAAGCAGGAAGCGGTACGCCGACTGGCAGAGTTAAAGAGAGAGTTCCAGAAAATCCCTATGGGAGACCCAATGGACACAGGTTATAAGCGGATTCAATATGTACGGTATGCCGATGATTTTCTTATTGGCGTAATCGGAAGCAAAGAGGACGCTGAAAAGATAAAGTCCGATATTGGGAGGTTCTTTGAGGAAACGCTGAAACTGGAATTGTCTGTGGAAAAGACGCTCATCACGAACAGTGACGACAAAGCGAGGTTTCTCGGCTATGACGTTACGGTATGCAACGACAGTGCGCTGAAAAAAGCCAAAGGAAAAGGGACTGTTAAAGCCTACACCGGCAAAATCAAGCTGTACCTGCCAAAAGAGAAATGGGTGGGGAAACTGTTAGGATACGGTGTGCTGAAAATCGTGTCAAGGGCAGGGGAAAAAGAAGTCTGGAAGCCGTTACAGCGGAACGACTATATTTTTCTGCCAGTGCATGAAATGGTACGGAAGTACAATGCGCAGATTCGGGGGATTTACAATTACTACCGACTTGCGAGTAATGTCTCCGTATTAAATAAGTTCCATTATGTCATGGAATACAGCCTATACAAGACCGTTGCGGCAAAATACCGTATCACGATGACAAAAGCAAAGCTCAAATATACCAAAAACAAAGAATTTAAAGTGCCGTACAAAACACAGAAAGGTACAAAGTATGCAGTCCTCTACAATGAGGGATTCCGCAGGGTGAAATATGCCCTTGGAAGTTATGCAGACATCATACCCGAATATGAGCAGATGAACAAGCCCAAAGAACTGTTTTTCAGATATAAGGCGAATGTCTGCGAAATGTGCGGCGCATATGTGCCAGCGGTTAAGGTATATCAGGTAAAAAGTATGAGCGACCTTGATGTTAATACGGAATGGGGAGCGATTATGAACAAGAAGAAAAGAAAAACGCTTGTAGTGTGTGGAGACTGCTATGACAGAATCCATAAATAAATGTAGAGGATGTATAGTGGGGAGCCGTATACATCGAGAGGTGTACGTGCGGTTCCGGGGCGAGGGTTCGGAAACCTGCTGTCGTGAGACAGTAAGGCGCCGGATTCTTAGCCTACAATATCGGGCAGATACCAAAGTTTGACAAGCTGATCGCCACCATCAGGAGCAGGGAAATCTCTGCCTCTATTATTCTGCAGTCGCAGAGCCAGCTAAAGACGATCTACAAGGATGCCAGCGAGACTATTTTAGGGAATTGTGACAGCATGTTATTCCTTGGCGGGAAGGAGAACACCACCCTGAAGGAGATTTCAGAGACTTTAGGGCGTGAGACCATTGACTTGTACAATACTTCCGACACCAGGGGGCAGAGCCGCTCTTATGGCATAAATTTTCAAAAGGTCGGAAAGGAACTTATGAGCAGGGATGAGCTTGCAGTCATGGACGGGGATAAATGTATCCTGCAGCTCCGCGGGGTGCGTCCATTTTTGAGCAATAAGTTCGACATCACCAGCCACAAGCGGTATAAGGAACTGTCAGACTATGACAGGAAGAACACATTTGACGTGGAAGGGTACCTGGAACACAGGCTGAAATTGCGGGTAGATGAGGAGTTTGAACTGATTGAGGTGGAAGGAACCGCAGGGGATACGGAAAATACAGGAAATGCGGCGGAAACAGAAGGATAAGGCAGAATTTTTTTGCAGACAGGAAGGAGGGAGATTATGGCAGGAAACAATGCAAAAAAGGAAAAGGCAGGCACAGAGGGGTTGACTTTTACAGTGGCAGAATGTGGGGAGTTCCACAGCCTTGGGGAATGCCATGAGGGGATCGGGACACTGGAAGAGGCGGTTTCCATCTACCGGAATATCCCGCCGGGGCGTATGAACGGGGTCCCGTCCATTGGGATCAGGATTCATAAGGCGGGGGAGCCGGAAAGTGAGGACTTAGTGCTTGACCTTGTTTCGGGCAGGGCGATCAATACCGGGCTGATCCGCTATGTGCCGGAAGCTGACAGCAATCCTTTCGTGTGGGAGGCGGTACGGGAACTGATAAAAATATTCCCGGAAAAAGAGGTTTTTGACTGAAACATAAAAGACATGACGGTGAAGGGGATGGAAAATGGTAAGGGATAATACTTTTAACCGGATACGCGCGCCTGACAGGGGCGGATGGATAAAGCGTAACTGGATATTGTGTGCTGTAAAAGCAATACAGCATGACAGGCTGCGGCAGGATACCTGCTGCTTTTTTACGGGAGGTGGTTATGGGAGGGATTACATTAGGCTCCCTTTTTGACGGTATAGGGGGCTTCCCTTATGCCGCATCTTTTTATGGCATCTGCACGTTGTGGGCCAGTGAGGTCATGCCGGACTGTGTGTCGGTCACAAGGCGGCATTTCCCGGATATGGAGCATATGGGGGATATTACCTGTCTCCGCGGCGGGAAGCTCCCGCCCGTGGATATTATCACGTTCGGCTCACCCTGCCAGGGGCTGTCCATTGCGGGGCAGCGACGGGGGCTTGCCGACGGACGGAGCGGATTGTTTAAAGAGGCGGTAAGAATCATTGATGAAATGAGGGAGGCGACAGATGGGAGATACCCGAAATTTGCATTGTGGGAGAACGTCCCCGGCGCATTTTCATCCGCCGGAGGGCGTGACTTTAGGGCGGTGCTCGAAGCGCTCACAGCGGGCGAAGTTCCAATGCCTTGCTCCGGGAAGTGGGCAAACGCCGGGATGGTGCGAGGCGGAGCAGCTGACCTCGCTTGGTGCGTGTACGATGCCCAATATTTCGGAACAGCACAGCGGCGCAGGCGAGTGTTCCTTGTCACAGATTTTAGAGGAAGGAGCGCCGGGGAAATATTATTTGTCCCCAAAAGCCTGCGGGAGTATTTTGAGGCGGGCGGCACTCCTCGGCAGGGCGTTTCCGCCTTTGGTGGAGATGATCCTGAAAAGGCAGGCGGCGGAGATAACGGAGGGCTGACGGGAAACGGTATGCCGGACAAGGAGGTGTACTGCATTGCCGGGAATACCATAGGCCGCAAGCCCGGAAACGGAGGGCATGGCATAGGCTGTCAGAGAGAACGCTCCTATACATTGACAACAGCAGACCGCCATGTGGTGGCAATACCGGAAAACGGACAAAAAATGGCTGGACGGGGGAAAGCTGCGATACTGAATGACCAGGGCGGGAGTTACCTGGCTGTGGAACATTCCGGGCTTTCCCCGACACTGCGGGGCCAGCCCCATGGCAACCTGCCGGTGGTGGCTTTTGACGGTATGGCACGCCGCCTTATGCCGCTGGAATGTGAGCGTCTGCAGGGCTTCCCGGACGGCTGGACCAGATACCGGCATGA
>Ga0224741_10177_pt1 | contig 11695 bp, 13 predicted proteins | sample LIM_E_Water_Pos_FD_161629 | JGI IMG/M metagenome (GOLD analysis project Ga0224741, IMG submission 161629) | Enriched cells from gastrointestinal tract of the lab mouse from Pacific Northwest National Laboratory (PNNL), Richland, Washington... | ecosystem: Host-associated > Mammals > Digestive... | reverse complement strand
TATCAATCACTGAAAACATTTCCTTAGCCAAAATCGGCAAAATCCGTCCAGATTCCTCTGGATACTTCATTGCCACTAATGATAAAAAATTATTTAAAAAATGTATCATCATTGACAAAAATATACTTTTTCCCCGCCATACAATATATGCTAAAAAAGCACCTAAACACGCCGTTGGCAGGAATTTCACAAGACTCATATGAAACAATCCAAATATCAGCGCCGATATCAATATCGCCCATTTTACTTGAATCCGTGAACGCAAACTCCCAAATATCAATCCGCGAAACAACAGTTCTTCACCCACTGCCGGCATAAGCGCAACTACAATTACCAGTACAATAAACGGCTGTTTCACAATCTCTGTAAAAGCGTCTGCCATATTCTGCATACTTTCTTGAAACAGCGCAGTCATCAGCATACTTACCAGCATTATAATGCAAAATACCCCTGCGTACGTTATCAGTGTTCCGACTATATAGCGCAGTTTCGGTATCTCAATGCAAAACAGCGTTTTCTTATCTGATTTCATATACCAAACTACAAACAGCGGCGTCACCAATAGAAACAGTTGATTTACCACAAGGCTTGCAAAAAAATTACGCGCGCCAACCATATTTCCTATATAAATCATTCCCAAAAATACCACAGCAATACACATTAAAATATCGCCATTTGCCGGAATTGTCCCCTCACGGATATCCGAACGCTTCTGTAAAATTCGAAAACTGCGGAAGCCATCAGAAAACAATATATCTTCGCTGTCATACATCTTCGCAAGAATCCAAATTACAATAATACTGTATCCCATATTTACCAGAACCGTAATACCAGCAAGAATAATATCCATCTGCTGTGAAAATACTTGCTTTATCAAAAGAGAAACATTTACCAGCGGAACCAGCGCGAAGCGATAATTTAATTCGATTGATGGAACCATTCCTATCATAGATGCAAACATAATCACTAACATAACCGGCGTTATATAATTGTTTGCCTCCTTTGTACTTTTTGCAAATATACAGAAACACATACATAGAGCAGTTATCAGCATTGCTGTTGTAACGAGCGCCACCAACAACATAGGAATACTAGAAAGATATCCTGCCAATTGTACCTGCTCCATTCCGCCTGCAGATTCCTCCGGCATGCCCAGCAGCAAAAATGCCACAGCACCAGCAAGCGAAATCATTGAAACCACAGCCGTTACACACGCAAACAGCGTAACGGCAACATACTTACTCATAATCATCTGAAAATTTGTAACAGGAAGCGTCAGCAATGTTTCCAAAGTTCCACGCTCTTTCTCGCCGGTTGTAATATCCACTGCCGGATAAAATGCTCCCAGCACAATCATTGTAATCAACAACATTCCCATTGCGCCGCCAATACTCATTCCCACCGTTTCCGTAGCTGTTGCACTGTCAACCGCCTTAAATACAACAGGATAAAGGAAATCCTTGGACAGTCCCTCGCGTACCAGATTTGCCATCAGCAGTTCTTCACGATAGCGGTCTGCCAATTCCTCTAGCGCATCCGCAGTATACTCGGCTTCTGTGTTTGCTGAGGTATAATCCACCGTTATATAGATCCCCTCCGCACGTTCCTCAAATCCAATCCACACGTCCGCCATATCCAATACTGTATTTTTATTTTCCGCAGAAGCCCCGACAAACGAAATCTCAAAATCCCACTCTTCCTGTTGATACAATTCTTCAATCGGCTGCAAATACGCCTTATCCTCCAAATAGTATCCAACAATATGTTCCTGCTCCTCCTCCGACTGCATAATCAAGGACATTCCCAGCGTCATTCCAATTATTAACAATGGATACATTATCAGCGGCACCAGCACCATAATTATTAATGTCTTTTTATCCCGCAGAATTTCCATTATCTCCTTTTTAATTAAGATTCCTATTTTCCTCATAATCGTTGTTATTCCTTTCCAAGTACAAGAAAATACAAACAGCTCCTTTTTCGCACTGCCCTTACTGCACTATGCTTCCTTTATCACCGTTCAACTGTCACAATGCAGCCTTACCAAACTATAGCTTTTAATGTGCAATTTCCATCTGATGACTATCACCTTTTACACGATTATAAATTGCATGAAATGCCGCACGCAGATTCTCGCTCGCTGTCTTAATCCGCAGTTCTTGCGGCGTTCCACTCGCTGCAATCCTACCATCACAAATCATATAAATACGGTCGCACAGTACTTCTGCTTCCTCCAGATAATGAGTTGAATACAGCACAGTTTTTCCCTTTTCCTTCTGCTGCTGCATAAAATAAATAATTGCATCCGCACTGAGAATATCAAGTCCCAAAGTCGGCTCATCCAAAATATAAAGCTGCGGATCTGCCATTAAGCAACGCGCAATTGAAGCACGCTGGGTCTGTCCTGTCGAAAGCTTTCCAATATGATTATCCGCAAATGTTTCCATATCCAGCACTTGAAAAATTTCCTTTATCCGCTCGCCAATCTCCTGTTTCGGATATTCATACAATTCCCCCAGAAACTGCAAATATTCTCGAATCGAAAATCTTTGATAAAGCTTTGTATTCCCCGAAAGATAGCCAATTGCTCCCTTTTTCTTCGTAAGATCCTCTATTTTATTTCCTGACATATCTGTCATTTTTATTATTCCGGAAGTCGGCGTCATCAACATTCCCAGCATACGCAACAGCGTAGTTTTTCCTGCACCGTTCGGGCCTAATATCCCGACAATCTCGCCCTCCCTCGCCTGAAGCGATACATTATCCACAGCAAGAAATTCTTCCTTTATCATCTTTTTTCCCCGCTTCGTGCTCCGCTCAAACTGCTTACATAAATTAACTGCCTCAATCATTCCCGCTTTCAACTCCTTTCCTTTGCAATCAAGTAGAGAAGATTCATCTTCCCTACTTGTGCGCCACCGATACGCCATGCAATGACATATTTCCTTTAGGTGGCTATGTGCAAAAAAAAGACCAACTACCCTTCCGGATAATTGGTCAATTTTTAACAATTATGTGGTAGTGCACCAATACTGCGCAAATCTTGCCAATGCGCCAATCCTTATAAACTCATATAAATTTAGTCAATTGTATAAGGCATTAACGCAATATGGCGTGCACGCTTAATAGCAACTGTGAGCGCTCTCTGGTGCTTTGCACAGTTTCCTGTAATTCTTCTTGGAAGGATCTTACCTCTCTCAGAAACATATCTCTTTAACTTAGCAGTATCCTTATAGTCAATTACATTATCCTTACCGCAAAAAACACAAACCTTTTTTCTTCTGCGGATTCCGCCCCTTCTTTTCATTGGAGAGTCCGCTTTTTCTGTTTTATTAAAAGCCATAGTAAAGCCTCCTATTCTTATAAATCTTAATCTAAATTGAAACTGATTATTAGTTAAATGGCAATTCCTCATCAATTCCGTCAGGGATATTCATAAAACCATCACTTGCTGCCATCGGTGCTGCCGGCTGACTATTCATTGGACTGCTGCCAAATCTGTCATCGTAATTGCCTGCTGCATTGGCACTGCTGTTCTTACTCTCGGCAAATTCCTGTTCTTCAACGATCACTTCTGTGGTATAAACTTTCACTCCATCCTTATTGGTATAACTGCCAGTCTGAATACGACCTGTAACAGCTATCTTTGTTCCCTTGCGAAAATAACGCTCTGCAAACTCTCCTGCCTTGCCAAACGCAACACAAGGAATAAAATCTGCGGTATTCTCGTCATTATTCCGGTTAAACCGCCTGTCTACTGCAAGCGTATACCGCGCAATCGCCATCTGGTTATCTCCTTGTGAATAACGAACCTCCGGATCTCTTGTCAAACGTCCCATCAAAATTGCTTTATTCATATCAGTTCTTCTCCTACTATACGCACTGCTTACTGCAGCTGCGCACTCTATTTCTCGTCCTGTTTCACGCACAAATATCTGACAACGTTCTCTACGATGCGCACTCTCGACTCAATTTCAGCCGGAACCGTAGACGCACCCTCAAACTGAATAAAGTAATAAAACGCCTCGCGCATTTTACGCACTTCATAAGCCAGTCGTTTCTTACCCCACTCATCAATATTCGTAATTGTACCACCATGCTTTGTAATAATTGTCTTAACCCTCTCCATGGTAGCTGCTCTCTCGTCGTCTTCGATTTTCGCGCTAACAACAACGGCTAATTCATATTTGTTCATTTTGTAACCTCCTTTTGGTCTCTGGCCTCTCCCCTATTTGAAGAAGCAAGGAATTTATATATCACGAAATCTTATCATATCATAACTTGACCTTTTTTTCAAGTTATTTTTGGGACTTTTTAATTAAAAGCGTAACAGTTCATCCTATTCATTATGTTTATCCCAAAAGTTATTGTGTTAATGTTGAATTTTATGAAACCTTGTTCTGCTGTCTACATTTGTTTTTTCTTTGCCAGATGTTGTCCACAGTCATTTGGGCAGAATTTCCAATATATATTCGCTTTTTTGCGGTAGTTATATTATACTGTTTCCATCGTCAGTCGTATTGGGAGGTGTTTTTTTTGGGTGCTAATTATGAATGTGGATTATATAACCAGCTTATGGAGGTTATGGAATGCCTTGATTCTGTTGAAAAAGAGTCCAAAAAAGAGATTCGGAAATTGAATGATGAAATTTCCCCCCTGAAGGAGGAGAAACAGCAGCTGAAAGAAGAAAACAGACTCCTGTATGACGATAACGTAAAATTGAAAAAATATTCTTAACAATGACAGTTCCAACACCTCCCAGCCCCCATCTACAGATGTGATATGTTGTGAACTGTAGATGTAAACATTTCCGGCAAACGCAGTATTTTGGTGGAAATGTGCGTCTGCAAAAATACAACATATGCGGCTGGCTCATTTGTGGTGAATGGAAACTTGCAGATGTTGTGGTAAAGGAAGAAGGTGATAATCCTTTTATTCGTATCTGTAAACAGTTTATCACAAAGAAAGGCGGTTGTATATGGAGATTACATATCATTGGGAAGGTGACTATCTGATTCCCGACCTCAGACTTTCAGATACAACGGAATATCAGATCGGGAAGTATGGACGGATGAGTAAGCGCTTTTTAGAAGAAAACCACAGGGGCATTTTTTCCTATATGCTTTTATCAGAAACTTTATGGAAACACCTTGCGGAAATTGATGAAGAATGTAATGAGATGATGGACAGGCTTGTGGGGCAGATGGCAAAGAAAGAGGGTGTGACGGAGCGGCTTAAATCCGATGACTGGCTATGTTGGCTTCAGAAGATGAACAGCATTGGGAGCAGGGCGGAGGAAGTAGTGCTGCACGATCTGATATATTCCCTTTAGTATGAAGTCATGGTGATTAGGCAGACCGCCGCATTAAAGTGGTGGTCTGCCTCTGCGTTATTACAGTGGATTTTCTGCTATATAGAAGTCAATGATGGCCTCTGTAAAAATCACGCTTTTAGGATTTTATTACAAGGGGAATGTCCTGCGCTCTTGACAAGGATAGGTATGTTTTGTTAGCATGAAATCAGTCGAAAAATTGGATAAGAAAAGGAGACAAAGCAGTTCATGGGAGATACGAAACGAGAGATTAAAGTAGATTGCTTTTTGCCACAGGCAGAGGATGAAGGGCAAAGATATGGCAGAAACAAGGATACAGTGATAAACCATACATATATTAACAGTGGCAGATACCGAAGAAAATTTGATTTTATTTCCGATTCGTCTGAGTTGAACCGTCTCATATTTCAACTGTCGAAAAAGATGCTGGAACATAGGTCGGGAACAAAGTTTGAGGATATGTATTGGATTGATGTGGCGCATCAGACGGTGATAGCAGAGGAAACCGAGAGCTGTTCCGAAGAACAGATTGTATATTCAAATAGTATACGTTCCAAAATATCAAAGTATGATAATCTGATCACGCTGCATTCTCATCCGAACAGTTACCCACCCAGTATCAATGATTTGAATTCCAATTTTATTAATCACTATGGTCTTGGCATTGTAGCCTGCCATGATGGAAAAATATTCAAATATGCTTCAAATCAGGAAATACGGGAAGACTATTATAAGATGGTTGTTGAAAAATATCTGAAAAAAGGCTATAATGAATACGAAGCACAGGTAGAGGCTCTTAAGGAATTAGTCACGAAGTTCGATATTATGGTAAAGGAGGTAACAGAGGATGGTATGTGAAAACGATATTCTGGAGATTCCTGAAGAATATAAAAAAATGTCTGAAGAAGAATTAGATAAGGAAATAGAAAGGCTTTATGAAACCATGAAAGACCAAAACAGAGGTAAGGTAAGAGAAAAGGTTGCAAAGCTGCCTGTAAAAATTTTTTTGTAAAGATTGCTGTCTCGGCTTGATAAGAGCCGGGGCAGTAATCGTCTTATCTGTTCCCTTTCTTCTTTTCCCTTGATTTGTAGACATTAAACTGGTTCTTGCACTTCTGGCTGCAAAACTCATTTCCTTTCTGGCTTGCGACAAAGGATTTTTTACAGTGCTTGCACATGCGCATATCACTGTCCTTATCCGTGAGCATAAATGAGAAGCACATCTGTATCATGATGAGCAGGGAATGGAAATCCCATACGATAACGGGCGAATTCTTTTCGAGCGCGATCCGGTAAGTTGGGGATATGCCGCCGAAAGCGGAAATGCCCTGACGATACAGGCTGCGTGTCTGTTCGTCAATCGTATCATAATCCATATAATAAAGGAAGCTTGTCATAAAGGTAAATGCCCAGTCGGTAAATTCTTTTACAAGCCAGTCGTATCTTTCCGCATATTCCTTCTGCAATCCCATCGCCACAATAATATCTCTTGACGGAATGTCACTCTTTTTTCAGTAGAAATAAGTCTGAAAAAGCTTAAAGTAATCAGTGTTTCTAAAACGATTCCCGCTAAATTGATAAAACCAAACATCATATTCATATCTTCCTACCTGCCAAATATAGATTGAACGCCTCCATCACCCCGGCTCTGTATCTTCTGCTTATGGGAACTTCCTTTTCATTTTTCAGTTTTATGGAGGCTTTATTTATCCTTTTTATCTTACTTAAGTTTACAAGATACCCCTGATGGCATCTTGCAAAATGGTATGGTTTTAATTTTTCACTGTCCTCAGTCAGTTTTCCCACGCACTCATATCCTTCTGTTTCCGTATGGATAAATAAATGTCTGTTGTATGCTTCTATATAAAAAATTTCTTCATACTCAAGAACACAGTACACATCCCTCCATCTGACAACATATTGTTCATGACGTGATTTATACTCCTGCAATGCTCTTTCAAAGTCCAAACGAAAAGCTGCTTCATCTATTGGCTTTAATAAAAACTGAAAAGCTGATAAACGAAAGGTATCTGACACATAGCTTATATGACTGGTAATAAAAATAATGATAGAATTACTTTCTTTTTCTCGTATCTTCCTTGCTGCTTCTAATCCTGAAATCTGTGCCATCTCTATATCCCAAAAAATAATATCATAGATATGGTCCTTATTTATGGAGTCCAAAAATTCTTCTCCCGATGTGAAGCGACTGATTTTAAGGTAATTGGCTTCTATATAGGGCTCAAGGAGCTGCTCAATTCTATCAAGATATTCCGTACTATCATCACATATTGCAATATTCATCTCTTCTCCTAAAAATTTAATTTTAATGTTATTTTCTGGCTTTCAATTATACATAACATCATACCAAATTCCAAATTAAGTTACAATAATTACTATTTTTATTCAGCTTTGAAAAGTAAATTCTGTTTATAATTTGCCAAGATAATGAAATAGATAACTTTGACAATTTGCATCTATTTTACGTAAGGGTAACATCAAGACACTCTTCAGCATGAAAAGCAAATCCCTGAGCCAGCCCCTTGGAATGAAAATGCAAAATACTTCAAAACCAAGAGCCGCTTTCGTTACCTCTAAAACCAATCTGTAACGGAAGCGGCTGCACATTTTGGGCTGTTTGCCAACCCTTTTTTTAATTTTAAAAATTATTTGATTTTGGTCAGTAACAGTTCAGGTAAGTCTGCGCATTTACTGCGCTGACCGTAATAAAATGTAGAGGTTGGAGGTATCCAGCCCATCGCAAAGCGATTTCCAATGGTTGGATACATAACAGTTCAATGGGCTATCTGAACTGTTACTTTGGTCAAACCCCAGCCAGAAAATCATGCTGTCCGCTTAACTAAATGACATTGATTCATCCTTGCCGAACTGTACCGCATCGAACCATGCAAAACCACTTCACGGTGATTTCATGCATCTCAATCACTACGTTTTCTTACGGGGACTGTCGCAATTGGCTTTGATGATACCAAATATGGTATAAATTTTAGCACAGAGTTAGACTATTTTGTATCCATTTATCTTAATGCGACAGTTCCCCAGGCTGAACTATAACCTGTATTTACATTAAAATACGTGGCTCTTTTACCGCAAGACGCAAATCCTTAGCAAATGCATCCGTTTGATTCCGTGCATCAAACTGCTGCGCAATCTGCTCTGCCTGCGCATAAACCCACTGTTCCATTTCCTTTATATTATATATACCACTCGCTTGATAACAGCCAATCGTTTTAGGCAGCGCCAAATGAATCTCTTCCTGCTGTTTGGATAACTGATGAAATATTGTCCAAGCCCCCTTATAAAAATCATACATCTTTTTCTGATCCCACATACCAACAATCCACGCGAAACTATTTGCCATTAACTCTATACCTGACTCTAAATCCGAATAGGCATAACAGCGCAGAACTGCACCAATATAGCTTAAATCACTGCGGTCACGATGCCCAATACGCTTTAATTCCCGCGCATATGGAATTGCCATTTTTAAATTTCCCTTGTCCATTGCATACTCAATATATGCAAGAAGCATTAAATGTGGTGCATCACCGCAGAATCGAATATGACGTGATTTTATAGGCTTTGCGTGTTCCTCCGCGCCTGCCTCGTCCCCCATTAGCAAATACATTCGTACTGCATAACACCGTTCACAGGCACGACAGTCAGAAAGTGCATCACGACCTGTTTTCCAAAATTTCTGAAAATATTCAAACGCCTTATTTTTATCAATATACTGCATAAAACGGCACATCTGCCACCAATAAATCCGATGACCAAGGTTAAACCGTTTGACCAAACTATGAAATTGTTCCATCATTCCCTCCCACTGGGAAAGCGGAATCTGTGGCAGATACAGCACAGGATCAATCGCCATTTGCATAATCATTAAATACATTTCCCGTCCGTCAGGCCCCAATACATCTGGATTTTCTTCAAAAATACTACTAAATTCAACAGCCGATGGCATTGCTTTGGGTGGATCGTCATGAAATGTCGCTTCATAGGCATATTCATAGCGAAACAGCATTTGATAATAAGGCTTCTTGGCTTCGTCCGCTACCTTAATCGCCTCCAAAATCGCCTTCATACGCGCCTCACCGCCCTGCATCGTGTCAAGTTTCTGTTGAATAATCTGCAAATTATTCTTATTCTTCATGTTATCCCTTTCTTAGATTCTCTATGATACTGCTTCTTTCCTTCTTAGAGCTTGTCTAAAATCCCATTTCCGCCATCTGCACACCCGTTTTGCGAGAGGTTCGTCACTTATTCGGTCAGCATAGCCTCACTCCCCCTCCCTCATTCCGACAAACCTTTAACAAACTGTGACACACATCTGGCGCTAAGGAACTGTAGAAAAATAAGTGACACATCTTGCTTGTCTATTTCTCCAATCTTGCAGGAGAGAAAGCCTCGCCGCAGCCCGCTGCGCCTACGTTTTTTCTCCTACAATCTTGAAGAAATATCCTGCACAATCTGAGCACTTATTTTCCTGCAATTCCTAAGCAGTTTTCAACCAAGCTTTCATAGCCGCATCTTTTCATAATGTATGGCTGTCCACTAAGTATATTAACTCTTGATTTAATGCCTTTAACTCCCCCTGGTGCAGAGAATGTCCACCTGCCGCAAGTGCTTGGATATAGAGAATCTTGGCAATGCACTGCAAAAGTTCCTGATTCTCCACCAAATAAAGCAGCCGCTGAATTAACGGATTATCATAATTTAGATAAAGCATAGCAAGTGTATGATCCACAGTATTGGATAGCAACGACGCAAGTGCTTCCGAAAAAATACCTCTGGAATTTTCTTTAGCATCCTGCATCTGTCGCAGAAACTGCACATCATCACTTATATAATAAATCACCGGCAAATCAATGGGATAAAAACGTCTAATATCCGCCTGACAGTCAAATTCCTGCAAACTTTTATTAAATAACCCAATCAATGCAAGTGCCCTTTGCTGTGCGATATTTGGGATTTCCTTCAGTACTGCCCCCATATCCTCCTCGTGCAGCGGCGTGATATTTAAACCAAACATATCTGCCATTTTTAAAATTAACTGTTCGTCATACATATAGCCGGTGCATATCAAAAGCTTACCCTGTGCCATAAAAATCGGTTTCAACTGCTTAAAACGGCTGACATCATTAATGTATAACGCAGCTCCTGTATGTTTTAAGGCAGAACCGGTCATTTCTCCCTCAGAAGTTTCAAAAGAAAGATAGTCGATAAACAACCGAAACATTTCATTATCCCAAACCGCCATAGATTTCAATGCATCATAATGCACCGCAACCACCTGCTGCAGCACATTGGGAAAATCCTCCACTAACTCCGCAAAATGCTGTTTTACTGCCTCGGCAAATTCCGTCCTTGCCGCCTCTAATTCGTCATTTTCATAAAAGCTTTCACGTGATGCAGTAGGTCTTAACGCGTATGTATTGATAAAACAGCGCAGGAAAAACGCCCAATCCGGCAAAAGCGGCACTCCTTGATCCGTTAACAGCATATTTTTTAAGTAAATACGATGTCCCTCTTTCACCGTAGCGTCCGTTTTATAGGAAAGCACATAGGCTACACCAGATAAATGCTTTGTATGTATTGGAATGGCATCCAAAAATTCCTCGTCAAACAGCCATTCCCCAAACGCCAACAAACTCCCACGACCAAGCTTTCGAAAATCACTTGGCACATAATTTAGTGGTTCTGGCTCGTCATTAAGATAAATTGGTACAGGCAGCATTAATCCATAATACCGCACCAGCCGCATGATTGTTTCCCGCTGAAAATATACTTCGCATCCCTTTTTCGCAGTTAAGAAAACAGATGTCCCCACAGGAATTTCCTCTTTCGTGTTATCTGTCTGCTCCTCTAACGTATATGTTCCGTCCGGAAATCCTTTCCATTCATAAGCTTTATCACTATCCGCTGACCTCGTTCGTACAACAATAGAATCCGAAACCATAAAGCATGACAGCAATCCAATACCAAAACGCCCAATAAAATCCTCTGGTATCTTTCCACCCGCTAAATCGTGCTTTGAGGACTGCCCAATAACTGCCAAAAAATGATGAATTTCCTCCTCTGTAAGCCCTGCACCATTGTCTGTAAAAACCAATTCATGCCCTGGTACTAACTGGATAAATAATTTCCCGTAATTCCAATCTGGTTCCTTCCTTCTGCGCAGTGTTATCGCATCTACGCCATTCTGCATTAACTCCCGCAAAAAGACCTCCGCCGTTTTATACAAATGATTGGACAGTATATCCAGCATTCCCCCTAAATTTACTTGAAAATGATACACCTCTCCCATAAAATCCCCAAGCCTCCTTTAACAAGCAAAGC
>Ga0224741_10176_pt1 | contig 11758 bp, 11 predicted proteins | sample LIM_E_Water_Pos_FD_161629 | JGI IMG/M metagenome (GOLD analysis project Ga0224741, IMG submission 161629) | Enriched cells from gastrointestinal tract of the lab mouse from Pacific Northwest National Laboratory (PNNL), Richland, Washington... | ecosystem: Host-associated > Mammals > Digestive... | reverse complement strand
TTCTGCCGCTCCTTCATCCCTGCAATGATATCCACCAGCTCCGCCCTGGTGGATTCTTTCACGACGCCATACTCCAGCTCCCCGGAAATCCGTTCGTTGACAAGCGCCATCTCTTCCTCTTCCGGCAGGAAGACATCAATCCCATTCTCCCAAAACGGTTTCTTGAAAAAGTCTTGCTTCATAGTAAAGATTGTCCCCAGAAGACCGACCTTTGTGTATCGGCGCAAAACTGCGGTCTCACAGACGGATTTCGGAATGCTGACTAAGGGCACTGGCACGTTTTCTTTCAAATCATCGTAAATCACGTGCATGGTTCCTGCTGTCAGCGCCGCCACCTCTGCACCGCCCTTTACCAGATTGCAGAGCGCATTTCCAAGATAACGTTCCAGTTCCTTGTACTGCTCCTTTTCCACATACCCAAGAGCCTTATACAAATCTACGCTCTCGACGGAAATTTCCGGGAACGCCTTGCCTCCGGTTTTCTCATGCACCCGCCGGTTAAGCTCCCTATAGTAAACAAGTGTGGATTCGGGCCCGGTTCCGCCCACCAATCCCAATTTTTTCATCGCCGGAACCTCCTTACATTCGTCCATTTTCAAAATGCTCTTCTTACAGCCCCGCATAATAATCGTGTATAATTTGAAATGCAATCTCCCGGGCAGCAGGGCTGGATACCTCCCTACCGTCGGTCCTTCCCAGATGTACACAAAAATAAACCGTTTCCCCGTCTTTTTCTGCAAATCCGGTAAACCAGGCATCTACCACAATCCCCTGATCCATACCCATTCCCGTCTTTCCGTAGACAGTAATATCCTCAGGTCCCTGCCCTTCCACAAGCATTACCTTTTTCAGCTCTTCCCTGGTCTCTCTGGAGTAAACAGAACCAACGCCAAAGATGCGTTCCATCACTTCTGTCTGCTCTTTGGGGGTAATCAACAGGGAAGATTCTATCCAGAAACCTGTCAGGGTAGGGTTGCTATTGTTGGTATTGAGCTGCCCTTCCCAGTCGGAAATATCACAGTTTCCATAGTGAAGCCTATCTAGCTGCTCCTGAACCCTCTCCGGGCCGATTTCATTGATGATCTCCCGGAAGTACCAGACACAGGACTCCCGGAAAGCCTCCCTAAAATCAATGTCCCCGTTCCACGACTCCTTCCAGAAAATTTCGCCGCTCCATTCCCGGAGAGAATCTTCCGGGCGGATTATGTCTTCCTCCAAAGCAGTCAGGGAAGAGATGATTTTAAAGGTAGAACATGGGGACCTTGGAATTAACGCAGATTCCAGATTGTAAATCCGATATTGTCCGCGTGCAGCATGATACACCACAGCCGACCCGTTCAAGCCGTCAAAATATCTGCTCCAATCTGCCTCTGTAATCTCCGGCTCTGCAGGCGGAGCCGGAACGCCTTCTTTAGAAGGCGGAATCTCCACCGCCCCTATGCTCTGGAAAACAGGCCCGCTTCCCATAGAAGGATTTCCGGAACTGCACCCTGCTGCAAGCATACACAAAACGATACAAACCAAAGTCCGCACAAGCCGCTTCATGTTTCCTGCTTCCACTACACTCTCCTGTCTACCGGCATCCGCAAAGCGGCTTCCACGGACTCCCTGGTAACAGCCTCCAGCACTCCGGCTTTCACGGGCCTTCCGATTTTCCATCCCGGATCCGCCTCCCGCACCGCGGCCAAAAAGGCCTGCCGGTATGCCCGTTCGTACTGCTCCATGGTGTAGCCTGCCGCCAGACGGTCATTTTTGGGCATCTTCCGGTACAAATTGGTGTACACGTCCGATCGCCTGGTGGTGTCCCCGTTCAGGACGCCGTTTTCCCGCAGAAATTCCTTTTTCGTCTGCTCAAACATCTCCTCTTTGCTGCTCTCGGGAATGGAAATGATGCGCTTTTGGCTGGCCGCATTCTCCTCCGTCAGCAGAAGACCTGCAAGCCCTGTAGTGGGATCGATGTAATCCCCGTCCCTGTCATAGCATTTCATGGAATTCTTAATGGCCTGCACGTTGGTAAACATGGCGCCGTTTCCGTTCTTCATCATCTCCTTCATCGCTGCCTTGTACTGATTGCTGTTGGTGTCAATCCCCGCTGCCCGAAGCTGCGCCTGCACGGAGCTGCTGTTGATCTGGGATAGCTGAAAGCTGCCCAGGGTATTCATCTTAGATGCTCCCGGCAGACTTTGAAAAAGATAGCTGTAATCGATAATTCTCGGCATAAACAATCCCCCTTTTTATGATTATCGGCCGGAAACGCCGGATTTTAATACCTTCTTAGACATTAGCAATCCGACAAGTATAGAAAACCGGACACAGGCAGAGAAGAAAAAGGCCCGCAGCAAACGGGGTAGAGACTCTGGCAACCCCTGAATGGTTTGCCGGGGGATTTTTCAGTTCTGATCTCTGTTGTCTGGTAATGCAGGTATTTTTATAGCAGACAGCTCAAAGAGAGGAATCTCCCCCACCAAACAATTAGGAGGCGTCTAAGAGGTGGAGGGGAGATCCATCCCTTAGAAAGCACTTAAACTGGGAGGCCTCTGCCGAGCAGTTTTTTAGTGCGTCTTAGGGATTAGCTTCCCGGAACCTCTGCCTCCATTTGGAGGGGGAGATTCCTCTCTTTGGGCGTCCGGCTTTCTATCCCTTAACGGACAGTCCGAAGGACTTGTCACACTGGGTACCCGTAAATTTTTGAAAGATGGGAAAAAAGTACTTGCTTATGACGCGGCGTTATGAGCTATACTGTCCATAACAGAAAAAAAGAGGTGAATCCGCAATGACAAATGACCGGGCAATTCCCCAGGGCTACATGACTGTGGGAGAAGTAGCAAAGAAAATGGGCGTTACCGTCAGGACGCTGCAATACTATCACAGGGAAGGACTGTTTGAGCCTTCCGCTAAAAGCCAGGGCGGCCGCAGGCTCTACACGGATAAGGATCTGATTAAACTTCATCAGATTTTATCTCTGAAATCCCTGGGATTTTCCCTGGAAGATATACGGGAGCGCCTGACTTCCCTGGATACACCCGAAGATGTGGCAAACGCCCTGACAGAGCAGGCCGAAGATCTGCGCCGGAAAATCCAGGGGCTGTCCGAATCCCTCCAAGCCATCGAGCATCTTAAAGGAGAGGTGCTCCGCATGCAGTCCGTTGATTTTAAGAAATACGCAGATATCATCGTCAACCTTCAAATGAAAAACGAATTCTATTTTCTCATCAAACGATTTGACGAAGAAACCATCAACCATATCCGCAGCCATTTTGACAAGGAAAGCGGGCTTTCATTTATCGGCCGGTTCCAGGACCTCTGCGGCAAAATTCTCGAGCTTCAAAAAGCCCAGTTTCCGCCGGAAAGCGATGAATGCCAGCAGCTTACCAAAGAATATTGGAGTATGATTCAGGAATTTACCAAAGGAGATGTCTCTCTTCTCTCTAAGCTGGTAGAATTCGGGAAACTAAAAGGAGCAGAAAATGAATGGGAAAAGAATCAGCTTCTAGTCAACCAATACATGGAACCTGCCTTGGATGTCTATTTTTCCAGGCTCGGCATAAACCCTTTTGAGGAGGATTCCCTATGAACTATGCCATTCAGGTATGCGGCCTAAAGAAGCGGTACGGCAGCCGCACTGTTTTAAAAGGTCTTGATTTCCGCATCGAAGCCGGAGAAATCTTTGTCCTCCTGGGCGTCAACGGTGCAGGAAAAACCACAACTCTGGAATGTATAGAAGGCCTGCGGGCCTATGACAGCGGCTCCGTCACAATCCGCGGAAAAACCGGCATCCAGCTCCAGTCCTCTTCCCTGCCCGCCCATATCCGTCCCATGGAGGCGGTCCGTCTCTTTGCCAAGTGGAACCGGACAAATCCCGACCCCTCCATGCTGGAATCCTTAGGAATCCCGGAAATGGGCAAAAAACAGTATGGGCAGCTTTCCACCGGACAGAAGCGGCGGCTTCATCTTGCTCTGGCTCTCGTGAGGCAGCCGGACATCCTCTTTCTGGACGAGCCCACCGCCGGGCTGGACGTGGAAGGACGGATTTCCCTTCACGCCCAGATAAAAAATCTCCGGGATCAGGGAAAAACCATCATCCTGGCAAGCCATGATATGGCGGAAGTGGAAGCCCTCTGCCACCGGATCGGCGTCTTAAAAGACGGATACCTGGCTTTCTGCGGCACTGTCCGGGAACTGACAGACCGGCTGGGCAAAAAGTACCTGATTCACATCCGCACCGCCCGGGGAAAAGAAACTTATGAAACCGGAAATATCGAAGAAAAACTTCCGGCTCTTTTGGAAGACCTGAAACAAAAAGGACTGGAAATCCTGGATCTCACCGTAGACCGGGGTACCCTGGAACAGCATTTTCTGGAACTGTCAGGAAAGGAGACTCCATGAACGCTTTTACATACGGACTGTTACTCCAATGGAAATTGGATATAAGAAGTAAATCCCTGCTCATTACCTGTTACGGGGTTCCCCTGATCTTCTTCCTGCTTATGGGAGGCATCTTCACCTCCGTGATGCCGGAAATGAAGCACACTCTGATCCCGGCTATGATTATCCTGGGCGTATCCATGGGCGCTCTCATCGGACTGCCGCCCTCCCTTTCGGAAACCTGCAGTCCTTCCGTGAAAAAGGTCTTCCGGGCCAACGGCGTACCCCTGTATCTGCCTTTGGCCGCCCTGTTCCTCTCCGCCTTTCTTCATTTGATGCTTCTCAGCGTCCTTATCCTTTTGCTGGCCCCGGCTCTCTTTGATGCTGTCCCGCCGGCAAACCTGTTTCTGTTTTTTGCAGCCCTTGCCGTTTATACAGCCGTATCCCTAAGCATCGGCTGTGCATTGGGCCTTGCCCTCCAGAACCAGGCGAAGCTGGTCATGTTCTCCCAGCTTTTCTTTCTCCCCTCTATTATGCTGTCCGGGATTATGTTTCCCTCAGAGTTTCTCCCGGATTTCTTAAGGAAGGCAGGACTAATTTTCCCTGCCTCCTGGGGATATTCCCTTATGCTTGACCAGGGCTTTGCCTTTCGAAACCTTTGGCCCCTGCTCCTCATTGGAACAGCCGCTGTCCTTCTGTGGAACCCGCTGCTGAAAAAGCAGCACTAGCTACTCCAGAAAAGACCGGCTCATAATGTAGAATTCTTCCTGGCTTGGCAAATGCTTCTTCTCCAGCTTTTCCAGCTTATCGTCGTACTCCCGGGCTTCCTGCTCGCTGACAGCCATCACCGGGCTGTCACGGTATATCCATTTTCTTCCATCCAGTGCGCCGGGAACCAATTCTTTCACCAGCATGGCCGCAGGATATTTCCCGTCTTCCGCACAAATATTGTGCTTCCTGCAGCTCACGAAACCGCTGCCCACATAATTTACCGGGCTTCCGAAAATCACAACTGCCTCATAGCCAAGAGCCTCCGCCCGGGCAAGCGAATGCCCGATCAGCTGTTTTCCGTAGCCCTTTCTCTGGTACTCCGGAGCAATGCACACCGGACCGAAAGTCACAATCTCCTTCTCCCGGCCGCTTTCATCTGTGAGCCGGGATTTGGTATACATAATATTTCCTATAATTTCCCCCTCCAGCTCTATGACAAAATCCAGTTCCCGGATAAAATCCTCGTGGTTCCGCATTCTGCGTGCCAGATAATGTTCCACGCACCCGGGAATATACAAGTTGTAGAAGGACCTTCGAATCAGAGCCTCTACGGTTTCGTAATCTGCCTTGGTTTCTTTTCTGATAACTGCCATAACTGTTTCCGTCCTCTATTCTAAAATGGTGATTCTTTTCTCAGAACCGGTGTCCGCCGCCTCCTCCGCTGCTGCTCCCGCCGCCTCCGCCGCCTCCTCCGCCGCTGCTGCTTCCGCCTCCCCCGCCGCTATCGCTGTCGCTGCTGGAGGGGCTGTATATCTTCGTCTGGCAGATATGGACCGCGCTCGGTTTGGTATAGCGGAAATTTCTGTGAATATTGGAAAGTACTTCGTTCATTCCCGGCTTTCTCAGCCTGGTAAAGCCGATCACCAGTCCGAAATTGACGAGAAGAGCCAGAATCATAGCCAGAAGGGCGTTGCTGATATATTTCATGGGCTGGGCGATCCGCTGTCCCTTAAGAAGGGTATTTATCTGCCGGAAGGCCTCCCTGGCGCATGCACCGTAATCTCCGTATGACGCATAGCGGTATACATTGTCTGTCACCGTATTGGCATAGGACGTAGTGATTACATCGTAGACGGCTCCAGCGCTGTGGATCCAAATCATTCTCTTATCCATATCTATCACCAGAACCGTGCCGCTGTCTGTGCCGAACCGCTCCCCATAATAGGTTCTGGCAAAGCGTTCCGTAGAACCGCTGTTTTCCGATACCGTCACAAAGGCTGCATTTCCGTACTTGGTAATCTCCTTCATAACTTCCAGCACTTCCAAACGCTCATCGTCCAGAAGAAGCCCTGCCTCATCTTCCAGAAATACCTCATAACCTGTATCGGGATTTTCGTATTCCGCCCTGGGCGCATCCCCGCTCTCCTTCCCGTAACAGACCGGAAAGCTTACCAACAGGATTCCACCCAGGAATACCAGGAGTCCCCATAAAATTTTCAAATTCCAAGTCCTTTTATCCAATTTCGTCACCTCCCCGGCGGTTCAGCTGCGGCAGCTTCCGCGTAGCCAGCAAGTTGTGCTGCTTCATAATATCCAGGATAGCCCAAAAAGCAGTACCCATACACCCTAAGGCACCTATGTAATAAAAGATGTCGAAAACAGGATTTATCACCCAGATGAGCAATGCCAGCACAATCCCTCCAAGGGGTTTTATTAAAATAAACCTCTTTTCTTTGAAATGGCCCCCCATAAAAGGCCTTGCAGGCTTCCCGCTCTTCTGCCTGGCTAAACCGGTCAGTAAATGAACACCCGTAAATAACCCTGCCAGCGCCATGCACACTACCATCGTCCTTACGGCAATCGCGACTGCGTTAAAATCAAAGAACACGACACCCACAAGCAGAATAGGCATCAGCAAAAGCGGCAGCATACCTGCTCCCATAGCTGCAAACGTCACAAAAACCAAGGCCTCCGCGAAATTCTCCGGCTGCTTCAAAACGCTTTTTCTTTTCCTTGCCCTGGCCTCCCGCTCCTGAAATTCCGGTTTCTTATAGGAATATCCTCTATCCTCTTCCCTCGACTCCCTAGCCAGGATATGAGTGATCTGTTCATTGGAAATCACAAGACAGAGCGCCGCCAGCAAAACTGCAATCTGCAGGATTTTCCCAGGGGTAATAGTAAAAAAGGCATTTAACAGGAAAAAGATAGGCAGCGCCAGAAAAAGGGAGCCCAGCAGATATTTTTTCCGATCCACCGGCAGATCCGCCGCCGCCTTTCCCGTCTGGCCGTTTACCACTGCATAGCTGACCCGGTCCCCGTTCCGGTAGGACAAAAACCACACCGGCAGCATAGCAAGCTCTGCCTTCCTTCCGGAAGGGCGCAGGGCATTCCAAAGCTGAGACTCCCTGCCTCCCCGTTCTGCACCGTGCCGCCTGCACACCGGCTCCCGCGCCAGGCAGCGGCAGGCATCTTTGAGAACAAAGTCCTCCGCCTCCTGCATATATACATAATCTTCCACGTCATTGGTGTCTGCATAAAACCCGCTTAAAAAGGAAGGCGCAAAATCCTTCTTCTGCCGAAGATCGAAGGGTGCTATGGCGTCGCTTAAGCTGTCTGCAAACGTGGAGGAAGCATCATAAGACAGCCCCTCATAGTTTGCCTCCACCTGGCTTTTCAGCTCGTAATGATCCGTAATCAGATAGTCTCCGCTGCGGCAGGTCTTACTGCCGGGAAAGACAATGCCTTCATTTTTTTCAAAAGAATACACCCAGTAGGGCATATAAATCCCCCGGAATTTTTCAATCAAGGTCTCATCCTTCAATTCTTTGGGAGCAAAAACAGCCCGGCGCAGCATTCTGCCGTAGGCGGCCCTGCAGTCCTCCTTGGTCTTGGTAAAGGGAAGAATGTATTCCGGCCTCCGTTCCCTGCGGATGCGTCTGTCCAGAATTGTAGAGGCCCCGCAGAAACTGCAGAAGGTAGCTGCCGTAGTATCCTCGCTCATAAGCTCGCTGCCGCACTGAGGACAGGCAAAAACCGTTACCTCATACTCTCCTGCTCTCTCCTCCGCATCCTTTTCCTTGTAAAAACTATAAGGATCCGCCTTGGTCCCGCAGTGCTCACAGGATAGCTGCTGCCGGACAATATCAAATTTCAGATTTCCCCCGCAGCTTGAACATTGATACATAATTTTCACACTCCTCCCGGTCTTTTTTCCTAATTTTAGCACAAAAGCAGGGCAAAGTCAGCAATGAGATCTTGCTCTCTTCGATCCGAACTTTCTAAAATATCTTGTATAACCGGGGTATAAAAATACCCCCTCTGTGTTCAGAGGGGGCAGACGCAGCAGCAAGAAAAATCAATTTCCTCCCGTTACAATAAAGGGCTGAATGGCAGAGGCCACGCCGGAAATAGGCATGGTCTGGAGCCAGATTTTTCCCGGCCCGGTCAGAACGGTATTGAAAAACCCTTCTCCGCCCAGGAACTTATTTTTCAGTCCCTTTACCTGCTGGATGTCAATGGATACTCCGCTCTCAAAGCCCAGCACATTGCCGGTATCCACAATCATTTTCTCTCCTGCCTGCAGGGTATACTCCACCATTTCGCCGTCTACCTCAACGAAGGCAATGCCGTGTCCGGACAGCTTCTGCATAATAAAACCCTCGCCGCCGAAGAAACCGGCGCCCGCCTTTTTATTGAAGTGGACGGATAACTCGACACCAGCCTCCGAAGCCAGAAAGGCTGTCTTCTGCATGATGTATTCCTTCCCCGCAGCGATCTCCAAGACCATGATCTTTCCGGGGAAGCTGGATCCGAAAGCAATCATGCCAGGACCGTTGGCCGTATAGATATTCTGGAACATGCTCTCACCGGAAATGGCCTTGGAAAACATTTTGCCCAGGCCGCCTCCGCCGGAAGTTTCCATCTCCATATTGGGGCTCATCCAGACCATGGAGCCCTTTTCGGTAATCATTTTCTCCCGGTTCTCCAACTGGCAGACAACCACCGGAAAATTCCCGCCTTTCAATTCATACTGCATAGAAAATCCATCCTTTCTGTTTTGTATTCTCTTTATAGAAAAGCCTGCCTTTTGTCAAACCTTCCTTTTCCTTATTATACCACTCAGCACGCTTAATGCAAGAGGCTTGGAAGCACAAAACGCCCAATCGTCCACAGCAGTACCAGGTGGGCGGGATAAAAAACGTAGAAAAAATACCGGGGCTGCCGGCCCCGTTCCCCGCTGTAAAGGGCTATGAGCACGAAGGAGAGAATGCAGGGCCACTCCAGGGGGGATAAAAAGACCAAGGCTCCGTAGCAGGCCAGAAATCTAAGCCAGGGTACATTTCTGAGGATATACATCAGCAGGATCACCAGAACTCCCAAAGCCCCGTAATCCGTATGCAGATATTCCGCAGCCAGGGCAGGCGCAAGAACGGCTGCAGGCGTCCGCCAAAGCTCTCCCTTGGAGCTCTTTAGAATCCAAATGGCCAAGAGTCCCAGAAGCAGGGTCAGAAACACATTCTGACCGCCCGGATAAAAGATTTTGTCATGAAACGCCAAATCAAAAGGAATCTCCGAAACCAAGGCAAACACTGCCAGACGTCCCGCGTACCGGCCCATATTCCGGGTGTGCAAAGCTCCCTCCACCAAGAGAAAGCAGAACACCGGAAAGGCAATGCGTCCGGTCAGGCGCAATGCCATGTCCGCCTCGTACCAGAAAGAAAATCTTTCCCCGGACACATATCCCCCCAGCGGAGATATGCCGTAATAATCCAGGACAAAAACCTCCAGAATGCAGGCTCCTATGTGGTCAATGAGCATGGTGAGAATGGCAATCCATTTGAGCGTGCTTCCGCTCAGCATCTTCTTCACAGGCATCTTCATTGCTTTGCTGCTACCTCTCCCTGCTTTTTATAAATAGAATCCGCTGCCACCACGCCCCGCACGGAAGACAGGGGATAAATATTCGTATTTTTCCCAATCACGGTGCCGGGATTCAGGACAGAACCGCAGCCGACCTCCACCTCATCTCCGATCATGGCCCCGAATTTCTTGATTCCCGTCTCTATGTCTCCCGCCGCCGTGTGCACCTTCACCAGAAGCTTGTCAGACTTGACATTGGAGGTAATGGAGCCCGCACCCATGTGGGCTTTGTATCCCAGAATGGAGTCTCCCACGTAATTATAGTGGGGAACCTGCACCTTGTTAAAGAGAATGACGTTTTTCAGCTCCGTAGAATTTCCCACCACGGCTCCCTCCCCTACCAGGGCATTTCCCCGGATAAAGGCACAGTGCCGCACTTCCGCGTTTTTCCCGATAATGGCCGGACCGGTAACGGAGGCCGTGGGCGCCACTCTGGCCGTTCTGGCAATCCACACGTTTTCTCCCTGCTTCTCATACTCTTCCTCACTTAAGGACGCACCCAGCTCCAGGATAAACGCCCCGATTTTCGGCAGTGCTTCCCAGGGATAGGTGACGGCAGACAAGAGGGGAGCCGCCAGGGTCTCCTCCAGGGTATACAGGGACGTTACTTCCAGTTCTCTCATGACGTTTTTGCTCCTTTTTTCTTTTTTTCATAAAATTTTGCCGATGCGTCAAAGCAGGGCCTTAAAGCCTGCTGGTAATTGGCTCCCAGTACTGCCCTGGTCTTATCGGTAATAAACTTTTCCAGCTTCTGCATATAAAAATCTTCCGTAATGCGGCCCTCCGCCATCTGGGTCAGCCCTTTCTCCCAGCTGGCCGTCAGCTCCGGGTTTAACAGGCTGTAGATGGAAGCCCGGACCACATCGTAGATCATCTCTCCCAGCAGGGTGGGCGTGATCACCTGAGTCTTCTTATTCAGGGAAATATACTGGTTGTTCACCAGTTTTTTCAAAATCTCCGCCCGGGTGGCGCTGGTGCCGATGCCGCTTCCCTTTATCTGGGAGCGGAGCTCCTCATCCTCAATCAGCTGCCCGGCATTTTCCATAGCTAGAATCATAGAACCGGAGTTATAGCGCTTGGGCGGGGAAGTCTCCCCCTCCTTGATGGAAAACCCCTTGGTTTCAAGAAGATCGCCCTTTTTTAACTGCCGCAGGAACTCCAGAAGATTCTGATCGCAGCGGATATCCTCCGTTTCCTCCTCCTTCTGGCCGGACCCTTTGCGGTTCTCGCCTCCGGCCGGAGCCACTTTCAGATACCCCGGCGAAACCAGCACCCGGAAGCCGGTAAAAAATTTCTCCTTCTGCACCTCCGTCACCAGCTGAATCTTCGTATATTCCGCCGCCGGGTAAAAAATTCCCAAAAACCGGCGGACAATGAGCTCGTAGACCTGGCCCGAAAGCTTTGAAAGACTTCCCAAAGCCCCCAGCCCCTGTCCTGTGGGAACAATGGCATAGTGATCCGTAATCTGCTTGTCGTTTACGTAGCGGGTCTTCTCTATGCCCTGCCAGGCCTTCCCCTGCACCAGTTCTTGGGCAAAAGCAGTTATCGGAGCATACCCCCGCAGGCCGGAAATATTTTTCCAGATCTCCTTGGCCACCGCTGTGGAGAGGACCCTGGCATCCGTCCTGGGATACGTCACCAGCTTTTTCTCATATAATTCCTGCACAATCCGCAGGGTCTCGTCAGGACTTATCTTAAACTGGCGGGAACACTCATTCTGCAGTTCCGCCAGGTTAAACAGCAGAGGCGGATTTTTCTTCTC
>Ga0224741_10172_pt1 | contig 11918 bp, 9 predicted proteins | sample LIM_E_Water_Pos_FD_161629 | JGI IMG/M metagenome (GOLD analysis project Ga0224741, IMG submission 161629) | Enriched cells from gastrointestinal tract of the lab mouse from Pacific Northwest National Laboratory (PNNL), Richland, Washington... | ecosystem: Host-associated > Mammals > Digestive... | reverse complement strand
ATTCAGCACAAAAGATTTGATGTCGGCCATCGTGACAGAAGCTTCCCCCTGTGCAAGAATCTGGGCGGTAAGCTCCGGCTTTAAATGAAGCACCAGTTTGAACCCTACAGGCGTCCGTTTCCGCTTCTCGATCTTTTCCTCTTCTTCTTTTTCCTTTTCTGCCTTCTCCGCTGCTTCTTCCTTCTTTTCTTCCATTTCCTCGTCCACATGGTCTTTTGCTTCTTCTATCAACATGCCGAAGACTTCTTCGCTGGCAGCCTCAAGAATATCCTCCGCAGCGTTGGATGCTTTCAGCATGGACTGAGATTTTAGCTGCGTTTCTTTTAAATTATAAATAGCGTGATTCTCAGCCTCTATCCCCTTCTTTGCCTCATCGATCTCTTTTTGGAAGGTGCTCCCACTGGCCCGCATGTCTAAAGAACGTTTCTGGTATTCGGTAGGCCCGCCTGCCTCTTCGATTTCTCTTAAGCGCTGCTGTTCCTCTTTGGTTAGCTGCACCGCATCTGGTTTAAAGGAATCTGCCGCCTTCTCAAGCAGGCGAAGATCCTTTTCTTCCTGGGAATCCGCCCCAACACCGTACTGGTCGCGAAGTGCCAGTCTTTCTTCCCCTATCCTCTTTAATTCCTCATTGTTCCTGCCGATAATCTCCTTATATTCCCGCATCTTATCTCTTCTTGATGCCAGATCATCATCGACCTTACGGTCCCCTGCCCATGCATCCCCGATAACCTTCATGGCCTGTTTCTGGGCATCCTGCTTTTTCTTTGCAATGGGGTCAAAGGCTTTATTTAAATTTCCTGCGTATACATTACTCTTTTCGGATTTTTCTTCCTGTACGCCGTTTTTCCGTTCCCTCCGGGTGTTATCCCCCATAAAAATTGCTGTGTTCTGTACTTTCATAGCTCCATCTACCTCCTTGATCAGGGTATTCCTTTACCCATATTTCCTCTGCTGCGGCGGATACTCTGAATTTATACAGGGAAAACAGAATACCGACAGCAGATTTTCCAGCAAAGCCTGCCGCAGACTGCTAAGTACTTCTTAAAACATGTACGCTCCTGCCAAATGCGGCCGGGTTTTGTATATAGATATTATATCGTCTTTTTTACAGAAGGCAATTAGCCTGTATTGGATAAATGTAACGAATCGTGCAAAATCTTGTGTAAAGTCCCAGAAAAAATCCCAAAATCCCAAGGCCCATGCATGTCTACCTGCATATTATCTGGCTTGCTCGTCAAGATACAGTTTTACCCTGCTATGTATAATTCCGGCAACTTCGTCTATGGGCTTTTGGTCTTTGAAATACGCGTCAGCTTCTTCATTAATGATTCCAAGAATATCCGTATTGTATTTATAGCGATTGCCGGCATCGGCAACTAAATTTCTGACCGCTTCCACGTCGTCAGAATCTGCCTGAAAAACCTCAAAATAATGACTGCCGTCAGAAAAATATCCTTTAGGAAGTTCATATGTGACACCATCTGCCGTCTCCATATCTTTCTGCCGGGCCTTTTCCATGGCCTTGTCAAACTGGTCTTGAAAGACGGGGAATCCCTGTCCATCCCAGCCGTTTTGCAAATAATACTTCACAAATTCCCATGCGGCTTCTTTATCATCCGAATCATTTGATATGGCAAGCTGGCTTCCTCTGTATCCAATTGCTGTACCACTTCCGCCTGCTGTAGGATAACCGATAAACGTAAGCTCACCGCCGTATAATTCTGACTGAATCTGATAATCTGTCACACTGGAAATAACGCCTATGGATAAAAGAACATCGCCTTCTGCAATTGCCTGTGACACACTTGTCTGGGTATATCCGCCGGAATATTCTTTGGCAAACCGAAGCAGGTCTTTAAAGTAATCGCCTGTAAACTCACATTTTACGGTTTCCCAGTTAATAAACTCATCCATGCCAAAAGTGCATAATGTAGTCAGCACAGATTCATCCATGGAAAATCCGTAAATTGCATCAATTGTCTTGCCGTTTTCCCCTAATATCTGCATCAATTCATCTAATGTAACGCCTTTATGGCTGCCAATCTTATTCCTGTTTCCCCATATTGTGTATAATTGGAAACCCGGCGCCATATTCAGGAGTTGTCCGTCTATCTCATACGCTTTTCTGACAGAGGGCAATATTTTATCCTGACTTAAGTCTCTGTCCTCCTGCATGAATTTATATAAATCAGCAAATGTCCCCTTATCCGCCAGCATTTCATAATCAATCATGGATACTTCCATAATATCTGGTACACTGCCCGTAACCACATCCAGCTTTAACTTTTCAACACTCTGCTCAAAATCTCCGTCTTCCTGATAGTACGTCTTTATATTTATCATGACATCAGAATTACTGCGGTTAAAATCAATGACCGCTTTCTGGATATCCTGTGTCAACTGAATCAGACCCAGGGTTATCACCGTCTTATTTACTTCTCCTTTAGAAAGATTCACATATCCTGACATGCCCTCATGGGTGTCAATTACTTCTATGGAGTTATTGTTTTCGCCTATATACAAAATGTCAGACTGTTCAATGCCATATGTTGCCCAACAAAGAATGTTGTCTGTTTTATGATTGTCCAGATTATACATATACAATGTTCCATTATGGCTGAATAAAAGCCCGTCTTCCGTTGCCGACAGGGTTTCAATTTCACTCTCGCCAGAACCGGCAATCTGTTCTGTCTTATCGCCAAAATCCCCTTTTTTCAAATCAATTTCACGTACGTATATGCCTTCATCATCCGTAATGACTGTGACAGGCTTCCCACTTTTAGTAACATAAAAATACTTCAGTTTCACACCGTCCATTGCCGGCACCTGAGTATAAAACAGGGTATTTAATTCCGCACTTTTCACATATATCCTGTCCACCATTACATATACATCCGCATCAATTTCATAAGGGAGATCCTCTATTTCAATCGCAGGAATTCCCATTTCACACCACAGATAAAGGGTTCCGTCCGGACCTGCTGCTATCTTTTTAATTGACTGGGATTGTGCATTTAGGGTGTCTTCCAGTATCATATTATTGATTTCATGTAATGTCCCGGTGGTATCTATTTTCCACACAATGGTACTGTTATCCGTATAATTGCATATAACCAGATAAATATTGCCCTCACTATCAGAGGTCAGACTCTGTATCCCCAACGCTTCACCGGACATAGGGACGATTATTTCATTTATTATTTTCCCTGTATTTTTATCCTGCACTGTAACCACAGGCGTGGAATCGGTTATGGTTCCGCCATAGACAACATCTCCCACGATTTCTGCAACACTGTGCTCTTTGTTCAGGGAAATGATATTTGTTTGGTATATGCTTTCTACTTCTGGTATGGGTTCAATATTTACCAGATCCTGGATATCATTACCTGATGACTCTGCTTCTGTGTTTTTACAACTACATAAAAAGAAACAGGAAATTATTAATGCTATCGTATATATCAAATGTTTTTTCATTGGCAACCTCTTTTTTATATATCATATAATATAGAGGGACTATATGGCAATAATCCCTCTATATTATATAAACAGCTAAAAAGCATATCTTGTTACATAATCCTTATATGTATATCCCCTTGCAGTTCCATACAGACTCCAATACCAAGTGCTTTGATAAAAATTATTCAAATCGCAAAAGGCTGTATTGGTCGGGATGCTCGCCGCAATACTGGATGTTGTGTTAGGGCCGCTTCTCATATTAAGGTTCCCTGAAATATTATTGACCTTCAGATAATAGGAAACATAATCAGCCCCATACCAGATATAGTCCTTTGATACATACCCATAGTGGCCATTGGTATCATACATTATTTTATAAAAATTTCCAGACTGCCCCACTATCATAACAGGTGTATCATTTGCAAGCGATGCTACAATGCCAGATGACGTACTGGCCTGTTGACGAACATTTAAAGAACCACTTGTTAACTCCACCATTCCCGGAAGAGGTGTCGAAACTGAGGCACGAGTAACCGGCACATAAGCCTGCACATCCAAAGTTCCTATACCCATGCCTAAAAATCCTACCGACAGTACAACGCCAACAATTTTCTTCGTTAATCTCTTGATATTCACTTACTATTCCTCCTTCGTACTTTATTATTTAGTTGCATTCATTTACTTGACAGGCATACACAGAATAATTTTCAAATACAAAATTTTATTATCCCTTCTTACCATATTATCCTACATCTTTCCCAATGGCATCACCCTCCTTACTAAAGAACGCTTTTGTACTACATTAAGTAGTACTCTGTGCTACAATAATCTATTTAATACCATATATACTATAAACAATAACATAAATATATAATATTAAATGCTTATTTAAATAATGGCACAAACAATGCTCACCACAAAAATTTTATCAATGCGGGCAAACCTCATAGATACGCGTTTCTTTTTTTGAACCTATTTTTAAATCTCCGCATTGGGAACATCTCTCAGCGTTATAAACAATCACCACACAACCGCCATCACTTTTGACATCATGATCCGAATATGTTCCCACCTGAAACGTATGCTGGCAGGCCGCCCGCATCTGATTCCCCTCATACAATTGATTGTAAAAGTATGTTTCTCCAGCTTCACTGACAAACACGCCGTCGTTTAAGCCAAACTCTATGCTTATTTCTTCATGCTTACTAGTTCCTTCCAGAGCAAATTCCATCTTATCAGTCAAAGCCCAGTCTTTTGAAACATCAATCACATCATAGGCATGAGTCCCTGGCTCTTTATACGCCAGCGCCGGAATACTGCTGGCAATAAAACACAATATTAATATGCCTGCCGCCAGACTTCTTTTCCAAATCTTTTTCTCATTTTTTCCCATAATCATTTTCATCCTCCTTTTTGAAAGTTCCTTTGGCGCCCCCAGTGTCATAATCAGCGTTTCCGAAATTTTCGTTTTTTCAACGGCGTCAATAATGCATCTCATATAACACGTTTTCTCGTCTTTCGTCATACCCTCTATCGCCGCTTTATCACACAGCAGTTCACCGACGGCTATATTTTCCTGCAGTAAATAGTAAGCCAGCGGATTGTACCACTGCATTGCTACAATAACAAAAGTAAGAAAGCGGAATAAAGTATCTAAATTCCCAATATGTGTCAATTCATGCTGGATAATCCCTTCCACTGCTGCTTCATAATTCTGTCTGTTTGCTGGAAATATGATAGTCGGTCTTAGAAGTCCTATCGTGACTGGCGAAGCAACATGTTCAGAAACGCTGATATGTATCCGTTTCCGCCATCTCATACTTTTCAAATATTCATCGGTTTTCAGATTAATAATGTCTCTTTTGTAACGATGGCATATCATAAAATATGCTGTCACCCATCCTGCGATTAACAGCAGGAATATGCCCGACATTACCGCAATAGCGGGCAGCAGTTTCTGATACCCTGTTATATATAAAATCCTGCCCTCTGCATTTTTTATTACAACACTTTCCCATACGTTTTTTGCATTTACCACGTCCGGTATTTTGCCTGAAGGCAGATATATGATTATTTCGCGCCAGCGGATCCGGAGCGGAACGTAGTTCCGCTCCACTGATTTTCCTTAGCGAACCACCGGTTCGCCTTTGGGATCCACCCCGTAGGGTTATTTCCTGGGTTTTGCGAAATACTCTCTCATGTTCATGCTGCCCGTTTCTATCCAATAGGCGGTATGTGCATAGCGGTCCACTATGGCTTCCGCCTGGACACCCTCGCCAAGCCGCTTGATCCAGTCATCTTTCCGGTACTGGGTGCAGAAGATAGTAGAGGTGGAGTCAGAACGCCGCTCCATCAGTTCAAAGAGAAAGTACAGCTCACTGTCCGATATGTCTGAGACCAGCCATTCATCCAGGATGAGGAGCGGGATTTTTCCATACCGGTTCAGCAGCTTCTTCGGGCTGCCTATGATGGCGGCACAGTCACCGTATTCCATGAGCAGGTCAGGAAGGCGGATATAAAGGACCCTGAACTGGTTAAGGCATGCCTGTTTCCCCAGGGCACAGGCCAGATATGTCTTGCCTGATCCGGTAAATCCCTGCAGGACGATGCTCTGGTGGGCATCGATGTACTGGCAGCTGGACAGGTTCCCAAGAAGCTCCCTGTTCAGCCCCCGGCCTTCATACAGGATGCCCTGCATGTCCGCCTGCGGGAAGCGAAGTCTTGCAGACCTTATGAGCCTCTGGATCTTTGCGTTGTACTTTTCCTGATAGACATAATCCACCAGCCGCTGCATCCTGTCGTCAAACGGCAGCCCCAGTGTGGCTGGCTCAGCCTGCTGTGCCTCCAGCCCGGAGATGATTTCGCCAAGGTTCATTTCGCGCAGTTTGCGCCTGCTCTCATCATTGATCATTCCGGCCACCTCCATAGTAATCGCTGCCACGCAGGTACCCCATGGGTGTTTTTGCCCTGTCGGAGGCTTTCTTCTGTTCCATGTAGATTTCATCTTGATTGGCGGCCAGTATGGAGCTAAGATGGTGGTAGCGGGGCTTCTTAATCCCATTGGTTACTGCGAATTCACAGGCGGCTTCCAGGCGCGCTTCGGAGTACTTATTGCTCAACCGCAGAACAGCCAGGGCAGGATTGTAGCCCTGTTCTTTTATGGATACGCCCTCGAAGATCCGGCCAACCACTTCTGCCGTATATTTCCCGATGGCGCCCGCCCAGTTTTTGATGCGTACATCGTCCCATGGAGAGATACGGAACCTGTCCGGCATGTCCTCCTGGTGGGTGGAATACTGGTTCTTCCTGCCGGATGGGAAGCGGTTGTGGGTCGCGATGCGGGTGTTACCGCTGTAAATCTCCACGGTGCTGTCCGTGACTTTCAGGTCTACCGTTTTGCGGGCATACTGGTAAGGACAGGAATACCGGTTGTATTCAAACACCACATGGAAGTCAATGTTCACTTTCCTGCCGTATACCCATGTGGCAATCTCATAAGGAATGGAAGGCAGGGGATGGAGAAAAGGCTTTTCATCCAGGTAAGCTTCATAGCGGCTGCCTTCCCGTTTCTGGAAGCTGCTGTGGTTAAAGGCATCAAGTTTTCGGGATACGGCAGCCTTCAGCTCATCAAAGGAGCAGAACATTTCATTCCTGAGCCTGGCGATGACTGCGGTTGCAACCTTGCCGACAGTCCCCTCCACGGATGCTTTCTGTTTGGGCCTGCGGATTCCCGCAGGCATGATGGCTGTCTGGTAATGACTGCCAAGGGCTTCATAATCAGCCGTCAGGACGATCTCCCCTTCCCTGGGATGGGACACGACGCCTGTCTTCAGGTTGTCGCAGATGAGGCGTGTGGCCACACCGCCAAAGTACTGGTACATATGGACATGGGCGCGGATGAAGGAATCCATCTTCATGTCCCGGCAGGGCTCTACATAGGAATACTGGCTGTATGGCAGGGTCGCCACGAACAGATAGACTTTCACGGCTTCCCCTGTTGCCGTATCCACATATTCCATCACCGGGCCTGACCAGTCCACTTCGACTGCATCTCCCGGTTTATGCTCCAGATGGTTTGTCAGCCTGTTCACAATGGTATAGTCGCTGTATCCTTTGCAGTATTTCGTGTATCCCATGGGAATGCTGCCAGCCGCCCTGCACTGATCCTGGTATTCCTGCCAGAGGAGCTTCAGGGTGACGCCCACCCGTTTCAGTTCCTGATGCACATATCCGTAATCGGGCTGGGCATACATGGATTCCTGCACGAACTTGTCAGGATAGAACATGCGGTAAACCGAGTCTTCATCCATGTCTCTGACATCTTCGTAGGAGATGCCATTTTCATCTGCTTTGTGAAATACATCACCAACAGAGTTAACAGAAATGTGTCTTGTCCGGGCAATGGCGTTTCTTCCCATTCCACTGCCCCGAAGCTCCAGTATGAGCTTCACGCTGATTTTTTTGGCCATAATATTCGGCCTCCTTTCGTAGAATCGGAGACAATCTCTCCAAACATGATTCTACAGGAGACACTTACGAATCGTTAAGCACAGACCATAAATTTTGATTGGATCTATTCGTGTGACAGGTGGATCTATTCTGAATACTGGTTATAAACTGGATCCCCTCACCTGACTGGTGGATCTCAAATGAATATCGATAGCTCTCTCAGCGCGAAATATTCAATTAGGACTCGTTGTGTATCATATTATACAAACGATTCTTCGATTGAAATGTAAAAAAATGCTTGATTCAGGTATTATACTGTCCAATATATAGCACTACAAAAAATATTTTAAGGATGCGACATTCTGCCTAAATAAATCGTATCTGTAATGGAGGTGAAAATAATGGATTCTTCCTCGTTTACGGATGAAGTAATTGCAAAAATCTACAATCGTCAGTATGACACTATCTATCGTATTTGCTTTTCCTTTATGAAAAATTCAGTGGATGCGGAGGATATGGTGCAGGAAACATTTCTAAAGCTTATTTCGAGTAAAAAGCAGTTTGAGTCGGAAGAACATGAGAAGGCGTGGCTTGTTGTAACGGCATCCAATACCTGCAAAGATGAACTGAGACGTTGGAAGAGAAGGCTGGAAAATATCAAGTCATTATTTCAGCAGGAAAATGTTGTATGGAAAGAAGACGACAAAGTTCTTGAATGGGTGATGGCTCTTCCGGTCAAGTATAAACAGGTTATTTATTTGTATTATTATGAGGGCTACCGCACTTCGGAAATTGCAAGTATGCTGCATTGTCCGGAGTCAACGGTGCGAAATCAATTGGCAAGGGGAAGGAGGCTTTTGAAGAAGAACAGCAATTACCATGCGAAATCAGGAGCTGTTCTGGTTGCGGTTTTGGCGGGAAGCCTGTTCATATCGGCAACGGCATATGCCATTTATGCCTATAGACTACGTGATCTTCATTTGGGGAAGGAAACTGTTTTAGAATTGTCCGGACGGGATGAGTTACTGGAGGAAGCGTCTGAAAAAGGTATTTCCCAAAAAGAAGCGGATATCATTACGCTGAGCGGGATTGTCGGGAGTCCGGAGTATGGCGCATGCAGCGAATGGCTCGCATTTCTCGACGGGTATGATACGGATGGAGCAGTCCTTTCGGAGATTGGAAACGGTTTCGCGGGGTTAGGGGAATACGAGCTTGTCTATCACTGTTATATGCAGGATATGGCGGACAAGGTAGATGAAATTTGCGAAAAGTTTGAACTATCGAAGCTACAAGGATTAACCGTCATGGACGATTATGCCGCTTTGTGCATGCAAACAAATATCGGCGACATCTTTACAGGTGTGGACGAAAATGTGAAATGGGATTTTGGCGGCGCTTATCTGTACGATGACGGAACATTTAACATGGATGGCAGAGTGGCATGGAAAGGCTCAGAGTTGCTTTGTGTGACGGATTATCAATTTGAGCGGAGCATGAAAGGTTCTTTTAATCCTGTTATGCTTAATGTGGACAGGATAGAGGAATACCATGAATGGAATTATGCGGCTGAAAGCGGACAGGTTGTGTTGCTGGCAAACAGCAGCTCGAAGGCACTGATTATTGCAGAGAGGGATAATTCTTTTATCGTAGTGAATGTTCTGGGTGATTTGCGGTCGGACACATTTGAGATGAGTGATGAAATGCTGGAAGAATTGGCAAATCTATTTGACTTTTCAGCGATACCATAAGAAATTGTGGAATAGGAGAAATATATTATGATAAAGAAAAAAGTAATAATGGTTTTGATTACGGCAATAATAATGACGAGCAGCCTGACGGCGTGTCAGAATACGGGAGATGTGACAGATAACGATGCCAAACAGGCGGAAAGGATAATGGAAGGAGCGGCAGATGAAAAGGAGACATCTGTTACAGAACGAGAAACGCCGCAGCAGCAAAACAACGCTTCGTTAGAGGCGCTTATGAACAGTGCGGAATATCAGGCGTGTGAGGAATGGTGGGATTTTTGCGAGGGATATGATACAGACTCCTCAATTCTTGCACAAGCCGGAAACGAACCGGTGGAAGCAGGGTATGAATATGAAGCATATAATTGTTACTCGACGGAGATGGAAAAGAAGATAGACGAGATATGTGAAAAGTATAATCTGTCGAAATTGAGCGGATTTCAGAGTGCCGATGATTACAGTGATCTGTGCCGTAAGGCAGGAGTTGGGGATTTTTGCGAAATGTCATCAGAGAATGTGAAACAGACTGTTTTATCCGGATATCTGTATGACGGGGCGTTTCTTATGGAAGGCAGCGCGATACTTGCGGGCTCATCAATCAGTGAAGTGAGTTATCAATTTGTGCGTGTTGTAAAAGGCTATTTTACATCTGCCTATCTTAACTTCGGAAACCTTACGGAATACAATATACGGGAATATACAACGAAAAACGGGGAAAAGGTATTTTTTGCCGGCGGTGCAGGTACAAATACATACATCATTGCAGAGAGGGAGAAGTCTTTTGTTGTGATAAATATTTTCGGTGATATGTCAGATATTACTGACGTGAATGATGAAAGGCTGGAGTTGATGGCGAATGCCTTTGCTTTTGCAGCGATACCATGAAAATGTTTCGGACAGACAAAATGAAAGAGCGACTGACTTTTTGCCTTATGAAAACTTGAAGGGAGGAAATTTCAATGATAAAAAAGAATGTAAGATACTTAACAGGAGCATTTGTGGTAATGGCTATGCTGTGTGGGCTGTATGGATGCAGCAGCATAGACGGCAGCGAAGATATTGGACAAGGCGTAATTGAAGCGGAAGACAAAAAGAATACAGAGCAGGATAGCTTTAGCGAAACAGAGGAAATAACACCGAACGAAGAACATAATGATACAGAAAAAGCGGCATCAGACGGAAATTCAGATACGGCGGAACCAAATACGGCAAAACCAAATACAGTGGAACTGGATGTTGTAGAACCGAATGCTGCTGATGATGACTGGTATATGAGGGAGAACATTTTTATAGATGATAAAGGGAACAGATTGGAGGTATCTTTTGACGATTATGGCATGCTGTATTTTGCCGTCAATGGTCTTACTCTGTATTCTGCTGAGGCTGATAACTTTCAGCAGGAGAATAATTGGAGAGTTTACACCTGTGACGATGATACTACCATGATTATTTATTATCCGGATGAACCGGCGCGCCTTGAAATTACAAATGGCGATTATGCCGGACTTTATGAAATCAGCGCTGAAAAGATACATTAAATGGATGTTAGGCTATTCAAATGAGTGTTGCATAACGTTGAATACACAAAGCGTTTGTTGGAAGAAAACCAATGAACGCTTTTCTGTATTTTGTATCAAATAAACGCTGCCGTTCCCCGCCAGTCCGTTCTTCGTTTCAGATACAGTTGTTTTTAGAAATGGAGGACGGGACATTGACAGAAAGAGAAGATAAAGAAGATAAAAAGGTGCGGCAGTTTGTACTGTTCTGCCGTACTGCCCTGAAGTATGAAAAGCTGAACTATTACAACGAACGGAAATACAGGGCGGAACGTGAATCCCATATTGATATGCTTACTGCAAAACAGCTTGGCATGGCGGGCAGGATTTTTGATACATACCATGCCGATTATTTTCAGGTTATGGGGCATGAAATCGGCATAGTGGACGGTGACTTGGCGCAGGCACTGAGGGAGCTGCCGGACGGACACAGGCAGATTGTCCTGATGTATTATATTGTCGGTCTAAACGACAGGGAGATTGGGGAAATCCTTGACATGGTAAGACCAACAGTCTGCGCACGAAGGAACAGCGCCATGAAAAAGCTACGCCGGATGATGGAGGAAATGCGTTATGAATGGTAAATACAGCGGCAGGAACATTACTTTTGAAACATTGGAAAAGGCAGTGTCAGGCGATTACAACGCCATGCAGGAAGTGATAAGGCTGTTCAAGCCATACATGGCGGCATTAAGCATGGAGGACAGCA
>Ga0224741_10171_pt1 | contig 11955 bp, 10 predicted proteins | sample LIM_E_Water_Pos_FD_161629 | JGI IMG/M metagenome (GOLD analysis project Ga0224741, IMG submission 161629) | Enriched cells from gastrointestinal tract of the lab mouse from Pacific Northwest National Laboratory (PNNL), Richland, Washington... | ecosystem: Host-associated > Mammals > Digestive... | reverse complement strand
AAACTCAGACCTGAGCGGCGAGCTGGAGTTCAAGACCGCCGTGGCCCCCACGCTGAACCGGTTCATCGTGGGCAACGATTCCAACACCTACGAGTGGGATACGGAAAATGACGCCCTGGTGCGCAAGTACAACTGCGTCTACTACAACTGCACCGCATTCTTCCCCAACGCGGCAAAAGACCTGGCCATCCTGGTCCACCGGCACAACGGCGTCTCCTTCTTCCGGGGGTCGCCAGCGAAGCTGTACGCTCAATTCTGTTTCCACGATCCGGAGTACCTGATCGACCTGGCCAGCTATGACGATGTTCACAGTGTTCTGGCCCTGGGTTTTGCGCGGCCCGACCATGAGAAGGTCATTCTCCTGGACGTGACAACGAGCCGGGAGAGGACGATTTACTCCTCTACCCGGCCCGGTGAGACGATTGTGAATATGTGCTTCCATGAGGATGGGAACCGGCTTCTGATTACAACCCAGTATGAGTGCTATGAGTGCGACCTGGGGAGCGGGAAGCTGGCCACCGTGACGAAGGCAGGCCCGAATGAGCGTCTGGCCGCCGGCAACTATAGGGGTGAGGAGGTAGAGGTGGCCGTAGTGGAGCACTCCGGCCAGGAGGAGCCCTCGGTGAAACCCCACTGCACCTACTACCGGCGCAGCGCGGATGGGGCATACCTGCGTTCCTGGTACTACCTGATGCCGGAGCTGGATGAAAAGCTGTTCCGCTACTTTCTCTACGCAACCGGCGACCTGGGCTTTGGCGGCTCGAACGATGAAAAGGCTTCCAGCAGTACTGGGTCACCAAGGGCTTCTTCTTGGAACGGCTCTTGGAGTTGGAGCGGTTCTTCAAGCCCAAGTGCTATACCTGGCACGGGAACCGGCGATTGAAGCTGGACAGGGAGTTCCAGCCCCTGGATGAAATCTTCGTTTGGCACAAGGCGGCCATAACCAACCGATATTGCGTAGGCGACAGTAGATTCAGCCACATGTATCTGGCGGATGATATGTCTGAGGCGATCATCACGGATAACAGGCGGCATTTGCTTTATCAGCAGCCGTTGCGGGGGCTGACATACTAGCAGATGAAGGATGCTTATTGGGATTTGGCGATCCCATTGCATAACGGGATTTTATTAAATCTCTCTAATCAAACGGAGTGTTGTATATATTGCATTTGACTCCTGATGCTGCAATATATAGCGGAGTTTCAAAATCTTCCATATTAATTTTAAACAGATACTTCCCTTGTTCAATTTTAAATTTTCGGATATGCTCAATTTGCTCATTTGCATCCGCAATACTTATAAAATCTTTAGTGTTATCCAAATTCCAACAAAATATTCCAGATACAAAATACGGTTGATCGAATTCAATAGAAATGGCATATTCACTGGAGCTTGTATCTACTCTCCCAGCTACTTCTATTTTTAAAAAGTCCATTTGACAGATTTCAAAGTCCATCCATAAACATTTTTTTAGATAGGCATTTGCCTTTTCCATCTCTTCGCGGATTTGTTTTATATCCATCGCTACCTCCTAGTTCAACAAAGGAATATGAGTGAGTCTAGCTGCTTCAGAGTTGTATAGCGGATTCGGAACCCCAACTTTATTGGTCGCTCGTAACACACTTTGATGATACCAATTACCATCACTACCAAGGTATTCTATGCCGGTTCCCTGTATCGTAGGGTCTGCACTAGGAACCCTCTGCCTCGAAACACGATATATTCTATCTGCAGAAGTGTACTGTTCTTCTCCAGGATGAACACGCACTTCATATTTATATTCTCCGTCTATCCAATTAGTCTTCATGCCTTTTTCGGGAATTGAATCAATCGAATCAAATCCTTTTTTCTCTAAGGCTTTATCTAAATAATCTTGTGGATTATCACCTCCTGTATCAACTTTTGGGGGATCTTTTTGGCTTGTTTGACCTCCTTGTACTGGTTGCTTTCCTTGATTTTGTCCTAGCTGTCCTGTGACAGCCATGAAAAGAATACCTGATATTCCTACAATATCTCCAACTGTAAAGATTGATTGCCCCGTTGCAGCAGCAGAGCTAGCAGCAGCAGACATCGTCATTCCACCCGCCAATTGAGGAGCAAGACTTGGAGGCGGAAATGGCGGCCAAGGAATTGGTGTTGATAAAAAGGCTCGAACCATATCTGGAATCGCTTTTACAGAAGACCAAATAGCAGACCAATTATATGCCGCATAGCCAAGAATTGCACCAACTGTAGCACCCCAAATACCTGTAAGCATATAGCTGAAGACATCGGATACTGTACCAGATATTCGGTCACTCACGGCTTTGCCAATTACCAACGTACTGCCAACAGCAATTGCCCCAACCATTGCTGCAGTACCAAGGCCAGCAGTAGTTACACTTATAGCAGCAATAACTGCTACCATAGCTAGTCCAGCCAAAACATTAAAAACAAGCTTCCCCCATTCAAATGGGCTTTCCTTTGGTGCATCATCATAGGAAGTATATTCTACACAATTGCTTCCCTTTGCATTGGTTGCAACTGCTCCTAAATCATATTGGCCCGACTGTACCACACTTGACTCCACATTACCAGTCTGGGTATTACATGTTGCTGTTAGGAGTTCCCCATTGACCGCATGAGCATTGAGGGTTGAGGACGCCATTACAACATCCTCTTTTGCGATAACATAGATAGGTTTCGGTGAATTAAATGAAACACCCTCGTCATCCGATACCAAGATTTTCCCCCAAATATTGTCCATGGCACTGCCGACCAAGGACATTTCTTCAGGGTAGAGATTCATTTCTTTCCCATGCTCCGTCACAAAGGAACGCTTAGCAGGATCACTCATTCTATCGCAATTGCTGCCATTTGTGCGGACACAGTTGACAGCGATAGCAGTCTTTTCATCATAGTTGGAGCAGTAGAGAGAAACCCGTGTCCCCACCTGGGGCATACAGTACATGAAGTTCCCAGTTTCCGGACGCCATGTGTAAGGATACGGGCCTCCAGGATCCCAACCAGCATCAATATCCAGTTTCAGCTTCAATGTCTCACTCGAGGTATCCAGAACCTCACCCAGCAGGGTCATCCCGCTGATTTTCTCGTTGTAGAGCATCTTTCCCCAACCAAGGCCCGGGCGGCCAAGGCGGTATGTAAAAATCAACTCTCCGCGTTCAAGTATAGCATACTTTTCAGAAATAATAAAGGGTTGTCCCTTAAAAACTGTATACCATCCCAGATCGCACAGTTGTGGACTTATCACATCATAGTAGAAGAAGTCAGCCTTGCTGTAGCCCGCTACAGAGCCACCCAGTTCATAGTACCGCTGGCTGATTCCGCTGGTGTAGGCATCTTCTGGAAACTCACAGGTAAAGGAACGGTCAGGGAACCCAAACCACAGCCGGGGAAGTCCTCGATGGGTTTCCGGCACCAGAACGCCCCCGCAATGGCTGGCCATGCGCATCAGAAATTCCCAGTCCGTCTCCCGATACTGGATCACGGGCTGGCCCAGGGTTTTCTCTTCTCCAACAGTGCAGATAGCTGCGCCGCCGCCGTACTCGGAACACACCTGCTGCGCCACCTGGCTGTAGGTTCGGCCAACATCCTGGAAGCTACGACTGCGGACTTCCCGATCCATTAGGCAGGTCCCGGAGAGTAATTCTACATGGAAACGATTATATCCACCAACTCGTACCAGTTCCGCTTCCCGAATCACACCGGCAAACAGGCATTTTTCCGCACCGGATTCATCTAGGGTGAGAATGTGCTGCTCCCGGCCAGCCAGCGCACCGCTGAACTGCTCCAAGGCATTCTCTCCGGCTTCGCCCTCTACGACGGCCCAGCCGTGGGCGTTCACGCCAATATGCAGTTTCAGTGCAGTCAGGTGTTCAATATTCAGCGCTCCGCTCATTCGCAGAGTCGTATGATTGGTGGTGACCATTCTTGTCCCTCCAGATAATGTCGGATATAAAAACTATTTAAAATGGCAATGCAATCCTATAGAGTAATCAAGCATATAGAGTATAGGCATTCCCGCGATAAACAACCAATAATATTTATTAACATATAAAAACTCACAAACAGTTATCATATTAGTCATAAATGGTGAATAAAGGAAATCTGATTCGAAAATAGCAAGGAATAAAACCCCTAAGAGAATTATGAGTTCACAGCAGAGCCATGGAACGGCAACTATGCAATATACACATCCACAAAGCGGCAATTTGTTACGATCCTCAACTGCAGTCTCTGATTCCTTTGATCTTGTACGTCGAGGAGAAATTAAAACACCACACAGCCAAGAATTTTTCACTGTGATGTAATATTTTGATGATAACAGAAAAGGAAAATAGCATGAGCAAAGCCTTTCCAAAAATAGCGTGATTAACATATAGCACCCCCATCCGATAACAAGGGGCAAACAAGTTTCAACAGTTATCATAATTAGCCTCCATTATACGCAGGAGTGATTTGTCCATTCTCATTTTCTTCATTGGCACTTGCATTACTGTGCTCCTGATTTCTGTCTATTATGCCATTGATACACTCTACAAGTTTTGAGAGCAGACTATTCTCCAAGGAATAACCAGTAATTGCAGCTATAACATAGCGAAGGTCATTGTGAACAATTCTATCTGCTAACATACCATTCCCCCCCCATGCACCAACAGCACCACCAATAAGTGCTGATATGAACATATCATCCGTACCACCACCACTTGTCCATGTAGAGTGTGCGCTTAAAGCCGCATTGAATGCCAATTGCCATCCTACTGTAAGCCCACTGGCCGCATACAAGCCTCCAAACGTACCATATTTAATTGTTGAATCAATTTGATCCCAGTTATAGTCAGCAAGGGAAAAATTAAAAAAGCCTCTGTCTATTGAAAGCTGATATGTTTGTACCCCAAAATCAAGAAGACCACTAGCTAATCCAACTGTAGCTCCAGTACCCAACATCGCACCAAACATTTCTTGTGCAGTTAATTGCCCAATAATAGGTGCTGCTCCACCTACAAATTGAAGTCCTTTTATTGCATAGGCCCCAGTAACAAGCAAAAAGCCTGTAATACCCCAACCAATAGAGTCTTTTACCCTCTGATCGAGTGGGCGTGCTTCCCCTGCATGATAGTCAACAAATCCGCCAGCCACAGTTCCTGCGGCAGCCACACCACAAACACATAGTCCCCCTATCACCGCCGTAGTTGCTGCAACTCCTGCAATGGCAGCAACTACTACCCCCGCAATCGCCAGTAACCCCACAACAGCTAGGCCAATAACGGCCCCACCAAATATATCTCCAAAAAGGCTCCAATTAAAGCCGTCATCTGTCTCAGCTAATTGAGGGCCATCATCATATGCAGCAAAAGAAACGAGTTTCCATCCTTCTAAGTGGCTGAAAAGTTTAGATAAAAAGTCATATCGATTGGACATGGTGACACTGCAAATTACAATGCTGTTGCTATAGACTACTTTTGCTAATTCAAGTTCACCGTTTGCAACTGATATTCCTATAATAGGTGCGGAAAAAGCTACATCTTGAAGAGCTAAAATGGCAATAGTATTTTTCGAAACAATAGAAATTCCATCGTCATCAGACATTAAAATAGCTCCAAGAATATCCCCTTCATCTGCGTCCACTAAAGACATCTCTTGGGGATATAGATTCATTTCTTTTCCATGTTCAGTTACAAAGGATCGTTTGGATGGGGTACTCATTCTTCCGCAACTGCCGCCATTGGTACGAACACAATTAACGGCAATTGCAGCCTTTTCGTCATGGTTAGGACAGTAGAGTGAAACCCGTGTCCCCACTTGGGGCATACAGTACATGAAATTTCCTGTCTCCGGCCGCCAAGTATAGGGATACGGCCCGCCTGGATTCCAGCCTGCGTCAATGTCCAACTTCAGTTTCAAGGTCTCCCGTGAAGTTTCCAGAACCTCACCCAGCAGGGTCATCCCGCTGATTTTCTCGTTGAAGAGCATCTTTCCCCAGCCAAAACCAGGCCGGCCAAGCCGGTATGTAAAGATCAATTCCCCTCGTTCCAGTCGAGCTGATTTTTCTGCAATGATAAAAGGCTGTCCCTTAAAGACTGTGTACCAGCCCAGATCGCACAGCTGTGGACTCTCTACATCATAATAGAAGAAGTCCGTCTTGCTATAGCCAGCCGCTGAGCCGCCCAGTTCATAATACCGTTGACTGATCCCGCTGGTGTAGGTATCCTCTGGAAACTTGCAGGTAAAGGAACGGTCAGGGAACCCAAACCAAAGCCTGGGAAGTCCTCGATGGGTTTCTGGCACTAGGATACTCCCGCAATGGCTGGCTATGCGCATCAGGAACTCCCAATCTGTCTCCCGGTACTGAATCACAGGTTTGCCAAGAGTCTTATCCTCTCCAACAGTGCAGATAGCCGCGCCGCCACTGTACTCAGAACACACCTGCTGCGCCACCTGACTGTAGGTTCGGCCCACGTCCTGGAAGCTGCGACTACGGACTTCACGATCCATCAGGCAGGTCCCGGAAAGAAGCTCTGCGTGGAACCGATTATAACCACCAACCCGCACCAGTTCCGCTTCCCGGATCACACCGGCAAACAGGCATTTCTCCGCCCCGGATTCATCCAAAGTAAGGATGTGCTGCTCCCGGCCAGCCAGCGCACCGCTGAGCTGTTCCAAGGCGTTCTCCCCAGCCTCGCCCTCCACGATAGCCCAGCCGTGGGCGTTTACGCCAATATGCAGTTTTAGCGCAGTCAGGTGTTCAATGTTTAATGCTCCGCTCATTCGCAGAGTGGTATGATTGGTGGTTATCATGTTTTGCCTCCTTTAGTCCTCGTCCTCCTGGCCACTACGTACAATCTCAATCAAACCGTTGTACTTACAGACCAAGAAAGACCTCGTTGTTAACGCAGGCTCACCTTCCTTGCCAATATGGGTATCATCATGAGTATCATCCCATACATTGACAATAATAGGCACACAAGGAGTTCCTGTAACTGTTCCACCGCTTTCACCGTCTGCAGATGGCTCTTTCACATAACTCACACTGCCCCCGGTGTGGTTTTCTGGGCTCGAACACACGCCAAAGGATGGAATATTTTTCTCAACGACGCAATCCTTCTTGAACATAATTGGCTTTTTCAAGGTGTAAACACCATGACAAAGCGGCAAATTTAGCCGCCTATTATGTGAACCATACTGACAATGCAACAAAGCTCCCCGTACTACATATGCGGGGTTTTGCCTATCGTATTCCGCTTGATACTCAGCCATTTTTTCAAGAATTTCTTCTTCCTTTTCGCTGGGGGCGGGTGGATCCTCGTATTGCTGGTCTTCGACCAACTTTTCAATTTCGGACGCAGTCACATCCATCCCATCTGCCTGCATTTTTTCGGCCATAGCCTGGTACATCTGCTGTTCAGTTGCCTCTTCACTCGCCGGCTCGGCGGTGCCACGGGCAATAATTTCAGCCATCACATTTCTCCCCTTTCACCGTTTGTAATAGAGTGATCCCTACCCCGCGTGCGCCGCGTTTCAACATACTCTCCAATACATCCACCCGTATCACGGTATAAATGTTTTTCATGTCGGCCAATTGAAATATGCTTGTATCGCCAACAGGTTCCAGATTGATGACACCTTTTGAGAGCACACTTCTATCAAGATTCCATTCACTACCTTCAGCCAGGCAATGAATTTGCTTTAATATGGGCAGATAGTAAGTTTCTCGCTGAGGTGTTTCCATGTCCAGCAAAATAATCTGCTTCGATATAACCTGTGGCTCATAGAGCGTCACAACTTCCATGCACTTCTTTGAGAGAAGCAGAAATGGAGAGGAAATAACATCAACAAACACAGTATGCGGGTTCGGGCGGATATTCAGGATTTGTCTTCTTGCAATTTTATGAGAAGCCCCAGGTCGGATATTTCGAGGGTCGATTTTTCCGCTCCAATCCAAAAATTCTGGACTATCTACATAGCGGGGATCACTGTGCAGCAAAAAGTAATTCATGTTTCCCGCCTCCATTGGTAGAATGGCATTTGCTTCTCCATATATGGGCCAATCGTGAATTGAATTTCTGGCATAACGTCAATTCCATCCAATGAGAGCGCATCCAAGCAGAGCGGTAACAGACCTTGCAGCAGTCCAGTTGCTGTCGCATAGTAGTTCAGGTGGTATGCCTTTTTAAGCTCCCATAACTCATATTCCTGTACCCGGATCACCGATTGCCGTAGGGTGGCGGCAATAACATCAAAGTCAGCATCAAGATTTTGCAGTAATATGGAGAAATCCCATTCCGAGGCCGCCTCATTGTCATCAACTAAAAAGCGTTCATCATAGGCATCTATCTGGAAAGCATATTTTTCAAGCAGTAAGTTGCTCTGCATCACCGAGAAGCTGATATAGGCCACAGGCCCTTTCTTCGCAGCTGTCTGCCAATAGACAGCTGCGTCAAACGCTTCCTGCATTGATCTGGCCAGATCAGCATTCAACACTTGGACATTGTCCTTCATGCAGAGAACGATCCGGTCAAGATCAGTTAAGAATCTTTGCTGCAGAGGTTCTGATACCAGTGAGGCCAGTTCTTCCATTCGATCCATATCTGCACTTCCTATTCGATGTGAACCTGGGCCCCATCCAAGTGAATTTCATCCTGAATTGTCATTTTCGTCTGTCCCTGCTCCAACACAATGGACTCAGGCGCAATTACGCTGACAGACTGCTCCAGACTCGCAATCTGGATAGCTTCATCAGATTTGATGAAGACAGATTTGTCACTGGTAATCCGTATGCCTTCTTCATCCAAAATTTCAATACTCATGCCTTTATTGTTGGTAAAGACCAGAGACGTCGGAGTAAACAGGACCTCTTTGTTATACTTGCTCTTGAGCGATTTGTGGTCAGGGTTTACTCTGGCATCACTACAGTCTTCAGACAGGTGGACGGCGCTGATGATGTACGCTTCACTCTCTTGGTCACCAGGCATATACAGCCGCACAGAATCTCCCTTTTCAGGCATACAATACCAACCCGTGCCGTCCGGAGAGGAGTAAACTGTGGAGTAAGGGAACCATTTCTTGTTGCTCTGGATGCCATCAACCGCCACTTGTACCTGAACGGTATCCCGAGTTATACCGACAATATTGGCATCCAGGGATGCACCGATAGCTTTCTCATTGTAGCGTTTGACGGCCTGCAGTCCAGCCTTGGATTTGAGCTTATAGTGATGGACCATTTCCCGGCCATCCAACTCGCTCACCACATCGAAAATATAGTACGTCTGCCCATGGAACGGGAAGCTGTCGCCGATTTCGTAAATCTCCCGGCTAACTGCCTCCATGCAGAGCGCATCCGACTCAATCAGTGACAAAACCTTATTCTTGGTTTTCAGCAGATAGTCGTCGGTTTCTTTTTTCAGTGTGTATGTCTCCTGGGACAGGTCAATATTGCTCTTCCCATCCGGGAACCCAAAGTAGAAATGCATCCCTTCCTTGCGGTAGGCCGGAACGAGGTTGTCATTGAAGTGGCTGGCCAGACGCTTGGCAAACTCCCAGTCCGTTTCATGATACTGGACAATGAGGTCACCAATCTGCTTTCCTGCTCCGACGGACATGGCATGGCCGGCATTCTGATAATACTGTTCATTATATTTCAGAACAGCATCATAAGTAGATTGGGCGTTCTGGAACACCCGGGTATGCGGCACCAGATCCATGTAGTAGCTCCCGCTGACGGCATCCAAAGTCAGTAGCCTCAAATCGCCCTCTACCCGAACCTGAACGTTGGTAGAGACGCCGCAGAAGAAAGTATAATCCGCACCACTTTCATCGACAAGGAGAAGCTTGACCTGGATATCGTTCTGTCCAGTCTGGACATACTTCTCTTCATCCTCAGCCCGAATATGTCCGATAAAGCGCAGGGTCGCATGGTCGTTCAGCTTCTTATGGACTTGGCAGGATAGCACATCCAAAGTCCGGAATGGATCCAGCACAATTCGATAGTCCCGCATAACTACACCTCCGTTGTTTTATCCTGAATAGAGCGGATTACCTGGAACGCCGTATTCTTCCACGCCTCCATATCCGCAATAGCGCAGTTGAAGATGCCATGCATCAGGTTGCCGCCGATGGAGGTGAGGTACACAATGTAATAGATCTGTGTGTCGATGCCATGTCCCTTGAACTCAAACCAGGAAAGAATCGTCTCGCCCAGCGGCTCTGTTGCGGACTCGTAGAAGATATTGGCCGGGTTCACTTTCTTGAGAATCGCTTTCATCCCGTCGGCGGCAGACTGCATCTGCGTGGGTTTGATGGGCTTGCTGAACAGGTTAAACGCGAAGTTGGTGCTGCCCAGCAGGTCGGTTTTGATGATCTGGGGCCGCTGTTCAGAGGGATATTTGATCCTGGCAATCTTGGAGGGCATGTCCACAAAGGACTCCGGCAGCCAGATGGACATTTTATCCTTAAACAGCAGCAGTTCCTTGAACGTAAGCAGTTCGCCATTGATAGTGACGCCATCGCCGTGGATGTCCTCGTTGGTCGCCTTTTCCTTCCGGCGTAGCTCAATGATCTGTTCATCTAAAAATTCCATACAATATCCTCCTAACCTTTTTGATGTATTGAAAGGCAGACTCCATTACTGATGTCTGGAAATATGCCTTTATCATGCGCCCATTATGGCCAACTTAATAAATCTGTGTAAACTGACCCCATATCACCAGTGAAAAACCTTAAAATAATTATATGCATAAAGAAATCATGCGTTTCGCACCAGAATTTCGCTAAAGGAGTCTTGCGATAATATTTTAAGCAGTTGATGAGTCTGTGTTACGATACTTCCATAATATTTCTTCTATCTTCATCACTGCTTCTTCAATATCATAGCAAAAGGAACTTTCTAGTTCTATAGATTTTGTAGTATCATGTGTATCCAAAACATATGTGTGTATATGGATTAAAGACACCGTATGATCAGGGTTTGTGTAATCTTCTATATCAACATAAACACTACTGTTCTGGCGCAAATTTGCAAATATGGCAATATCTCGATTCCACTCCAATTCTACAGACTTATTAGATATATTATCAGGGGCTGTAAAAGTATAATCGTTATAAAATGACTGTAAAATGACAGTCCATCCCTTAGGAATACGAATAGGTACATATTTAATCGGTTTGTGCTGGAAACGTGTTCCCTTATATATTTTTATTTTTTTTAAATTTCGTTTTACCTTTTCTTCTAGCCAAATTTGATTGAGCCAATTAACCTTTTCACTACTCCAACTGTTGAGGCTTGAGTATTGAGCCGCAAGACGTTCTATTGTTTTTGTGACTTTACTTATGGTTTCGCAACGATGCTCTTCAATTAAGTGTTGCTTTCTATCACATGGAACAATATACACATAAATCTGATAAGCAGAGCTTTTGTCCTCAAGTAAATGCAATTTGACAACAATTGAAAGCATATAATTTTGATAGGTGTAAACTTTTTTGGGTTCTGTATGTGAATATTGAATCTCAAATATAGTAGGATCGACCGAATAATCCCCACACGAATTGCTGGTTATTTGATTATTGTTTTCAATCAATGCGTTTTCTTTAAAAGTCCAACCACTCCCAATAGAAAGTGCTTGTAGTTCAGATACCCCATAATCTTCCAAAACTATTCCTCCTGATAATTTTTATGCGCTACATTAACTGGAATGTATATCTCCTGATTTCATCCGATCTTTGTCCATAGGATGCCCATGAAATAGAGCACCATTTTCTCCCGGTGTCAATTCAGCCCGCATTGTGGATACAGGTTTTCCACGATCATATCCAATTATTGTACCTGCATCATAATAAAAATATACAGCGTTTTTCTCCGGATCAACGTACATTCGTCCTTCAAGAATCGCTCTGCGCTCCAAAGCAGCATGGTCTACAGACGTTAAATATTGAGCATGTCCGCCACCTGAACTCATACTT
>Ga0224741_10170_pt1 | contig 11982 bp, 10 predicted proteins | sample LIM_E_Water_Pos_FD_161629 | JGI IMG/M metagenome (GOLD analysis project Ga0224741, IMG submission 161629) | Enriched cells from gastrointestinal tract of the lab mouse from Pacific Northwest National Laboratory (PNNL), Richland, Washington... | ecosystem: Host-associated > Mammals > Digestive... | reverse complement strand
AAATCAATACTGAGTATGATTCCATCGAGGGAACGATCAAACTCTACAATAATCAGGTGTTTATTGCCGACAATATCAAGGAAGTAATTCCCGAATTTCTGATGCTGTTAAAAGGTGTGATTGACTGTCCGGACCTTCCGCTGAATGTCTCCAGAAGCGCCTTGCAGAATGACGGTTTTGTAAAGAAAATCTCTGATTACATCACCAAGAAAGTTGCCGACAAATTGAGCGGCATGTGCAAAACAGACAAAGAAGCGTATGAGAAATACTGGGACGATATCAGCCCCTTTATCAAATTCGGCTGCCTGAAGGATGAAAAATTCTGCGACAAAATAAACGACTATATTCTGTTTAAGAATCTGGATGACAAATATCTGACTCTGCCGGAATGTCTGAAGACAGAGGATGAAAAAGCGGAATCCGAGGACAGCCGTCCGGAAGATACCGAAAACGTTTCTGACAATGACGACGCTTCCGAATCTGCAGAAGATGAAAAAGACAGCCGCAGACCTGTTTACTATGTAACCGACAGACAGCAGCAGGGACAGTATATCAATATGTTCAGGGAACAGGGCATGGACGCCGTGATTTTGGATCACAATATCGACGCCTCCTTTATCACGCAGCTGGAGCGCAGAAATGAGAAGATCCGTTTTGTCCGTATCGACGCCGACCTTACGGAATCCATGAAAGAGGAAACATCCGCCGGGGAATTGAAGGAAGCTTCCGACACCCTGAGCGAAACCTTCCGCAAGGCCCTGAACAATGAAAACCTGAAAGTTTCGGTAGAAAAACTGAAAAATGCAGAGATTTCTTCTGTCATTACTCTCTCTGAAGAGGGACGGCGGATGCAGGATATGATGAAAATGTACGGCATGGCAGGTATGGATTCCTCCATGTTCGGCGGCGACCAGACCCTGATCTTAAACGCCAACAACCAGCTTGTCACATATATTCTGGAACACAAAAACTCTGAGCACGTTCCGATGTTCTGTGAACAGCTCTACGACCTGGCTCTTTTAAGCAACCACCCGCTCTCTCCGGATGCCATGAGCAAATTCGTTGCCCGCAGCAATCAGATTATGCTTCTTCTGGCAAAATAACATTTTCACCTTTTTAGAGCGTGTTGAAAAATACTCTGATACAAAACTGCCCCGAATCTGTATAACGCAACAGATTCGAGGCAGTTTACTTCTCCATAAGTTGCCGTACTGCCGTACCCGGTTCTGAAAAACACCCGCGCCAGACACTGTTCCACCGCCAGTAATCACTCATGCTCTCCTTTTTACCAATTGCAGTATTTTTCATACGTCTGGAAAAAATCATCTGTTTTTACTTCTTCATTAATTTCCACTTTCACGTTCCGCCAGATTTTCTCATTAAATTCTGAAGGCAGACTTGTGAGAAACTCCTGATATACGTCATCAAAAGCTTCCTTTCTGCGGTTTTCCAGGATCACGGACTTGTTGGCGTCGGTTTTCTCCTGATTATAATGGTTCGTACACTTGATAAAATAAAAACCGTCCTCTGTCTTTATTTTTTCGCTGACCTGATTATTTTCCAGCGCGAACGCCGCCTGTGCGACTTCTGAATCCACGTCATTTTTCCCAAATGACACATCGGTCTCCGCCGCCTCATTATAAAGGTTCGCTACCGTAAGAAAGTCCCCGCCTTCACTTAACTGCTTCTCTACCTCCTGCGCTTTATTTTTATCTGACACAAAAATCTGCTGCGCCTCCATAACCCTGGCCTCTTCGTCGCTGACCTCGTCGTTTACCCCCTGGGTCAGAAACGTATAAAGTTTGTTGGCAAGCCCATAACGGGTATAAAGCTTCTCGATATCCGACTGCTTCACCTGCATATATTCCTTTTCCGCATCATTTAAAGAATCATAATAATCGTCTGCCGCTTTTCTGATCTTATCTTTCTCTTCTTCTGTGAGAGAAATTTCCCGCTCCTGAGCCAGATAATCCATTGCCATAATCTGCGCAAGCCTGGAAATCGTCAAATTCTTCACATAAGTTTCCAGGTCGCTATTCTGTGATTCGCGCTCCCAAAGATTGATGCCGTACACCGTGGCATACATATTCTGGTAATTCGTGAGTATCACCCGCGCCTGAGACAAGGTACAGACCTCTTCCTTGATTTTAAACACCTTGTTATTCAGAGAATCGGAACTGACGATAAACTTAGCGTCGCTCATACTGCATCCGCCCAGACTGAGCAGAAGAAGCGCGCAAACCACGACAATTTTACTTTTTATATCTGTTTTCATTTGTAACCTCGTTCTGTTTTATCCTTGTTGCAAAACACGCCGCTTTTGTACAGTTATTTACAGTACTTTCAGTATGCTGCGCGCTACGCTGAGTCCGTTGGCAGAGGCCTGCTGCAATCCGCGGGTCACGGAAGCGCCGTCGCCAATCGCGCGCAGTCCTTCCATATTCGTTTCAAAATCTTTGTTGACTACTACCTTGTTGGAGTAAAATTTCACTTCCACGCCATACAAAAGCGTCTCGTCGCTGGCTATTCCCGGTGTTACTTTGTCCAGGGCGAAAATCATTTCCTCAATATCCACCATAATACGATGGGGAAACACCAGCGATAAATCTCCCGGTACGGCGTCCTTTAAGGTGGGGATCAGATTGTTTCTGCACAGCCGTTCTTCCGTGGTTCTCCTGCCTCTGCGGAAATCTCCAAATGTCTGCACCAGAATCCTGCCGTCGCAGAGCATATTGGACAACTGGGCGATTTGCTTTCCATATTCAATCGGCGTCTTAAAGGGTTTGGTGAAATTTTTTGAAACCAGCAGTGCAAAATTCGTATTGCTGGTTTTCAAATCACTGGATTTATACGCATGGCCATTTACCACGGCAAGCCCATTTTCGTAATATTCCGTGGCAACCTCTCCGGAAGGATTGGTGCAGAACGTGCGCACCTTGTCATCAAAGGTAGGCGTATGGTAGACCAGTTTCGCCTCATACAAATTCTGGTTGAGGAAATCCATAACCTCATCCCGCACTTCCACACGCACGCCGATATCCACAGTTCCTACCTTTGTCTCAATCTCATGCTCTCTGCAGATATGGCTGAACCAGTCCGCGCCTTCCCTGCCGATTGCAAAGACAATTTCTTTTGCAAAAATCTGTTCCCCATCTTTGGTGACGATTCCTGCCGCTCTGTGATCTTTTACCAGCACATCTTCCACCATAACGCCAAATCTCATTTCCACGCCCTGTGCCAGAAGATGTTCCTGAAGACGGCTGTAGATCTTGTATCCTTCTTCCGTGCCCAGATGACGTATGGGACATTCCACGAGTTTTAAATTTGCATTTATGGCTTTTCTGCGTATTTCCCGGATTTCTTTTTCCTTTCCCACGCCGTAGACGCTGCTGTCCGCGCCAAATTTCAAATAAATCTCATCGGACTCGTGAATCAGTTCCATGGCTTTTTCATATCCGAGAATCTCCGGCAGATTGCCGCCCACATCTGCGGATAACGATAATTTTCCATCAGAAAATGCCCCCGCTCCTGCAAACCCTGTCGTGATCGAGCAGGGCTTACAGCCCACGCAGACTTTTGTTTTTCGTTTCGGGCACTGACGCTCTTCAATTCTTCTTCCCTTTTCCAGCATCAGAACGGAAAGCTCCGGCCGCTGTCTGACCAGCTCATAGGCGCAAAAAATACCGGAAGGTCCCGCACCCACAATAATTACATCATATTGATCCATATTCATCTCCATTTCTTATTTTTATGCTTCTACTACTAAAAATCTGCCGTCCGGCAGAGCAAATACCTCAGACGCCTCTTCCAGTTCTTCGTTGCTCATCTGGGCGATATCTGCGCCTTCTTCTTCAAAATAAGCGCGCACCTGCTGAATATTCTTACATACCACTGCCATGCAGTCTTCCAGGAATACCTCTGCTTCCTCCATATTTTCTGCAACTTTTTCATCCAGAAGCTGAGACTGGTGCTCCAAAAAATATTGCAGACAAAGTTCATCATAGTTATTCATAAATCTATTCCTCCTAATACTTCTATGATAGTATGAATCTTATAAAATTTCAATGCCTGATTGCTCCATCTCCTGAAAAATCCTGGCCAGAGGAAGTCCCACTACATTATTATAATCACCTTCAATCCCTTTAATATAAATGGCGCATTTTCCCTGAATGGCATAAGCGCCCGCCTTATCCATCGGCTCTCCGGTACGTATATACGACAATATCTGCTCTTCTTTCAGCGGATACATCGTTACCTTCGTTTCTTCAAAAAAGGAACGTATCTCTCTTCTGCCTTCCCGGACAATGATCATGGTAACTCCGGTAAATACACTGTGCGTATTGCCGGAGAGCAGCTCTAACATCCGTTTGGCGTCTTCTTCGTCTCTGGGTTTTCCAAGAATCTCATTTTCAAAAGTGACCACTGTGTCTGCTCCCAGAATTACCACATAGCTGCCCTGCACCCTTTTTGCCGTTTCCTCTGCTTTCTGCCAGGACAATTCCAGCACTGTCTGACTGGGATCTGTGCCGGCGATTACTTCCTCTCCCTGCGCGGGAAGAATCTCAAATTCTGCCCCGGCCTGCTCTAACAGTTCTTTTCTCCGGGGCGACGCTGAGGCTAATATTAATTTGTATTTCATAATGTTTCCTCCATTTATTCATTGTATCAGGCATCGCAATACCTGAAAAGAAACAAGGCAGCTATAAGTTTCCTCATAACTGCATTGTTCATTTTTCTAATCATAATATTACGCACTTTTCAATTTTCGATAAAGCGCAAAATACATGGTTACAAAACAAGCCAGCCCTCCAATTGCATTCGAGACAGGTTCCGCAAGGAACACCCCGTTGACGCCGCTTCCAAACTTCGGAAGCAGCAGCGTTAAGGGAACTACAATCACTGCTTTGCGCAGCAGCGAAAAAAAGATTGCGTGGCGGGAATAACCCAGCGCCGTAAAAGCGGACTGACCGGTAAATTGAAACGCCATAAAAAAATAACCGAAAAAATATAGCCGCAGCGCCCCGGCGCCGGTTTCTATCATCGCCGTATCTTCTGTAAATACAGACATCAGCAGATGCGGGCTTACGATAACCAGCAGCCACGCCAGCAACGTATAGGCAATTCCGGAAATAGCCGTAAAACGGATGCCCTGCCGGACTTTTTCATATTCTTTCGCGCCATAATTATATCCCAGTACCGGCTGAGCTCCATTTGTAATGCCGATCACTGGCAGCGACAGAATTTCTCTGGCAGAGTTAATCACAGTCATTATGCCCACGTAAAGATCGCCGCCGTAAACTTTCAGCGTTGCGTTGCACACCACCTGAACCAGACAATTCGTACCCTGCATAATAAAACCAGGCATCCCCAGAGCTGCGATTTCCCCCGCCAGCTTCCTCTCTATGCGCAAATGCACTTTTTTAATACGAAGCAGCGCCCTTTTCCCAGTCAGAAATTTCAATACCCACATACAGGAAACAGACTGGCTCAATACCGTCGCCAGGGCCGCGCCTCCAACCCCCATGTGCAGGCCAAAAATAAAAACAGGGTCCAAAGCCAGATTCAATACGGCTCCCAGCAGCGTAGTCAGCATTCCTATACGGGGAAAACCCTGCGCATTGATAAAACCATTAAGTCCCGTGGACAACATGGAAAACGGCGTTCCCAGCAGGTAGATTTGCAGATAAGCATCCGCATAGGAATAAGAGTCCGCGCTGGCGCCAAACAAATAAAGAATTGGCGCGCGCAGGAAATAGCAAAATAACAGCAGCACGACAGAGGAATAAAACAGAAGCGAACAGGTATTGCCCAGTATTTGTTCCGCCCGTTCCTCCTGTCTGGCTCCTCTGGCAATGGAAAAGAGCGGCGTTCCTCCTGTCCCAAAAAGAAAGGTAAACGCCGCAACCAGAGTAGTCAGCGGAAACGCCAGGCCAATACCTGTCAAGGCCATGCTGTCCGTTCCCGGCAGATGGCCGATATAGATACGGTCCACTACATTGTATAAAAGCTGTATCAATTGCGCCAGCACCAGAGGAATCGACTGCGCAACGATATTCTGCCAGACTTTTCCCTTAGAAAAATCAGTAAACTGCATAAATAAAGTCATCCTTATGTTAATTCTTGAGTTTTATTCTACCACAAGAATAACATAAATGCCACGTATTCTCAAAACTATTGTCTTGTCTCGTTGATATTTAGTGAAATCGCGCTGTATATTTGTTCATCTGCAAGGCGGATTTTCGACGGCGCAGCGGTGGCTGCGGATAGAAAATCCAACGCGGCAGAGAGGCGGACAGACAAGGAGGTTTGGCTGAATATCATGCGGTCAGTACACTATTTCCGCTTTAAGGCTATTTTGAACAGAATGCCGGAAAGCGCAAAAGAAAAACATAAATGAAACATACTATTTATGATCCCCTCATAATACCTGCATATCACTGGATAATTTTTATACTGAATCAAACAGGACATCTGTTTTAAAACCCCTTCTCCCAATTCTCTCCATCCTTCGGCATCTGACCAAGCTCCGGGCAAAGACCACACCGGAACTTCCAGACTGCCGTATTGTAATAATTTTATATAAAATGTACAATGAAACGCCGCCAGCAGCATTGAGAAACTTTTATTCTTCCCCCTGCTTCCCCGGCTGAGATCAAAGACTGCCATACCAAAACAGCAGACACTCATAATGCTGCACACCATCCATTTTAACAAATTCAAATCTATTCTGATTTCGCTGTCCAAAAAAATATATTCCGTCTCCTGCCAGTTAAAAACGCCGATCCCTTTCAGTATTGCCAGCGCCATACCATGCTGCGCAAGATCTGAATAATCCAGATCTGCGTATAAATCTTTCGATTCACTTATATTCCAGATCTCACAATCAATTTTCCGTTTCTCGCATTGCTCCGCCTTTCCCTGAAGCAACGCCGCATCTGAATAGATATACGCAAAATTCTCTTCTATGGCATTTAACTCGTTCAAACATTCCAGAAACCTTTTAGAATGTATGATCAACATCATTCCCACTATATATGCCGCTGCAAATCTCAGATATTTACTGATTTTCATTCCTCTGTAATGCGTATCCTGTCACCTTCCTTTATTCCTTTACTGGCCCTGACTACAATTTTATCATGTTCAGATACATTCCCATACACAGCCGCAAATTCATCGTTACATTCAATCAGATTTACCGATACATACTCTGCCCTCAACTGTCTTCCCAAAACAGTATCTTCTTCCGTCACTTTTATAAAATAATACCCAAAGCTTCCGTTATACAGGGACGACCGCGGAATACAATTTGCATATCTCTTGCTTTCTCTGGTAAAACTCAAAACGGCATTCCCGGTTTTTTTGACGGATTCTGCCGCCAATTTGGCAATCACCCGGCAGCTTCCCTCTTCTGCCTCTGTTACTCTGCTGATCTTTACCCCTTCCAGAACAACGCCCTCCCGCTCCATTTCCAGAACACCTTCCATTCCTTCCGCAACATGAATACTTGCGCTCTCCTCGATAAAGCCTTCGAATTGGAACGGCTGGCTGAAGTCCTCCATAACAAAAACCGGATCCAGAGACGTAATGCTTCCAGTGGAAATGCCGCATTCCAAAATGCGTCCCTCAAACGCAGAACAGACATAACCATTTTCCTCACGCAGATGATAAAGCTGCTGCAAAGAAGTCTCTATTTTTTCCTTTTCCATCTGCTGTAAAGCCGCAGAACTGCTTTTCGTAATGGATGTCCCTGCGTCCTCCATCTGCCTTACCGCATTTTTTAAAGCTTCCTCCCTGGAGGCCGCCGTTTCTTGATATAATCTTTGTTTCTCCTCATACTTTTGCTCCAGCTCTTCCCGCCTTTGCGTATCCGTCTGCTCTTTTTGTTCTTCGTTCTTCGCCGCATCTTCCAAATATGCCCCCTGCGGCTGTAATGCAGAATACTGCTCTAATTCAATTCTCGCTTCCTCCATTTGCCGGTAAAGCAAATCAAGCTCCTGCTGCGTGGCGTTTAAAATATCCGCATAATCTTCTTTTGCCCGGTTTAAATTTCGCTCCTGCTGTTTCACCTGCTCCTGATAAGTATTTTCAATCTCTGCAATTCCGATCTCACATGCTCTGACTTCCTGTTCCATCTGCGCGATTTTTATCTCCAGATCTTCCATGTCGACAGAGAACAGCGGATCTTTCTTTTTTACAAGATCATTCTTTTCTGCAAATACATGCGCTATACGGAGGTTTTCTATACAATAGACGGCCTGCTCGCCTTCGGTCTTTATGCGTCCCTCGATTTCTACCGGATATTCCAGCTTCATGTCCTGTACAGAACAGACCGTTACCCGGGGAATCATCACAGAATCTGCAAATCTGGACAAAACCGTCATGATCATCATCGCCATAAGAAAGACTCCAATGGCGTTTGTTTTTTTATGATGCATAATCCCTTTGATATTTTTTATGACATGCATGGACAGATCCCCTTTCTATTCTTTTAACGCCAGAGTTCCGATTCCATTTCTGAGTTCATCTTTTCCACAAAAAAGAAGAAGGACCATCGGCGCAAGGACCATTAGCGAATATACAAATATATATGGGACATGTTCGCTGTCAACGGCTGGTAAATAAATGGATAACGGCCACAGGGAAGGCGTCTTCAAAAAAAGCAGAGGCTGCTCAATCATATTCCAGTATTCAATCGCACTCAATAAGGCCGCCGCTTTTATCCCCGGCAGCGCCAGGGGCACGCCGATCCGCCAGAACATGTGCCAACTGCCGCCGCTGTCCAAAGAACATGCCTCATATAATTCTTCCGGTATTCCCAGGAAACTGCGGTAAATGATAATTACCGGAAACGTTGCATACATTGCCGGCAGAATAATTGCCGCGTGCGTATCAAGAATTGCAAAATAATCCGCCACCATATAATCGGACAACATCGTTACCTGAAAAGGGAGAAGCATCAAAATAACGTAAAGATCATACAATAAGCTGCTTACCGCGCCATGCCATCTGGAAAATCCCCAGGCGGCCGGAACCGCAAAAAAGATCTGTCCCAAAACAATTGCGGCTGTCAGTTTTACTGAATTCCAAAATACTATATAAAATTCCGGCTTGTCCAAAAACAGTTCAACAAATCCCCAGAGCGTGGGAAAGGACGGAACTAACATAAAATCTGTCCGTCCCTGTTCGTTCCAGATCCCGCTGAGAACTTCCATTAATTCATATTTTCCAGTAATGGCTCCGGTAAGGATCAGAAAGACAGGAGCGCATGCAATCACACAAGCCGCCGAAGTGATCAGAACTGATACGATTTTAAGAATGGAACGATTCAAGATTTTCACCTCTTTTTTTGCGAAATGGGAAGACAATAACCGCAAAGATACCGACAAGTACAACTGCTGCGGCTGACATTTTCTCCACTGACATCTCCCGAAACCAATTGTGAAACAAATGCTGGATCAGATAAATGTCCGGATGGGGATACTCCCCTGCCAGCAAATAGCATTCGCGATAAGATTTCAGCGTCCCTGTGACCGCCAGTATAAACACGGCGGAACACATAGGTCTCAGTCCCGGAAGCGTAATATACCATAAAACGGAACGAAGATCCGCGCCGTCAACAGCCGCCGCCTCATACAGATCTTTCGGTATTCCTTCCAGCCCCGCCAGCCATAAAACTACAAAATAACCTGTGTTTTTCCACAGAAAACTGGCCGTCAAAACCCAGAATGCATAAGAGGAATTCAGCCAGTCTGTGGAACATCCCAGATAGCTGTTGATCAGCCCATTCCTGTGAAATACCATGTTCCATACAAAAACCAGAGACGCCGTAGGTACTGCCATTGGCAGCAGGCAGACGTTTTTATAAAGCTTCGCACTTCCAAAATAGATGATATTTGCCAACAGCAGGGAAACTGCCAGCAGCAGCGGAACGCATACCAGAATGAATTTTACAGTATTTCCCAGAGCCAAATGAAACGCTCGATTTTCAAACACGGTTTTATAATTTTCAAGCCCTGTAAATGCATCCCCGGAAACGTTCAGAACAGATCTTCTGGCCACATCCGCGAATGGAAGCAGCACAAACACAGATACTCCTGCCAGACTGGGCAAAATAAAGGCGGCGTTTTTTAAATCACGATATTTCTTCTTCATTCTTCCCTCCCGCAAATACCTTATATAAATCTTAATGTTCAAGAATGTATAACTCTAATGACTGAAAAATCTCGTTCACTGCTGCGTCTATGGTTTTTTCACCCGCCAGGTAAGGCGCGGCGCTTTCTAATATGATATTTAAGATCATGCTGTTTTCCATCGCGGGTATCTTTAAATTTATAATTTTTTCTTCCAACTGTGCAAATTGCTGTTTGTTCGGCCATAGAAATGTTTCGCCGAAATATAATGCCGTTTCCTCCTGCGAAGGCCGGGAAATCATCTGCTGATACGCCTTCCTGTTGACGGGAAATCCCATAATAGCAGGATAATGTCTGCCTGCAAATATGTTCTGTTCTTCGTCGCTCAGTGCAAATAAAAGAAATTCTTCCGCCTGTTCTATATTTTTTGATTCACGGTTAATTCCTGTAATCAGGGCGCGGAACACGCCCTCTGAAAGCGTTTGATACGATAAATCCTCATTTAAAAGATCTCCAAAATCTTTCAGAGCGCTCAAATATCCTGCCGCCATTGCCGCGCCGCCATCTTTTATACTCGCAACATCCAGCAGATTATCAAAGACATCGTAATTTATGTCGTCTTCATTTCCAAAAAATGCAGAGCGTTCATTTTCTTTTTGCAGCAAAACATCATTGATCTTTTTTACGTATTCCAGAGTTTCTTTTAACGCTTCTCTTGAAATCATCCCTTCCTCTTTTTCTATATTCTGCCAATAGATACTGAAGATATAACGCAGCAGATATGTATTTTTTCGGAAAAAGGGCGGTAAATCTGCTGTGGACTGCGTCGTTTTCAAGAGATCTTCTATGGAATTTACAGAAGAAACCTGAGGCTCTGTTCCAACCAGCGCCGGAACTTGAAAAGATATTGGAATTATATTTTTACGATCGCCCGTCTGGTATGCGGAAAAAATATTCTCAAACATATCGCCTTCTTTTATACTGGTACGCAAACAGCCGCTGAAATCTCCGAGTATTTCTTTTTCCTGATAAGACTCCCATGGCAGTCCGTTCAGCACCAGCACATCCGGACCATTGCCTGCCATCAGTTCCGTATTGAGACGGTTAATAGCGTCCGCCTCCTCTTTTACAGCAGTATCCTCCATTCCCACTTCATATTGTACGTATACCTCTGGATGGCTCGCCTGAAAATCAGAAATTATTTTTTTAACCGCCCGATTCTCCTTCAATGAATAGACAACCAGCTCATGTTCGGGCTGTACGGACAGCCCGGCGTCGTACTCATATCTTAATACCTCCAGTTCCGCGCCCGGCATACTCTGTATGAACATCAGAAACACTTTCTCGCTGACTCTGAAAAATTCTTTAATGCTATAACTCATATCAGAAAAACTGCTCAGCCTGCCCTCCACCAAAAGTTCTGACAGCGCCGCCTGATCGTCCGCTGCATAGATACCGGTTTCATTACAGTAAAAGATTTTACCCTTTTTGGCGTCAATATCCATGCAGTTTAGAAAATTATCTCTCAATGAAATGGATAATTGCTTAAGTTCTGATCCGGATTCCGCATCCAGAACCTTCACTGCCCCGTCAAATTCATTCAAATATATCTTGTCCTCATACAGGTCTATCTCTGCGGCTTCCGTATCCAATTCCCACAAAACAGACCCCTGATCCGCTTCAAAGCAAACGATGCGAAAACTTATCTCCTCATTTTCTTCCGCTGTCATCATTCCATAAATCTTTCCCTTATCAGAAAGCAGAATTTGCTTTAATCCATAACCAGATTTTAAATTCTCCTCCTTCGGCTCAGGCAATTGTAAGGATAACGTCTGAACCAAAGGCGTGCGTT
>Ga0224741_10169_pt1 | contig 12123 bp, 15 predicted proteins | sample LIM_E_Water_Pos_FD_161629 | JGI IMG/M metagenome (GOLD analysis project Ga0224741, IMG submission 161629) | Enriched cells from gastrointestinal tract of the lab mouse from Pacific Northwest National Laboratory (PNNL), Richland, Washington... | ecosystem: Host-associated > Mammals > Digestive... | reverse complement strand
GTTTGGGCTGACAACCCGCTGTTCAGCGATATTCAAATAACCGACCTGCCGGATGAGGGCGCGGTGCAATATGTTTTCAGCATCAAGCCGGACGCTTTCGTCAACGGCTACTATGTGGAATATCGGGAGGGCTACATTGTGCTAGGCCTCAAGCAGCCGCCCCAGCTAACCGGCGCCGATTTGCAAGGCGCGGTAATTCTACTGGACGCCGGCCATGGCGGTTCAGACGGCGGAGCCAGCGGCCCGCCCAGCTCTGCCGGCCCCTTGGAGAAAAACATCAATTTGGTGATTACCAATTACGCCAAAGCTTATCTGGAAAACCGCGGCGCAACTGTAATTATGACTCGCTCTGATGACAGCGAGCTTAGCCTGGCCGGCCGGGTTAGTCTTATCCTGGAGCATAAGCCGGATCTTTCTATCTCTATCCACACCAATTCCATTGCTGAAACAGCGGATTACACCAGTATCAAAGGCCTGCGTAGCTACTACACATACGGCACCGCCAAATCCGCGGTGGATTTCATCACCCAAAGGGTTAGCCAATATGCTGGCATGAACCAAACCACGCCGCAAGTTTCCAATCTGGCCCTCACCCGAATTGAAAACACGCCGGCCCTGCTGCTGGAAAACGCTTTTATCAGCAGCCCAACCGATTATGAAATGATGATTCAAAGCGAATATCAGCAACGCTTTGGCGAGGCTGTGGGCCAAGCGGCCGCGGAATACATCCTCAGCATTGCCCGGCCCGACGGCGGCTCCTACACCGTCAGCACCATGGGGCAGGCCACCGCCACTGACCCTGCCAACCGCCCCATCACGGTTTATCTGGACGGCCAGCCTTTAAGCTTCGACGTGGAGCCAATGCTGCAAAATGATAGCACCATGGTGCCCCTGCGCGTCATCTTTGAGGCCCTGCAAGCCAGCGTCAGCTGGAACAACCAAACCAAGGACCTCACCGCCCGCCACCCGGCTTCCGACACCAGCATTTACCTGGCTTTAGGCTCGCCGCAAATGGAAATCACCCAGGCCGGCCAAACCCGCAGCGTCACGCTGGCCGCCCCGGCAGCCATTGTAAACGGCCGTGTTCTGGTGCCACTGCGCGCCATCTCCGAGGGCTTCGGCTGCTCCGTCAGCTGGGAGGCGGAAAGCCGCGCCGTGGTTATCCGCACCATTGAAGATTAATAAAAAGAGCGCTTAAAAATGAAAAGACCTGATTAAATTCCCCAAAAAGCTTGACTATCCTTAAACAAAGTATTACAATGAATATAATATTTTGCGGCCTGCTCACTTCTGGCATTGATGAGCAGGTCAGTATCAAAACAAAAGGGGGAAACCCAAAATGAGTGAAAAACAAACCTGGCCCAAAATGCAGAAGATGAAAGAAGCTGGCGAGCGCATTTCTATGCTCACCGCCTATGATTATTCCAGCGCCTCCATGGCCGAAAAAGCCGGCGTGGATATTCTGCTGGTTGGCGATTCGCTATCCAACGTAGTTCAAGGCAACGACACCACCCTGCCGGCCACCGTTGATGAGATGATTTACCACACCAAGGCCGTGCGCCGCGGCGCACCCAACACCTGCATCATCTGTGATATGCCGTTTGGCAGCTACGAGATTTCCATTGAAGAAGGCGTGCGCAACGCAGTGCGTATCATCAAGGAAACCGGCTGCGACGGTGTAAAGCTAGAAGGTGGAGCTGAGAGAGCTGAGCTGATTAAGGCTATCACCCAAGCTTCGGTGCCGGTTATGGCTCACATCGGTATGACGCCACAAAAGATTGCCCAAATGGGCAGCTTTGCCGTGCAAGGTAAAAGCGTGGAGGCCGCCCAACGCCTGCTGGATGACGCCAAAGCCCTGGAAGCCGCCGGCGCAGTGCAAGTGCTGATGGAATGTGTGCCCACCCCGCTGGCCGCCAAAATTACCGAAAGCCTCACCGTGCCCACCATCGGCATTGGCGCAGGCAATGGTTGCACCGGCCAGGTGTTGGTGTGGTATGATATGGCAGGAATGTATGACAAATTTACACCCAAATTTGTTAAAAAGTACATTGAGGCCGGCGCGCTTATCACTCAAGCAATGGCTGATTATGTTAAAGAGGTTAAGGAGGGCACTTTCCCTGACGAGGCCCACTCCTTTGGCCTGAAAAATGCCGAGGATATTCTGCCCCGCCTCTACTAAAAAATTACCAACATCAAAGCCCCTGTCTTAATCTGGCAGGGGCTTTTTGCTATTTTTTTGCTCTTTCCGCGGCGGCACATCTAATGGCATATCAATCTGCCAGCCCATTTTCTGCAAATACTCATCGTTACCCAACAAAAAATCGATTGATATATCCAGAAATTTAGCTATCTCAAGCAAAAGTACATAATCAGGCTGTCTGGTTCCCTCTTCATAGCGCTGATAAGTTCGTGGAGCAATATCAATGGCCTCCGCCAACTGTTGTTGTGTATATTTTCGATATATTCTTACGGCTCTTAATCTGTTAGCAAACATAATATTTTTCTTTCAAAAAGCTTGACATTGTTCAAATTGTACTTTATAATATTAATAAAGTACACGTCCAAAACGGTCGCAGCAATATAGGAGAAAAATAAAATGGAAGAAATCACATTAAACGAAGTAGTTGCTCAATATGATAAATTATATAGCAAGGTGGACTCAATCGATAGCCTTACTTATGCGCTAATGTTAGCTTCCAGCGCTGGCATAGACGCCGATGAATTAACAGGCGCCCTATATTTACTCAATGACACCACAAGATGTACTCGCGATGAAATGGAAAAAATCAATAAACAAATTTACGAAACCCTTTCGGTAAAAAAGAAAAAACAAAAAGAGAATGAACAATAGGGAGGGAAACGAAACTATGTGCAAAGCAATGGAAGACCTCTGGAATGAGGCTGCCAATGAGGGCAAAAAAGAAAGCCAAAGAGAAGCCGCTTTTAGGATGCTGGCTGCCGGAACTTTAACCTTGGAACAAATTGCTGAGTTTTCCGGCCTGACGATAGAAGAAGTTAAGCAAATTCAAAAGGAAAAAGCGTCCTAAACATTTTAATAAAAAAGTACGCCCCAGCTAATCAGTTGAGGCGTACTTTTTTCACCGATAATCCAAATATTTCTTAAACCGCCGCACCGCCAACGGCGCACTTTCCCGGCTGCGCAGGCAAAAAACAATATCCCGCCAGGCCGGCACCTCCAGCTCCTTAGCCACAATCCGATACGGCACGCGCTGCAAAATCAGCTGCGGCAAAATGCTAATCCCCAGCCCGCTTTCCACCATCGACATAATCACGTAATCGTCCCAGGTGCTAAAATGCACCTGCGGGCGAATTTTATGCCGGGCCAAAATCTCCGTCACGTCTGAGCATTCGCCGCTTTCCTGCAACATAAAGGGATATTCCGCCAGGGCCGCCAGCGGAAAACGCTCGCAATCGGCCAGCGGGTGCCCCTCCGGCAATATCACCAGGTGCTTGTCCCGCTCCAACAGCAAGGTTTCAAGTTCCGGGCTGACGGGCAGACGCAAAAAGGCGCAATCCACTCGGCCCTCCAAAATCCAGCTTTCAATCTCATCGTAATCGCCCAGCAAAACCTCATATTCCACATTTGGGTAAGTTTTTTGAAATTCCCGAATAATATTCGGCAACCAATGCGTGGCCACGCTGGAAAAGGTGCCAATCCGCAACAGACCGCTTTGCAGGCCGTTCAGCTCGTCCACCTCAGTTTGCAGGCGTTGGCATTGCTGCAAAACCGCCTGCACATGCGGCAGCAACTTTTGTCCCTCCGCTGTCAGCTGCACGCCGCCGCGGCCGCGCGCCAAAAGGGGCAGGCCCCAATCCCGCTCCAAATCGCCAATCATCCGGCTAATGCCAGACTGCGAGCACTTCAGCTCTGCCGCCGCCTTGGTAAAACTGCCGTACTCCACCGCTTTCAGCAAAGCCAAATATTTTTGCAGGTTCATATTCATGAACAAACGCACCTTTCGCCGTTAACCAATTTCTACTATTAAATTTCTACTATTATATATTATTATATATTATTTTCAGGCCACAGAGCGCAGCAGACAAAGCGCCAGCCACTGCCCCAACAAAATAGCGCCTATGCAAAGCCCCAGCGTCAGCGCAGCATAGGCCGCCGCCAGCAGCCAGTAATGCGCCTGAGCCAAATCCACCAGCTCCAACGCCAGCAAGGAAAGGGTGGAGAAGCCGCCGCAAAAACCGGCCCGCAGCAGCAAGCCCAGCTGTGGGTCCAGCCAGCTATGCCAATCCAGGCAGCCGGTGAAAAAGCCCATCAACAGCGCGGCCACCACATTAATGCTCAGCGTCATCAACGGCAAATGACCGCCCACCGGCAACAGGCTCAGCAGATAGCGCAGCATTGCCCCCAGCGCGCCGCCCAGCCCAACCAGCAAACACTCTTTCATGGCAACTCTTAATCCTCCATAATATCCACGGTTTCACCTTTAAGCGCCTTGTTCATATTCCGCACGGCACACATTTTGCCACACATCGTGCAGGCCTCGTCGCAATCCGGCTGAGAGGTTTCCCGATAACGGCGAGGCTTTTCCGGGTCAATAGCCAAACGGAACTGTTCCTCCCAGTCCAGCTGGTGCCGGGCCCGCGCCATAGCGTCGTCCCAGGCCCGTGCGCCAGGAATCCCCTTAGCCAAATCCGCCGCATGGGCAGCAATCCGAGCCGCCACAATGCCCTCCCGCACATCATCCACATCCGGCAGGCGCAGGTGCTCCGCCGGCGTAACATAGCAAAGAAAAGCCGCGCCGGAGGCCGCCGCCAGCGCACCGCCAATCGCCGCCGTAATATGGTCGTAGCCAGGAGCCACATCCGTCACCAGCGGCCCCAGCACGTAAAAAGGCGCGTCGTGGCACAGGGTTTGCTCCAGCTGCATATTGGCGGCAATCTGGTCCAGCTGCATATGCCCCGGCCCCTCAATCATCACCTGCACATCCTGCGCCCAGGCCCGCTTGGTCAACTCGCCCAGCGTAATCAGCTCTTCAATCTGGGCAGCGTCGCCAGCGTCCGCCAGGCAGCCCGGCCGGCAAGCGTCGCCCAGGCTCAAGGTCACGTCATATTCCCGGCAAATAGCCAAAATCTCATCAAAATACTCAAAAAATGGGTTCTCCTGCCCGGTTGCTTTCATCCAAGCAAACATCAGGCTGCCGCCGCGGGAAACGATATTCAACAGCCGCGGGTTGCGCTGAAAACGCTCCGCCGTTTGCCGGTTCATCCCGCAGTGAATAGTCATAAAATCCACGCCGTCCTCCGCGTGCATACGGAACACCGCCAGCCATTCCTGCGCGGTAATCTCCGCCAGCGGCTTGTTATAGTAAACCAGCGCGTCGTAAATTGGCACGGTGCCCAACATCGCCGGGCATTCCGCCGCCAGCCGCCGCCGAAAGCTGCGGGTGTCGCCAAAGGTGCTCAAATCCATAATCGCCTCCGCGCCCATCTGCACGGCGCTCTGCACCTTGGCCAGCTCCACCTCCAAATCCAGGCAATCGCGGGATGTGCCCAGGTTCACATTAATTTTAGTTTTCAGCCTCCGGCCCACGGCGTAAGGTTTTAGGCATTTGTGCCCCTTGTTGGCCGGCAAGACCGCCCGGCCCTCCGCCAACTGCGCCCGCAGCTCCTCCGGCGCAATGCCCTCGTGTTCCGCCGCCAAGCGCATTTGCTCCGTAATCAGCCCCTGCCGGGCCGCGTCCATTTGTGTTGTATATTCTGCCATTGCAATTCCTCCCAATTTGTATTACATATTAATCTGACCGCCAGTCTGCGGCTCATCTTCAGGTTTATCCTCAGGCTTAATTTCCGGCAAATCGTCAACCTCCGGCAGCTCGTCCCAATTACTCATTGATATGTCTATATCCTCAACCCCGCTCAGCGTCAACTTAAATTGCAAAACCGCGCCGTTTTCGCTTCGCCACTCCAAACGGCTCTGCCCCTCCGGCAATGTTAGACCGATGTTAAAAGTATGTGGCATATTTATACCTGTCTTGTAAGTAGTTCCCGCCACAGGATATTCGGCGCCATCCTCGCCAACGCGGTATAACATTATATCTCCATCGCAGCTTTCCAGCTTCAGTTCAAATCCCAATCCGGTTTCCGCCGCCGTATTAATGTATAGCAGCGACAAAACATCATCAACGTGCGCTTCCGCCGTCACAATATAGCTGTCCGGCTGGCTGCCGTCGCTGATAAATTCATTATAGTAATTGCCGGCTTCACCATGGGCAAATTTATCGCTCTGCTCAGCGCAGCCCGCCAAAAGCAAGCACATAACCGCCAACAACAATACTGATTTTCTCATACCATCACCCCTATATTATCCTAAGCATAAAGAGCTGCAAGAGTGGTGCAGATGTGAGGAGTCAGCTTGTGAGAGGAGGCAGGCGTACTAATAGTACGCCGACGACTTGAACAAGCCGACGACAAAACAGATGCGCTGCTATTGCAGCTCTTTCGGCAAACGCAGCTTCAATCCGGCCAATATCGTGTCCGGCTTAAAAGTAAACACACTCCTCATCTCCCCCGCCATACAAAAACCGCACTGGTCGCAAACGCCAGCTTGCTTGCCAGGGCATTCCGGCAGCCGGGCGCCGTCCGCCAGAATAAAATTGCTCACCCAGCAGTCCTTGGGAAATTGGTTATGCCGCATAAGCTTCAAGCCGGAAATGCTGTTCATAATCGGATAATCCCGCCGCTTATAATCAATGATTTGGTCAATCAGCTGTTGGCGCACCTCCCAGGCCAACGCCATATGCTCCGTGCCAGGATAGGGCGTGTGGAAATTCAGGGAAATCTGCCGAATATACGGGCTGGCCTTGGCATATTCAATGGTTTCCGCCACAGCCGGATAATTCAAAGCGTTGATTGCCATATTAACACTAAGGTTAGGGTGGCCGCAACCGGCCAGGTTTTCCTCCAGCCGGGCGAAAGCGCCCTCGCCACGAATTTTGTCATGCCAATGGCCCACGCCATCCAGGCTGACCCAAACGGAATCTGCCCGCAGCCCGGCAAAAGGCCGTTGAGCGTTAGTGGTCACGGTGGCGGAGTAAAAGCCCAGCTGACGGCTCAAATCCAGCAGGTCGTTCAAATCGCGGCCTTGCTCGTCCCGCCAAAGGGTGGGCTCGCCGCCCTCAAAATCCACAAAACGCGCGCCCAAACGGTGGGAATATTCCAGCTCCTCTTTAATTTGCTGCCAGCTTTTGCTGATACCGCCAGCGTGAGTGCCCTCAGCACAATGCGCACAACGTAAATTACAAATATTGGAAACAAAAAGCACCGTCTGCAAAGGCCGCTTTTGGCCTAAAATGCGGGCCCTAAAAAACCACCAGGGCAGATAAAATAATTGCTTTAGCATAACCCAAGCCCCCTAAGCCCGCGAAATATAAGCCGCCAGCAAGCAGCACAACGCAAAGGCCACCGACAAATTGCGGGCCAGATACCAACGCACCATAAACCAATCCAGCTTGCGCTCGCAAATGCCCTGCCAGTTGCCCATCGGGCCAAACCACCACAGCCGCGGGAAACTTGAGCGGGGGTTGCGCAGCCACACCTTAACCGAGGCGTAGCAAGCGGCCGCCAGCGGCATTGAAAGCAGCGGCAACAGCCAAGCAGAGGAGATAACCTGAAAAATCGTCAACACCTCAATAATCGCAAACGGGCCAAAGGTCAGCACAAAGCAGGCCCAACGTTTAGCGTCTGCCGTGGGCAACAAATCAGCCAAGGTTTTCTTATCCGCATAACGGTCCGGAGCCACATCCAACAGAGAGTGAACATAGCCGATATTAGCCACCAGCAGCCCCATAGCAATCGCCAGCGGCCAAATCATAAAGCTGAGCGTGCCGCAAGCCGCCAAATATACGCCAAACATCAGCAACGGCCCAAACACAATGCCAATAACCACATCACCCAAACCGTGATAACTCAAACGCAGCGGCGGCGCGGAGTAAAACAAACCCAGCAGCAGGCCCGCGCCCACCAGCCATAAAATACCCCAACCGCGGCAAATCAGCACCGGCAGGCCGCACAAACAGGCCGCCGCACCAAAGAAAAAGCAAGCCGCCAAAAGTTGGCCCACATTGGCCTGCCCGCTGGTCAGATACGGCGTTTTGCCGGTGCGCACCTTTTGGCCAGTCGCCGCCAAACGATCCCGAAAGCCGCTTTGCAGCTTGCGATAGTCAAAATAATCGTCAAAAAGGTTCAAGCTCAGATGAGCCAGCTCCGCGCCCAGCACCGCCAGCAAACCCAAAAGCAGGTTAAAGCTCGCCGGCTGCTCGCTGGCCGCCAGCGCCAAAGCCAACAGAGCCGGCAAAAGACTTTGCGGCAAGGCAACCGGCCGCGCATTATTAAACCAAAATCTTAGTTTGTCCCAAATTTTTTCCACGATATTAACTCCTTTCCAAAATCAAAAATTTATCCTCTCAGATTTTCTAAAGCGGTGGGGTCGTTTGAAATAACCATTCCCACCGTGGAACATTTTTCCAAATCGGCACAATCGCCGCAAGTCGTCACTTCCTTTTTCAGCGCACACTGGCGAATAGCGCAAAGGTTATCACAGTACACCGTTTTAATCCCATCAACCCGACATCCCTCACAGTTGATATGTTCAGGCAGAATGGGCGCATTATTTAATTCCGCCCACAATTTTGCCGTTTTCTCACGCAAAGCTTGGTCGTCATTAAGCGTTGCCAGATAAGCATCGCATCTTTCACAATCCAGCCCGCAAAAGGCAATCATATCTCTCATAGTTAGATACCTCCTAAACAAAAGTAAAATGTCAAAAAAATAAAATTTAAAAGCGGACTTCACATTTACTCCGCTATTGTTTATTATATATGTAGAAAAGCGCGCCGTCAACCAAAACGCTTACAAAAAAATTTATTTTTTTAGATTTTGTTGTGGCATTTTAGTCCGTTGTCGGGTATTATTAGCAGAAAGGAGGATACTCAATGCTTTTTGCAGCTGCCGGAAGCGCCACTGGCGAGGAATCGGATTTTGATAAATTGCTGAAACGCAACGCAGAAATGGTTTATAAGCTGGCCTTTGCCCGCTGCGGCAACGAGGCTGATGCTGACGACATCTTTCAACAGGTTTTTTTGCGTTATCTCACCCGCAAACCCAACTTCGCCAGTGACGAGCACGAAAAAGCCTGGTTTATTCGCGCCACCATCAACCGCAGCAAAAGCCTATGGGATTCTGCCTTTCGCCGACACACGCAGCCCTTGGAGGAAGCGCCCCTGGCGGACCCAACCAACCCCTTTGAGGCTCACGAAAGCCGGGCTGATTTGGCTGCCGCCCTGGCCCAGCTGCCGGCCGATTATCGCACGTTGATTCATCTTTTTTACTATGAGGATTTATCAACCGCCCAAATCGCCCAGCTGCTGAAACGCCGGGAAGGCACCGTGCGCCAACAACTAACACGGGCCCGCCGTCAATTACAGGAAATTATGAAAGGAGACGCCGAATACTTTGACCTTTAAGGAAGATTACCGTGCCATTTTTGACCAGCTACAGCCCAGCGAACAGCTGCTAGCTGCCACTGCGGCCCTAAACAGCCGCCCAAACCCAACGCGGAGCCGGCGCTTTCGGCTGCCCGCCGCGGCCGTCAGCCTTTGCACCATCTGCCTGCTGCTCACCGGCGTTGTTGTCGGTAGCCTACAGCTAGGCCAACCTTCGGAAAATCAGCAGACAACCCTGCGCACCGCGCAGCAACCGCAGTTGGCCAACAGTCGCAGCATTGACGCACCGAACGAGCCAACCCAGGAAACCGCTATGCGCTCCCTGCCGGAGCCGCAAATCGCTGAACACAGTGCAAACCAGCAAGGCTTGGCCGCATATCAAAGCCCAGGCAAAGCCAGTCGCACCAACTGCTATCCGCAAAGTGATACAGCAACCGGCAAAATGGCTTACTTGCCAGCTCCGCCAGCCAGTCTTTGGCTAACCAGCCCCAGCCTGCCGGTTTACTTTTACCAAACGGTCCTGTGGCTGTCCCACTGGACGCAATTCAAATAAGTGTGAGCATTGCCTCGGTTGGTATTTTGTGTGGTAGGTCAATTTGAGGCAAAACAGAAAACGCAAACCCTCCCGGAATTTTCCGAGAGGGTTTGCTTATTTTTATTTTACAGCACTTTAAGAAAGAAACATTTTATTTTTAGCGCAGTTGCAATTCCTGCCCCTGATATTTAATGCTGGCAATATCCTCCAGATTTAGCAGTTGATTAAAACTGAAGATAATCTGATGATGGTTAAGCTCCGCATTGCCGCCGCCCCCGCTGGTTTGCAGCACTGAACCGTCCTGCAAAGTCACCTCAAAGCGATCAAGATCTGCTAGTAAATCGCTTATTTTAATCTCAACCGGAGATTCGCTGTAAGGAATCATTTTTTCCGTGCCGTCATCTGCAATCTCCACCGAACCGCCCTGCGGCTCAACATAACCCGCCGGCGGCATGTAGCCCTCAGGATTGTCCACGTCCACATCCACAATAATCGTGAAAGGCGAAATCTCCAAGGAGCTCACATGCGCGGTTGCCTCGCCCAGCTTAATATCCACATTCTGCGGCAAAACATCGCTGGTCGGCGTGTAATCCAACACAAAACCCAGCTTCCATTCACCCGGCAACGGTTGGGTGTAATCCATATCCTCAGTGATATAGCCTTTCAAGCCGCCCAAATTCAGGTCAATCCGCTGCCCTTTCAGGGAAACGTTCGTTTGCAGGCACAACATCATACGCAAATGATTGTCGGCCGGGTCGTCGTCCGGCAGCTCCTCAAAGTAATAACCCGCGCCGGTGCTTTCAGAGAGGGACACATGAGCCAGTTCCCAAATATAGCTATCATAGTTCAGCACGGTGCCCTCCGGGGCCACAAAATCCAGCAGCACGTAAACGCTTTGCTTGTCGCCAACCACCTGTTCCACCCTCAATGTTCCGTTTTCATTACTGTCCTGCATATTAATTTCCTGGCCGGATTGCTGCGGCAGTTGACCGCTTTCCGCATTGAAGAAGCCCAAAAAGTCTTTATTCAGGGCAAATTCGGCCACCGCCAAGGAGCTCATCGCCAGCAGCATCACCGCCGCCAAGCCAAAAACCCACAATTTGCGGCGCGGCACGCCACTGCGCCGGCTTCTGGCCGTGCTCTGGCGGCTTGGCCCATTCTGTCCGTTCTGCATATGCTGCATTGTTTGGTTCAAAATTCGCTGCTGCTCAACTGCGGAAATCTCCTGCGGTTCCAGCAAATCAGTATTAAAATTGTTTGGCATAATATATCCCTCCATCAAATGTTGAATAGCAATTTCCTCTTGTAAAATCTCCTCCGCCCCCAAATCGTAATCAGCGGGGTTGTTCATATCGCTCACTTTATTCACTTCGCTCACAGCTCGACACCTCTTTCCATTAAGGTTTTTTTCAAACGCCGCCGGCCTTGATAAAGACGGTTTTCCACCGCTTTAGTTTCCAGGCCCAAACGGGCGGCTATGTTTTTCACCTGCTCGCCAAAATAGTAACGCAAGATGAAAATATCCCGGTCTGGCTGGGGCATAGCGTCAACGCATTGCTGCACCAACTGTTTTTGGTCTTTGTCCGCCAACTGTTCGGCTGGGTCGGCCCCGGGAGCGCCGGCCTTATCCTCCGGCGGCAGCTCCTGCCAAACCGTGCGGCTTAAACGCCGGCCACGGTCCAGGGCCACATGACGGGCAATGCCGCACAAGTAGCTTTTCAGGCTGCGCCCAGCCTCAAATCTTCCCTCCTGGCCCACCGCTTGGTAAAGCCGCCAAAAAACCTCCGATGTACACTCTTCCACATCCTGCTGGCATTCATTGCCCAGCACCCTGCGCACAACCGCCTGCACCAAGCCGCCATATTGCTTAATGGCCTCGGCCAGGCCTTGCTCCGGCTGTTGCTGAATCAGCCCCAACAGGCCTTGTTCATAATCTGTTTCCTGCATAGCTGCCTCCTCGCAGTTTGTCTCAGCCCAGCCCTGATCGGCCGACCAAAGCAAGCTCAGATTTTTACTAACTTCCTGCATAGTTGCCTCCCGGTGGTGTGCGAAGCCTACCACAAATCTTAAATCTTTTTAGAAGATTTACGCGCGTTTTAATCTTCACCCGTT
>Ga0224741_10168_pt1 | contig 12127 bp, 10 predicted proteins | sample LIM_E_Water_Pos_FD_161629 | JGI IMG/M metagenome (GOLD analysis project Ga0224741, IMG submission 161629) | Enriched cells from gastrointestinal tract of the lab mouse from Pacific Northwest National Laboratory (PNNL), Richland, Washington... | ecosystem: Host-associated > Mammals > Digestive... | reverse complement strand
ATCAGGCTTCATCTTGGCAAGGGGAAACTGCATTCTGAGACGCTTGCAGCGTTGGATAAGTATAACGCTGCGTATGCGGTGATCCCCCCGGTAACGGCGTTGCTGGGTGCAAAAACGACGGAGCAGAAGGTTGTTGCTTTCCCGGAGCTGGGGATAGAGGCACTTTATTTGATTAAGGTGGACAAATATCCGGCTATTATAGGCGCGGTACACGGGAGGAGCATTTATGACTAAGACATATGAAGAGATTGTTTCTCTGGTAAGGGACACGTTGGTTGATGCCGGAAGTACATTCGGTCCTGACAAAAAGGAAGCATACAGGAGGGCGATTCAAAAGGAAGGGAACGAACAGGCTAAGTGGGTGCTGGAGCGAGTTCTTGTCAATGCAGAAGCGGCGGAAAAGAATCACAGCCCCTTATGCGATGACACGGGTATCCCGCATCTGGTCCTGGAGGTTGGTGAGGATTGCGCCGTGACTGGCAGAATGCTGGATGCCATCAAGGAAGGTGTGGCAGAAGGTTTGCGAAAGCTGCCGGGACGGCCTATGGGCATCATGGGGGATGACAGCCATAGGATCGACCAAAGTGGCGGTTTAAACCTGGATAGTGCCGGAGTTGAACCTGCGCCAATTCTGTTGTACCGCTGTGATGAGAATGTGATCCGGCTGCATATTCTGATGTTCGGTGGAGGTCCGGCGATCCGGGCAAAAACTTATCGGGTATTCCATAAACATAACACACAGGTTGTGCTGGACGAGATCGTGAACTGGGCGAAGGAAGGAGTTGCACAGCTGGGATGTTCGCCCTGCACATTGGCAGTGGGTGTGGGTCGGAGCCATTTTGAGGCAGTATCTATGATGTTACAGGCACAAGTGGACGGGCGATACGATTTTCAGTCTGAGATGGAACAGGAGATCACTCGAAGAGTGAATGAAGCCAATATTGGTCCGCTCGGTCTCGGCGGTAACACATCCGTTATGGCAACCTTCATGAAGGTTGGGCCACAGAGGGCATCTGGTGTACGCATCGTTTGCGTAAGGCCGAACTGTTGCTTTGAGCCGAGGCTTTCAACTGTGGAATTAGGTTGAGATTTATGACATCGTGGTTGAAAAATGTGAAACCGTGTTGGTTTTGGCATTGTTAGAAAACAAAATAGCTTTTACTGTGGAGTAATGTAGTTATGGATAATGAATTTATACAGGTAAACACAATGAATATGGTACAAGGATTAGCAGCCATGGATATAGGACGTGATTATACAATGGCCGATTGGATGTACGAAAAACTTAAGGAACAGATTGTCGAATTTCAAGCAAATCTTCCAGATACCGTTGATGTATGGGTACAGCTTGCCTCGTTTGGACAATCGGTCCTCATGGTCGTAGATGAAATTGGCTTTCAAAATCCGGATATGCTGTATTTTTACGGAACAGTCAACGGGAATGAAGCACAGCTTATACAGCATACTTCCCAGCTTAATTTTCTGTTAATGACCCAGCCTAAGTCAGAACCGCAAGTTAAGCCACGTCGTATTGGTTTTTGCGCTGATGACGAGACCAAAGAAGATTGATGTCATTGTTGCCGCCACTTCATAAATCTGATTACAATCCGGAAGAACTTATGACCGAGCTGATGGAAAGCAACGGAGGTATATTTGGAGAAACAGGAAATCAAGGTAACGGCTCTAGGACTTGATCTGCCACTGAATAAAGTAAAGAAGTTGCTGATCACAGCCAAGGCTATCTCTTATCCAGAGATGGAGCAGATTCAGCAGTTGTTGAACTCTGGGAAGACTATGGCAAAAGTGCAGGAGGTGATGAGATTAAGTCGTGCCGCCATTAACACATATTTGCCATATAACAAAGTAATCTACAAGCGTTTCGAGACCAGCCAGAATGCGGAGAGGGTGGCGAAGTATCGGGAACGGAAAGCGGCCGTCCAGTCCTTTCACACCAGCTCCGGTTTACCATTCTCTTACACTTTCAAAATCGGACACAGAGGCTCTTACACAAAGGAACTGCTTATCGACCGCAGGGAGAACAGTAAATCCTTGGCATCAGCTATATCTACAGCCTGTTCTGGCGGTTTGGGGTGGTAGCTGTGCCTGGGGAAGGTAGAGGAGAGGCTGAAGGTCTGTAGTAGTAATCAGCAGTGAATGAGATATAGAGTCGGCGCAGATGTCCATACGGTAGATCACTATAGGGACTGCGAATTTGGCCGGAGAAGTTATCCTCCGCTTTTTGGTAAATGGTTAGGAACAACTAATTAAATACAGAAATACCGAACCCAATCCATTCTGTCATATAACAGCCGTGCAATAAGGAACTTCCGGGGATTCTGGCCGGTTCCGGTCTTACGAAGGCGATTGACCTGATCATCTGCGGTACGGTAGCGACTTTCGGGAAAATCATGACAATTGAACGATCCTGGAAACGGTGGTGGTGGCGATTACATCGTTTTCCGGCAGTAAGATCGTGAGCTTGCTGTTATTGAATCTGGTTTTGCTGTTTGCGGGATGTTTCCTGGATACGGTGAGCGCCGTTTTGATTCTGACGCCGATTCTCTGGACGGTAGCGGAATATTATCTGAAATCACTTTTGCTGGGAAAGGATCCGTTTGACGTTGAAGCTTTATGGGAGTGTATGTACAGCGCAACGAGGCAGGTCGGCCAGCAGGGGTTGCGGTCAACGCCATGAGCGGAATCGATATCGCTCTGTGGGATATTATCGGAAAAGCGCTGAGGCTTCCGATCCATAAGCTGATCGGCGGGGCGTTTCGCAGGGAGATCAGAGCCTATGCGACCGGATTTTATCGCGGAAAGGATTTCAGCCGGGAGGGGGCGGTCGAGGAGGCGCTTCGACATGTGGAGAACGGATTTACCGGCTTTAAGATGAAGACCGGTTTCGGGGTAAAGGAAGATATTGAATATCTGCACCGGATCCGGGAGGCGGTCGGTTACGACATTGCCATAATGGCGGACGCAAACTGTGCGTACAATGCGGCGACGGCCCGTTGGATTTTGCTGGAATGCGAGGATATGAAGCTGCATTTCTTCGAAGAGCCGCTTCCGCCGGAGGACATGGAAGGATATAAGGAATTAAAAGACATAACATCCGCTGCGTGGAGGTTAACAGAGAAGTTATTCGGAAGTACGCCGGATAAGCTTTTATCAAGGAATTTACAGATACAAAAACGGCCCCGGATCCGTATGGCTCCGGGGCTTCTTTTTGCCTGACGGGAGCCTGCGGGTTCTGAAAAAGTTTCTTCGGTTATGTGAGCTTTTGTCAGGCGGCAGAAAAGATTCCGAATGACAGAGCGTTCGGATTTCGCTATAATAGAAATATTGTTACCAGGTGAAGTGACGGTGGATAACTTATTTGATCGGGAGGGTATCCGATGAGGGAGATCGGTGAAGAACAGATTTTTTCCTGGGCGCCTAATCCGGCAGCGGTGGCTAATGCCAGGAAGATTAAAGCGAAAGGCGGATTCACGGAATTATTCCGCCTGGAAGATGAAAGTTTATATTGGGGAAAGTGCCAGGGGAGCGGTAAGTCCTCCTATGACGTGTCGGTGGATTTTTCCGGAGGGGCAGAACCGGTTTTTCGATGTTCCTGCCCCAGCCGTCAGTTTCCCTGCAAACATTGTCTGGCTTTGCTTTGTGAAATAGCGGCGGGAGCGGCTTTTACCATAGGGCGGATTCCTGAGGAGATTGAGGAGAAGCGGAAGAAGCGGGAGGCGAGCGCTGTCAAGAAAGCCGAAAAAGAGAGGAGAGCGGAAAAAGATACCGGGGGAGGGGCGGCGGCAAAGAAAAAAACAAGGAACTCGGCGGCCAGAAAAAAGACGGAGAAACAACTGGAAGGGCTGTTGCTTTTAAAACAACTGATTACATCTCTGTTGACGAACGGTTTGGCTTCTTTAAACGGCGTGTCGTTGAAACAGTATCGGGAGCTGGCCAAACAGTTGGGAGATTATTATTTGCCGGGACCGCTCGTCGGCCTGAAGCGGTTGATTCGCGCCATGGAACTTTGCCAGGAAACCGGTGACGAGAAATATTATCAGGAGGCCGTTAAGATATTGATCCGCTTGCAGGCTTTGGAGAAGAAGTCGACCGAATATTTGAGGAAAAGGCAGGATTCGGGGGAAGAAGGATGGGAGAATACGATCTTATTTGAGGAATTGGGAGGAATCTGGAAGCGCAGCCAGTTGGAAGAACTGGGATGCGAAAAAGAGGACGTCCGTCTGGTACAGCTTTCGTTTCGTGTTTATTATGATGAAGCGAGAAAAGAATATGTGGATGAAGGTTACTGGGCCGATGTCGATACCGGGGAGATTTCCGTTACCAGGAACTATCGCCCGCTCAGAGCCCTGCAGCACGTAAAGCAGGAGGATTCTTGTTTTTCTCTGGTGAAAGCGCCGAATATGGTTTACTATCCGGGAGAAGGGAACCGCCGGATTCGCTGGGAAGGGGAGAGCCGGGAAACATTAACGCCGGATGTTTGCCGGAAGCTCAGGGACAGGGCGTGGAGAAGTATTCCGGAAGTGGTGAAAGCGGTGAAAAACCGGATCAAGAATATTTTATCCGAGGATGAAGAGGGAATCCTTCTGGCTTTTGACGGCATCGGGAAAATCGAAGAAGAAGAAAACATATGTTATTTTGTAAAAGATAAAGAAGGGAACGCCTTGCGTCTGCAGGATTTGCCGGGACAGGAGGGAGCCGTGGAGATGTTGAAATGGCTTCCGGACGGGGGGATTTTAAAAGAGCAGGTGTTATTTGGGAAATTATATTATGAGCCGGAGAGCGGTCATATGTGTCTGGCTCCTTTCAGTATTTTGACGGAGGAGCAGATTATCCGGTTGTTGTATTAGGAGGGGTGTAGGAAATGGCTATGAATGTATCTGGTTTTTTGGAATTGCAGAGACACCTGATGGCAACGGCGACGGCGGGCGTCGGTCTGGCGTCGGAGGACTTCCGGTTGAAGAGGGCGATCGATCGGATGGAACCTCTTGCAGCCGCATCGCCCGTGATTCGTCGGATCACGGATATGGCAAAACAGATTACCCGGCCGGATCAGCCGAACCGGGCCGGGCTTCTTTTGGAGACGTTGGGGCTTTTGGAGGCGGTGTTAAAAACGCAGGGGACTTTTTCGGGTCCCGGGGAAACCGGACAGTTAAAGCCTGTGGATCCTGTTTTCTGCGGCGCGCGGGCAGAAGAGGGGATCCCCTATAGCCGCCTGGCTCCGCTTTTGGAGGCGCTGACAGGCAGCGGGAATCTTCGATATGCAACGATTATGCAGGCTCACGAGGAAACGCCGGAGATTTTTACGGACTACCGGGTGCGGACCCGGATGGTGAAAGCGCTGGGGGACGGTTACGGCGAATTGGCGGATACGATCGAGCGCTGGCTGAGGGAAGAAGGGAACGAGATCGCTCCGCTTTTGAAAGAAGATTTCCGGACCGACGGCGTAAAAGGGATGGACCGGAGGCTGCGCATTCTCGGCGAGGTGTCGAAAGAGAAGGAGAATGCCTTTTATTGCCGGGTGCTTCCGGAGGCGTCCCGGGAGCTGCGGGTGACGGCGATCACGACGCTCAGATATACGGAAGAAAACGAGGCGCTTCTTCTGGATCTGGTCCGCAGCGAAAAAGGAAAAGCCAAGAAGGCCGCGATGTGGGCGCTTTCGTTTCTGGATACGGAGGAAGCGGCCGATTTCTGGCGGGGGGAGGCCAGGAAACATCCGCAGGAAGCGGTGGAGCTTTTGAGGGAGACCGATTGTGATTACGCTTCGGATATTCTGGCCGGATTTCTTCGGACGTATTTGCGGGAGAAGGCGTCCGGTTTTGAAGGGCTGACCAAAGAGCAGAAGAAAGGGAAGGAGGAGACGGAGAGACGTCTGATCGAAGCGGTGAAGGGGAAGCATTCGCCGGCCATGTGCGACTGTTATCCGGAGCTGCACCGGTTCTGCCCCGAGGATGCGCGTGATGTTCTGACCGATTCGCTTTTGCTGGGACCTCATCCGGCTCTGATTGACCTGGCGGGCCGGCTGAGACAGGAAAACGGAGACGATTGGCTGGAGCCGGCCTTTTTGGCCTCCATGCTTTCAGAGGAGCCGGAGCAGGTCTACGAGCAGTTTTCGGGATATTTTCTGCCGGGAGGTTTACGGAAATGTTTCCTGAAATCCGAGGCGCAGACGGATAAGCTTCAGAGAGTGCTGGAAAGGTTGAAGCGGAATGAAAAAGACGGCGGGCTGGTTTTTTTGTTCCACAGAACCCCGGGTATGGCCGGCGGACCTTTAATTTGGCATCGGCTTCCGGTAGTTTTGGATGAGAGGTGGATTTCGTTGTTTTTACGTCTTCCGGTGAAAGAAGCGAAAAAAGAAGACGGGTATGACCGTATTTTAAGCGAATGTTACGTGTCGGGGGATCCCACGCGGGATGTTCTTTACGGTCGTTATTTTTATAACCGGGCCATGGAACGGGGGACCCGGGCGGTGGATATAAAGATGCTGAAAGCCTGCGGGTGGGAAGATTTTCACGGACTGATCGAACAGGTGCAGAAAGGGAAAAAACCGTTACCGCTCTGGCAAATGAAGCAGATCCTGGAGGAGATTCCTTTATCCGGGCCGGAAAAAGGCGGAGAATTGAACCGCCTTCTCCAAAAACAGAAGAGCAAAACGCCCGGCGAGCTTAGGGTTCTGGAAAACTGGAGAGACAATTTGCTCTGCGGTTTTACGCTGGATGATTGAGAAAGGAGAAGAGGAATGGGTGAGAAAGAAGGGTTACAGCGTCTGCCCGCCGAGGATTTGTTTGCGGCGGAGATTCGGGCGCTGATCGAGAACGAGAAATATCCGGTGCCGGAAGGGTGGCGGATGTCGCCCCGGTCGGTTTTGACATATATCTGTGGCGGGAAGGCCGGGAAAACGACAATAACGCCCAAGTATATCGGGCAGAAACGATTGGTGGAGATTGCGATCTCCACGCTGATAACGGATCGGGCTCTTCTTCTGATCGGAGAACCCGGGACGGCTAAATCCTGGCTGGCGGAACATTTGACGGCGGCGATCAATGGGGACTCGACGCGCGTCATACAGGGAACGGCCGGAACGACGGAGGAGCAGATCCGGTATTCCTGGAATTATGCCATGCTTATTGCGGACGGTCCTTCACCGGAAGCTTTGATTCCGAGTCCTGTCTTCCGCGCCATGCAGGAGGGGACGATCGCCCGGGTGGAGGAGATCTCCCGGTGCGCTTCGGAAGTACAGGATGCATTGATCTCGATTTTGTCGGAGAAGCGGATCTCCGTGCCGGAGATTTCCCTGGAAGTTCCGGCTAAAAAAGGTTTTTCCCTGATCGCGACGGCCAATACGCGGGATAAAGGCGTGAACGAGATGTCGGCGGCCCTGAAACGGCGTTTTAATATTATTGTACTGCCGTCTCCGGACAGTCTGGAGAGGGAGATGGAGATTGTGAGATCACGCGTAGAGCAGTTGGCCGGAGGGCTGGGGATCTGTGCCGCCCTTCCGGAGGATGAGGTGATCGAAAAGGTATGTACGATTTTTCGGGAGCTCCGTCAGGGGATGACGTTGGATGGAAAGCAGAAGTTAAAACCCCCTTCCGGCGTGCTCTCGACCGCGGAGGAGATTTCTTTGCTGGCCGGGAGTATGGCGCTGGCGGCCGGTTTCGGGAACGGAACCGTTGGGGATTACGAGCTGGCGTCAAGTCTTCAGGGGGCGATCGTTAAGGAGGAAGAAGCGGATTCGAAAGCCTGGGAAGAATATCTGGAAAATATTATGAAGAAAAGAGGGCGCAGATGGCTGGGATTGTATCAGGAGTGCCGGGAATTGAATCGGGGATAGAACGTCTGAACCGGTTTGGCATTCGCCATCATTCTCCGGCCGGCGCCTGGCATCTGCGGGAATTTCTGGATAAGGTGCGGCCGGAACGGATCTTTGTGGAGGGCCCGTCCGATTTTACGGACCTGATTGAGGGGATCACGAACGAGGCGGTGGAATTGCCGATCGCGGTGATGGCTTATACGGAGGAATTGCCGGTGCGGACGCTTTTGTATCCGCTGGCCGAATATTCCCCGGAATACCAGGCTCTTTTGTGGGCGAAGGAGCACGGCTGCGAATGCCGTTTTTTTGACTTGCCGTCGGATGTGTTTTTGGGGATGGAAGCGGACAGAGGGGAAGACGGGGAGGAGGAGACCGGAGGAAAAGAAGAAACGCTCGTGTATGCCCGGCTGGACGAGGCGGCGGGAGCGGGAGGGCAGGAAGCTTTCTGGGAACGGGTGTTGGAGAACAGCGAAGATGCGGCCGGATACCAAAAAGGCGCCGAACTTTTCGGCCGGTTCCTCAGGGAACTGTCCGGGGAACCGGGGCCGGCGGGATCCGACGGCGGACGCCGGGAGAATGCTTTGAGAGAAGCTTACATGCGCGGTCGGATACGGGAAGCGCTCGCGCAGGGGATTGCGCCGGAGAAGATCGTAACGATTACGGGAGCCTATCATGTGGAGGGGCTGGCGTGGGAGGCGCCGCACATGGAGGAAACGGAGTTTTCTGCTCTTGCCAGGAGAAAGACCAGGAGAACGCTGATGCCGTATTCGTATTACCGTTTATCAAGGCATTCCGGTTACGGGGCCGGGAATCGTGCGCCGGCTTACTGCGAATGTTTGTGGGAGGCCAGGCAGAGGGGACGGGCGGATTACGCGGCGTACCGTTATCTGTCGGGGCTGGCGGCGTATCAGAGGAAATACGGGCAGGCGGTATCCTCGGCGGAGGTGATCGAAGCGGTCCGGCTGGCCTCGGCCCTGGCGTCGTTAAGGGGCGGTAAGGGCCCCGTGTTGGAGGATTTGAGAGACGCGGCCGTGACCTGCATGGGCCATGGGAAATTTTCGGAGATCGCCCTGGCGGTTGCGGACACGGAGATCGGAACCCGTTTGGGGACTTTGCCGAAAGGAATGGGACAGACTTCGATTCAGGCCGATTTTTACCGGGAGCTGGAACGACTGAAGCTGGAAAAGTACCGTTCGCTCCGGGCGGAAGAGTTGAAATTGGATTTGCGGGAAAAACTGACCGTACAGTCGCGGACGCTGGCTTTTTTGGACCGGGAGCGTTCTTTCTTCCTGCATCGTCTTCGGATTCTGGGGATCCGCTTTGCTTCCCCGGGCGGGGGAAAACAGGAGAACGCCACCTATGCGGAGCGGTGGGTCTTACAGTGGACGCCGGAAGCGGAGATTCAGATCGTGGAGGCGGTATTAAAAGGCGATACCGTAGCCCGTGCGGCGGCGTTTCAGCTAAAAGAGCAGGCGGAGAAAAACGGCGGGATCGGTTCGGTAGCCCGGACGATCCGGGATGCGTTTTTGTGCGGGCTGCCGGAGGCGGTCAGCTGCGGGGCGCATATGCTTCAGGCGACGGCGGTTGACGCGGCGGGGATGGAGGAATTGGCTCAGGCGTCGTCGGAACTGTCGCAGATACTGAAATACGGGGATATCCGGAATGTGAACCGGGAAGGGCTGATTCCGATTCTGGAACAGTTGTTTTTGCGCGCCTGCCTGCTTCTTCCGGGAGAATGTGTCTGCGACGCCGGGGCGGCCGATAAGCTGGCCGAAGCCGTCCGGCAGTTGGACGAAGTGGTAAGGGAGCAGGATTTCCTGGAGGAGGAGCGTTGGATCTCGGTGCTGGAAGAGATTTCCGGCCGGGATGATCTGAACACAAAATTATCCGGTTTTGCGACGGCGATCCGCCTGGAGAAAGGCCGGATGAATCAGGAGGAAATTCACAGGGAGACGGCCAGGCGGCTTTCAAAAGGCATGCCGGCGGATCTGGGAGCGAGCTGGTTTGAGGGATTGGCTCTGCGGAATCATTATGCCTTGATCGCGCGGCTTTTTCTGTGGCAGAGTTTAAGCGATTATCTGGATACGCTGGATGAGGAGGAATTTAAACGTTCCCTGGTGTTTTTGCGGAGAGCTTTTTCGGGCTTCACTTCGTCGGAGAAAGATCAGATTGCGGAAAATCTGGGCGAGATCTGGGGTATGAATCCCAATCAGGTGAGCGAGATGGTAAACGAGATTCTGAATGAAGAAGATCAGGCGCTTGTCGATACGCTGAGTGATTTTGATTTTGGAGATATTTAATATGGAAAATGAAAAACGGCTGGCCCGCTGGCGGTTGATTCTGGGGGCGGAGAGCGAGGAGTGTTTTCAACGGATGGGAGCGGGGAGCCTTTCGGAGGAGGAAGCCCTGATGGATCAGGCCCTGGCGGCGATCTACAACGAAGGGGGAAGTCTGGGTTTTCGAAACGGTCCGAATGTCGGGAACACGGCTTCGGGAAGCGGCCGGGGACCTTCGAATCCGGTGATTTCCCGGTGGCTGGGGGATATTCGGACGTTGTTTGATCCGGAACTGGTGAAGATCATTCAGTCGGATGCGGTGGAGCGCTGCGGCCTTACGCAACTGCTGTTTGAGCCGGAGCTTTTGGCGGATGTGGAGCCGGACATTGGGCTGGTATCCAAAATGCTGCTTCTGAAAGATCAGGTGCCGCAGCGTTCCAGGGACGGCGTGAGGGAATATATCCGGAAAGTGGTGGAGGAAATCAACAAAAGGTGGGAGAGCGGCGTCCGGCGGGCCGTGACGGCGGGCGTCAACCGGCGGAAACATTCCGTTCTTCCTTCTGCGGCCGCGATCGATTTTCCGACAACAATTCGAAGGGGGCTGAAAAATTACGACCCCGAAAGACAAAAAATCGTACCTGAAAAATTTTACTTTTTCGAACGGGCCGCCAGGACGGCGGCCAATAAACATACCATTATCCTGGATATCGATCAGAGCGGCTCGATGGCGGAATCGGTTCTGTATGCCTCGGTCCTGAGCTGTATTCTGGCCAGTTTATCGGCGGTAAAGACCCGGGTCGTGGCGTTTGATACGAAGGTGACGGATTTGACGGAGAGATGCGAAGATCCGGTTGATCTTTTGTACGGTTTTCAATTGGGCGGGGGGACCGATATCCGTCAGTCGGTGGTTTATTGCGAGCAATGGATTGAAAATCCCAAGAAAACGATTTTTTTCCTGATCAGCGATCTGGCGGAGGGCGGGAATCGGGCCGGACTTCTGCGCTCGCTGGCGGAGATGAAGAGCGCGGGGGTGACGGTGATCTCCCTGCTGGCAATCGCGGACGGAGGGAAACCTTATTACGATGCTCAGATGGCGGAAAAGGTTGCGGCTCTGGGCATTCCCTGCTTTGCCTGCAGCCCCGAACGGCTGCCGGAATTGCTGGAGACGGCCATAAAAGGTCAGGCTTTACCGAAGAGACAGTGAGGAAGCGCCGGAACCTGTCGCCGGCATCCTCTTTCGGACATGTGGCAACAAAAAGAAGCGGCTCTCAAGAGGAACCGCTTCTTGTTATCTGTTATTTGTTTTACTGTTTGCCTTTTTCCTTGTTGGCGTTGGCCTGGGCTTTTTTGGCGTTGGCCCGCGCTCTTGCGGCGGCTGCCCGCTCCTGGGCTTCTTTTGCTTCCTGTGCGGCTTTGACGGCCGCTTCCTCAGCCAGTCGTTCTTCCTCTTCTTCAGCCAGGTAAGGATTCTTTTTCAGCCGTTGTTTGTAGACGATCCGACTGAAGAACACGCTGATCTCATATAGAATCAACATGGGGATGGCTACCATGACCTGGGAGACGACATCCGGAGGCGTAATGACCGCGGCGGCAAGAAATATGACGACGATCATAACCCGACGACTCTTGATAAGCCAGTCCGGTTTTAACAGTCCGAGCTGGGTCAGGAGGAGAGTCATTACCGGCATCTCGAATACGATCCCTAGGGTCAGCATGGTTGAAGTGCAGAGCGTAATGTATTTCTCAACGCTTACGTTCATAACGATGTCCGGGGATTGGTTGAACCCCGCGAAGAATTGCAGCATGAACGGAAGCATGATCTTGAAGGCAAAAATGACGCCCACTACGAAAAAGCCGAAACCGGCGATCAAAAGAAACATGAGAAATTTTTTCTCGTTGGACTTCAGGCCGGGGCTTGCGAACGCAAACACTTCATACAGGATAAACGGAGAATCGACGCATGCTCCCACCAGCAAAGACAATTTGATGTACTGGGTAAACTGTTCGGAAGGGCTGATAACCT